>Ga0308157_10002447_pt1 | contig 30405 bp, 19 predicted proteins | sample PhyBR1_FD_201035 | JGI IMG/M metagenome (GOLD analysis project Ga0308157, IMG submission 201035) | Phyllosphere microbial communities from UC Gill Tract Community Farm, Albany, California, United States - DLSLB.R1 | ecosystem: Host-associated > Plants > Phyllosphere > Unclassified | place: USA...
GAGCCAAGACGTAAAAAAGCTGCTGAAGCTGAGGTTGAAGCCTCTTCATCAGAAGAAACTAAAACAGAAGAATAGTAATATTTTTTAATTGCAGGTTACTGGTTTCAGGTTTTAAGTTGGCTTAACATGAGTTTAACTTAGCGCTTGTAACTTGTAACCTGTAGTTGTTATAACAAGATTGTAAATTTTAAAAAAGGAAATAAAATGTCTACAGTACAAATTTCTGCAGCAGATGTAAACAAATTGCGTCAACAAACTGGCGCTGGTATGATGGATTGCAAAAAAGCTTTAGTTGAAGCTAATGGTGATTTCGAAGCAGCTGTTGATTTATTGCGCAAAAAAGGTCAAAAAGTATCTGCCGCTCGTTCTGGCAATGCTACTTCTGAAGGTTTGGTATCAATTGCTGTTTCAGCAGATGGTACAAATGGTAAATTAGTTGCTTTAGCTTGCGAAACTGAGCCAGTTTCTAAAGTTGAAGATTTCCGTAACCTGGCTCAGGCTGTTTTAGCTGCAGCAGTTGCCAACAATCCTGCGAATGCTGAAGAATTATCAGCAATTGCTTTAGAAGACGGCCGTACAGTTGCCGAAACTATCACTGAATTAACCGGTAAAATCGGAGAGAAAATCGTTATCCAGGAGTATGCAAATATCTCTGGCGAAAAAATCGTTTCTTATATCCACTCTAACGGTAAAATGGGCGTTTTAGTAGTATTCGAAGGTGCTAACGGCGTAGATATTACTGAAGCTGGTAAAGACGTTGCGATGCAGATTGCTGCAATGAACCCGGTTGCTGTTGATAAAGACGGTGTTGATCCTGCTACTATCGAGCGTGAAATCGAGATTGCTAAAGATGTAATCCGTCAGGAAGGTAAACCAGAAGAAATGGTTGAAAAAATCGCTGCCGGTAAACTAAACAAATTCTACAAAGACAGTACTTTATTAAACCAGGAGTTTGTTAAAGATAGCTCTGTAGATGTTCGTAAATTCTTAGATAACACGGTTAAAGGATTAACTGTATCTGCTTTCAAACGCGTACAATTAGGTGCATAAGCACACATAAAACATATTTAAAAGCCCCAGGAAACTGGGGCTTTTTTTGTGCTTGCATTCAAGGAAGTCAGATTTTTAAAGCCTGACTTCCTTTATTATCGGTGATAATAGTTTCGTCTTACTTTCTCAATGCTGTGTAGGCTCCTACTGCTTTGCCAGAATCATCAATCATACTCACCGTTACTTTATTCTGGTCTGCTTTTATTTGAGTGATGGTTCTTGTTCCTTTTTGTGGACCACCTCCAATAATTAATGGATAATGATTCAGGTTTTTATCGGGTTGATGTACCATGTATTTATGGGTGTGGCCACTCAGCACCAAATCTACCTTCCCCTGATTCAATAAAGGTTCAAATAACTCAGTACAATGTTTTGGCCCATGTGCATCCCCAGAATAGCGTGGTGGAATATGCATCAGCACAATCCGGAAAGGTGCTTTTTTAAATGCTTTAGAATCGATTTCCGTTTTAAGCCATTCAGCCTGTTGAATGCGGTAATCATCAAAATTGACAATACCTGCATAAACCGGATGTGCATCTTCCTTATCCTCTCCGGTATCAATAATTACAAAACGCACCGGCCCCAGGGTAAAAGCTGTGTGCCCCACGTGCATATAATACTGTGCAAATTCGCGCGCAAATTTACCACGGGTTTCATGGTTGCCCCTAACGTATATAAAAGGAGTATTTTTTGCGAAATTATCTACGCAGGGCTGTAACATGTGATCAATAATTTGCTTCTCATCGGTTTGATAATCGAAAATATCACCGTTAAAGAAAACAAAATCCTGTTGAGCAGCCGGAACTAATCCCAATAAATGTGGAATAGATTCAGGCCGGTCATGAATATCATTCATCATCACAAACGACACTTCACTTTTAGCCTGGTCTGCATTCAAAAATTCTTCTACGTTGCTGCTTACAGTTTCACCATAGGTTAATTTATAAGGCTGAAAATCCTTGATTTCTTTAGAGACAATTTTATAATAATACTTTACTCCGGGTTTTAAATGATTAAGCGTTACCGCATTTAGTTTACTGTTGGCCTGCATTAAACCCAATTCAGCTTTCCCATAAGCTTTCTGATTTAACTGATCGGCCTGTTCACCGAATTCAACCCAGCCTACAGCATTTTTATTGGTTAGCCACAAAATCGTCATCGAATTATTAAAATTGGTTTGCAGGTAAGGTCCAACTGCAATTTTAAATGCATCGTCTCTTTCGGCAACATCTGCAATAGCTACACCCGGCGCAACTAATGTTGCAGCACTTAAAGTGAGTCCGGCCTTTAGAAAGCTCCTTCTATTGGGCTGATTTTCATTCATTTGATTAGTTTATCTTATTAACCAAATATATCGTTACAATATTTAACTTTGATTGTGTAAGCTTAAATTTACTCAAACGTTTGTTATGTCTAAGATCATTCCCAATACCTCCTATTATAATAACGATACATTAATAACCAATCAGGAAATTGAAATCGGTAATACTGAAATTGCTGCAATCAGACCGGCAAATACGACAGGCAATGACCAGTCGATTACCGTACCTGGTTTTATCGATTTACAGATTTATGGTTCAGGTGGCCGTTTATTCTCTGCCGATCCAACAATCGAATCTTTAACCATTATGGAAGATGATTTGCTAAAAAAAGGAACAACAGGTTTTCTGGTCTGCCTGGCTACCAACACAGCTGAAGTTTTTAATGCCTGTATCAAAACTGTTAAAGCGCATCGTTCCTTAGCAAAAAACTGCCTGGGACTACATTTAGAAGGTCCGTTTTTAAATCCCAAACGCTTAGGAGCACATGTTCCGGCATTTGTACGCAAGGCCTCGCTGGATGAAATTAAACAATTACTAGATTTTGGCGACGGCGTAATTAAGATGATGACCATTGCTCCAGAGCTTCAGGATGACGAGGTGATCCAATATTTGTTAGATAACGGGGTGATAGTTTCTTTAGGCCATAGTAACGCCACTTTTGAAGAAGCTACAGCTGCCTACAATAAAGGAGTACAAACTACCACGCATCTTTTTAATGCCATGAGCCCGATCCATCACCGCGAGCCGGGGATCCCAACTGCGGTTTTTAACCACGATAAGGCTATGGCCAGTATCATTGCAGATGGTCAGCACCTGGATTTCCAGGTAGTCAAATTGGCTCAAAAACTGCTAAAAGACCGTTTATTCCTCATTACCGATGCAGTTACAGCGTGCGCTACAGGGCCTTACCAGCACATTCAAAAAGGAAATAAGTATGTGATGCCGGACGGAACACTTTCTGGTTCATCTTTAACCATGTTAGAAGCCGTTAAAAACTGTGTAAACTATTGCGACATTGATTTAAATGAAGCATTAAAAATGGCCACACTTTACCCTGCCAAATTAATTGGTATTGAGCATTTAACAGGAAAAACAGCCGTTGGGAAACTGGCCAATTTGCTCGTACTTAATGATGCGCTCGAGCTAAAAGAAGTGATATTTAAAGGCGAAAAAATTTCTATTTAAATATTTACATCAATTGTTGAAAAGCATAGCGAGGTATTAAAAAATTGTTAATATTTTTGGGGTCATGAAATACAAACGCATCCTACTAAAGCTTAGCGGAGAATCGCTAATGGGCGAAAAACAATACGGCATTGATAATGAGCGCGTTAAACAATACGCAGAAGATATTAAAGCTGTACACGATAAAGGTTTAGAAATCGCAATCGTAATTGGTGGAGGGAACATTTTTAGAGGTTTAAGCGCCGAAAAAAGCGGGATGGACAGAGCACAAGCCGACTATATGGGCATGTTAGCCACTGTAATCAACTCAATGGCCCTGCAAGATGCCTTAGAAAAAGTGGGCATTAAAACGCGCTTACTTACCGCGATTAAAATGGAGCAGATTTGTGAGCCGTTTATCCGCAGAAGAGCTGTCCGTCACCTTGAAAAAGGACGTGTAGTGATTTTTGGTGCTGGTACCGGCAACCCTTACTTTACCACTGATTCTGCCGCCGCATTACGTGCAATAGAAATTAAAGCCGATGTGGTATTAAAAGGAACCCGAGTAGATGGCATTTATACAGCCGATCCGGAAAAAGATCCTGCAGCTACGAAATTTGAAGAGATTTCGTTCAGAGAAGTATATGATAAAGGGCTTAATGTTATGGACATGACTGCTTTTACACTTTGCGAGGAAAACCAGTTGCCTATTATTGTATTTGACATGAACAAACATGGTAATTTCATGAAAATTGCCAGTGGCGAACCGATTGGCACCCTGGTTAAATAAGTATATAAAAAATTAATTTGTAGAAATACCCACAATTATGAACGAACTCATACAATTACAATTAATGGATGCTCAATCTTCAATGGATAAAGCCATCGATCATTGTGAAGCTGAATTAACTAAAATTAGGGCTGGTAAGGCATCGGCGGGTATGCTTGATGGCATTTTCGTTGATTATTATGGTGCTTCAACTGCATTAGCACAGGTAGCAAGCATCAATACACCTGATGCAAGAACCATTGTGATTCAGCCTTGGGAAAAATCACTTTTAACTGTAATCGAAAAAGCCATTCAGGTTGCAAATATTGGCATTAATCCACAAAATGACGGTATTGTAATCCGTCTGGTTGTACCACCTCTAACTGAAGAGCGCAGAAAGGAACTGGTTAAAAAGGTGAAGGAAGAAGCTGAAAGGGGCCGTATCACCGTGCGTAACATCCGTAAAGACGCCAACGAGAAAATAAAAAAGCTAAAAGGTGAAGGTGTTTCTGATGATGAGATTAAAACCGGAGAAGGTGAAGTCCAGAAACTAACTGATGCGTATATTGTTAAAGTAGATAAACACGCAGAGGCTAAAGAAAAAGATGTGATGACAGTTTAACCTGTTTGAACAATAATAAAAAAGGGAACGGATTAAGTCTGTTCCCTTTTTTATTAAAATCACTTTTTTGCACTCGACGGCCTTACATTCAGTCTGGTAGGAAGCGAAATTTGCGTATTTCCAGCGTTATGCCCGACTTTTTTAAGCTTGTTGAGCAAAACCTTCATGATATTTTCTGCAATAGCCTCAAGAGGCTGTGCTATTGCGGTAACTGGCGGGTCGCAAAACTCCAGAATTTCAAAATCATCAAAAGATACGACTGCAAGATCTTGATGAATCCGGATATCAGATCTTCTAAAAGCCCTTAGGCCATCTAAACAAATATAGTTAGCTGCAAATATTACAGCATCGAGTTGTTTTTCGGCTTTAAAGAAGCTAATCATTTCCTGAATCGAATCTTCAGATCCTGTGTACTTGATTTTTTTTACAACCGCCGGCAGTTTATGTTTTTTAATTGCTGTTTCGTAACCGGCCAACCGGTCAACCATTTGAAGTTGTTGCGTATCTATGGTAACGAAACCAATATTTTTATAACCATTGTTAATCAGATGTTCCGTGGCTTCAAATGTACTTTTCTTATTATCGATAATTACATAGTCGGTTTTTACATCCTGTACGTAACGGTCAAACAAAACTACTGGTGCATCAGTCTGAATCAGCTTTTTTACTTCCTCTTCCAAACCTTCAGGTAGCGCCATAATATAACCATCAACGTGTCGGTCTTCAAAAATCTGCAGCAGTTCTATCGCCTTTTCCGTATTGTTCCGGGTACTGCTAAAAAGAATTTTATAACCCAGGTTCGACGCAATTTCGTCTATATGACGGGCTATGCCAGAAAAAAAAGGTTCTGAGATATCGTCAACCAAAAAACCGATAATTTTCGTTTTACCGGTTCTTAAACTTGTTGCAAGTGCATTTGGCTGATAGTTTAGCTCTGCAACTAAATCCAGTACTTTTTTGGTAAGTGCTTCACTAATATTTTTTTCGCGCGCTTTTCCATTAATAACAAATGATACGGTAGTAATGGAAATATTTAATTGTTTGGCTATATCTTTTATTGAAACGCGTTTCTTCATCACAGGTGTTTAGATGTTTGGATAGTTTAAGCTGGTAATATAACAATAATCTGTAAAGATTGTCATTTAAACCAACTCCTTTAAACAAAAAAAGAGCAACCTATCCAGGATTGCTCGATTAACTAACTTATTATTCATAAAAAATGCTGTTGGGGAAGGAGTCGAACCTTCAAGGGGTAGTTAGCTACAGTTCAAAAAATTAATTTGTGGTCAACCCAATAAACTGCGTTTGTCCCATTATTCCCCACCACCGAGACAAGGAGGCGTGTCTGCCAATTTCACCACCCAACATTCAAAAGTTAACAGCTTTCAATTTTGCGGTTTTCAGTTTTAAACTGTTAACCGTAAATTGCCAGCTGAACTGGCTGTAGGGGAAGGAATCGAACCTTCAAGGAGTGGTTAGTATCGTTAACGATATATTCCCATTATTCTCCGCCACCGAGACAAGGAGGTGTGTCTGCCTGTTTCACCACCCTACATTATGTTCTGCAATTTTGAAAGAACGTTTCCTTTTTGTTAATTGCTTGATACAAATGTAAAGGAACAAGCAATACCTTGCAAATATTTTAAACATTTAATTTTATTTTTATAATATTGATAAATATTCTTAAATTCGCTTATCATAATTCAAAAATATGCTTAAAAAAGACAATTCCAATTTAGAAATTGACAACCTCGATATCGATATATTGAAGCAATTGATGCAGGATGCCACTAAGCCCTATACAGAAATAGCTAAAGATTTGATTGTTTCGGGTGGTACCATACACGTACGGATGAAAAAATTGCAGGAAATGGGCATTATTAAAGGTTCTCACTTAATTATCGATCCGCAAAAAGCCGGCTATGATATCTGTGCTTTTTTGGGTATTTACCTCGAAAAGGGAATACAGTATAAAGATGCCGTGGCGCAGCTGAGCAAAATTAAGGAGGTAGTAGAGTTGCACTATACTACAGGCGCCTATAGTATGTTTGCTAAAATAATTTGTAGAGATACCAATCACCTTCGGCATGTTTTAAACGAAGAAATACAGGCCGTAAATGGTATTCAGCGCACTGAAACATTAATTTCGTTAGAGGAGAGTATTAAAAGGCAGATTGAGTTAGGTTAGCTTGATGTTATTTGATTGCCAGAATGAGTGGGTTTTGAATGATTGAATGTATCAGGCACTGTGCCTGATACATCAATCATTCAAAATTTAATCATTTCTTGCATATTCAATTTACCTGACTATTTCAATAGCTGGTATGCCAGGAGTGCGGCTAAATAGGCCATAGCTGTCATGTAAGCCAGTTGAATTACCGGCCATTTCCAGCCTTTGGTTTCGCGATAAACAACAGCTACGGTACTCATGCATTGCATGGCAAAAGCATAAAACAGCATTAACGAAATTCCGGCAGCAAAAGAGTAAACCGGTAGGCCTGTCCGGCTGTTTACCGAAGCGGCCATGCGCTCTCTAATAGTCGAGGTATCCTCATCGCCCCCATCAACACTGTAAATGGTTGCCATAGTACCCACGAACGCTTCACGGGCAGCAAAAGAGGTAATTAAACCAATGCCAATCTTCCAATCGTAGCCCAAAGGACGAATTACAGGTTCAATCCAATGGCCAAGTACACCTACATAAGAATTTTCAAGCTTCTCGGTTGCTTCCAGAACCTTAATGTGATCAGTATTTTTGGTCGTGTCTGCCAATGCCCTGGCATATTTCCTTTCTATATTTTCGAAGCGGTCGCCCGGACCGTACGCAGCCATTACCCAAAGAATAACCGAAATCGCAATAATTACTTTACCGGCTTCGAAAACAAAGGTTTTCGACTTCTCATACATGGTAAAAAGCACATTCTTCCACCGGGGCACACGGTAAACAGGCAGCTCCATAATAAAGTATGATCTTTCTTTGGTTTTGATGATGAATTTCATCACCCAGGCTACCAAAACCGCAGCAACGATGCCAACAAGATACATTACCATTAAAGCTAGGCCTTGCAGGTTAAAAATACCCAACACATTTTGTTGTGGAATAATTAACGATATGATGAGGATATAAACCGGAAGCCGGGCCGAGCAGCTAACCAAAGGAGTTACCAAAATGGTAATCATGCGGTCTTTCCAGTTTTCGATATTCCTGGCAGCCATAATTGATGGAACTGCACAGGCAAGGCCACCAATCATTGGTACCACCGATTTACCGTTCAGCCCAACCTTGCTCATAATTTTATCCATCATAAAGGTAACACGGGCCATATAACCGGTATCTTCTAAAATGGATATAAAGGCAAAAAGAATAGCAATTTGTGGGATAAAAACAAAAATACCACCTAAACCTGCAATAACGCCATCCATTAATAAATCAGTAAGCATACCGGCAGGTAAATATTCGTGACCAAGTGCTGTAATAAAACCAAAACCGCTTTCAATCCAGTCCATCGGGTATGATGACCAGGCAAATATGGCATTGAAAATAACAAACAGGATGAACAAGAATATAGCAAATCCCCAAACTTTATGGGTAAGCACTGCATCGAGCTTATCGCTGAAAGAGAACTTCTTTTCTGTCCCTTTATCCACAACCACTCCCGCCAGTATGGTACTTAAATGCTTATAGCGGGCAATGGTCTCTGCAGCCTGTACCTTAGCCGATTCAAAATGATTGGACTGCTCTATTTCTTCAATCTCTGCCTGCTCTTTTTCAGTAAAAAAAGTTAAATGCTCGTGTTGGTGTAAAACCTGTAAAGCATAATAATCGTTATCAGAATTCAGTTTTGCTTTAATGGCATTAATCGCCTCAGGAGCAAGAAAATTTAAATCAACTTCCTGAAACTGGGTGGCTATTTTAGTGGTATTGGTAATTGCATTTTTAAGTTTGTCGATCCCAATGTTGTTTCGGGCTGAGATAGCAACCACCTGAATACCTAATTTTTCGGCTAGCTTGTCCAGATTAATCTCAATGCCTTGTTTGGCCGAAAGATCGATCATATTTAAAGCTAAGATTATCGGGATACCCAAATCCGCCACCTGCGAATACAAAAGCATGTTACGCTTCAGATTGGAGGCATCGGTAACCAATACAATTACATCGGGATGGCTACTGTTTTTTTGATCGGCCAGTACCTGAAAAACAATGCTTTCGTCGGCACTTTTTGGATAAAGGCTATAGGTCCCTGGTAAATCGACAATTTCGGCTTCCTTATCGCCGGCAAGTTTGGTAAAACCTGTTTTCTTATCAACAGTAATGCCGGGGAAATTACCTATTTTCTGATTTAAACCGGTTAAACGGTTAAACAGCGTAGATTTACCTGTATTGGGATTACCAACTAATGCAACTTTAATATCCAAACCCAAATATTTATTGAATGATTACCACATCGGCTTCACTTTTACGTAAACAAAGCTGATAACCTGCAACACGAATGGCCATTGGATCACCAAGAGGGGCAAAACGCTCAACCTCTACGACTTCGCCTGGCAAGCAGCCCATCTCCATTAACTTTACAGACATATCTAAATCTGTAAAAGCTACAATTGTTCCTTTTTCTCCAACTTTCAAGTGCGACAGTTTCATGTGCTAAATTTGGCGCAAGTTAGCCTTTCTTTAGATTTATTCCAAATAGCAAAGCTTTTACATTCGAGAAATAAGACATGGTTTTACGGTATCATGATTAATTTCTTTGGCGACCGCCTCCAAAACCACCGCCCCCACCGCGGTTTCTTCCACCGCCACCTTCCTGATTACCCCTGATCCGGTTTCTGCCCCCCATCCTGTTAAGCGAATAGGTAAACGAAAACATGAAATAGCGCTGTAATACATTGTAGCTTTCATCGCGAATGGTATTGTTATTCGCGGTGCGGCTTACCCCCTGGTTTTCGTTAAGCAAATCATTTACCGAGGCTTTAAAGGTACCGCGGTTTTTGAAAAACTGTTTACTTAAATAGGAATTTACCAAAGTAAAATGGGTATCGAAGCCTTCTCCTCTACCTGTATTCTGGTTGTAATCGGCATCTATAGCCCAGCGGATATCACCTGGGAACATATAACTTATACTGATGTTTGGACTAAAGGTATAATACCGCGTATTGGAATTGGGTTGAACAGAATAGGTAGCCCGGTTAATAGAACCGCTAACCCCTGCTGTTAAATCGAGTTTTTCTAAATTGGAAACCAAACGGTAACCATTGGTGATCGACCAGCTGTTGGTTATATTTTTTAAGGTATTGGTAAAGTTTACATCACGATCGTAATTTCCGCTAACATTGATGTGAAAATTAAGCTTATTCTCGGCCATGACAGGCAAACTTAATGATGAGGATAATGAGCCCGAATAAACACCATTTACGTTTACAGGAAGTACTGCAAATTTACCTTGATTAACACCGCTCTCGATTAAACTGCTGCTGTTGGCAATTTTATTAGAGGTTTGAGTCAGGTTAACATTCACAAAGAGGGATCTGTTTTTGCCCACAGTAAAAGTGTTGTAGGCAATGCGAAGGGTATTGTTAAACTCAGGCTTTAAATCCGGGTTCCCCAATGGAATGCTTTGGGTATTCGTATTGTTTGGAATGGGCTGCAACTGCTGTATGGTGGGTTGATTGGTACTTCCACGGTAATTGAATACTAAACGCTTGCTGTTACTGAAATTGTACCTAAACATGGCCGAAGGGGTATAGTTGAAAACATTCTGCTTTAAAATAAAACCTCTGGTAATGTTGTTGTTTTTGCGGTCGGTATTTTGAACAGCCATGCCCACATTCCAGTTATATTTTTTAGCCATTTTATTAAAACTAAAACCGGCCGCATTGGTTAAAATGGTATTCTCGTAGGAATTACTAAAGGTTTGGTCCAATAAGTCGTACTGAAGTGTAGCAGGATTAAAATTATAGGTAAACCGATCAGAGGTATTGTGGTTATAGCCGTTCTGGTAATTAAACTCTAAACTTAACGTTTTATCTAACGGCTCGGTATATACTAAACGGGTACTTTGATTGAGTGACTCGCTTTCCTGATCGTTAAACTGGTTAATTACTTTTTGTGTGATTACGCCACTTTCATTTCTTGTTTCGGGGTTGTTGTTATAGTTATCAGCGTCGTTATTGTTAATGCTGGTGTTAAAATTTAATGACAAAGTTCTGCCCCTGCGCATAAATTTTTTCCGTAGTAGAATATTGTTGCTAATAGATGGGGCAGTGTTGTGGTTAGTTAAGATTTGCGAACCATTTGTTTTGTAGGTGCTGTAATCGCGGGTATAAAAACTACTGTTTAAGCTTTCGTTATCGGTGTAACTTAAATTGGGCTGTACTTTAAGAGAGGTTAACGAATCAAGTTTAGTATCTACAGTAAAGTTTAAACGGTGGTTTAAACGGTCGGAGGTATTGTTTTGAGTGTTGTTAAACACAGTGGTTACATTACCCAACAAATTTTGGGTAACACTATTCCGCTCGATGAGGTTATCAGATTTGTTTGCGAAATAGCTAAAATCAATTTCGGTCTGATCGGCGTAAACGTCGGAGAAATTAAATCCACCGGCTTTTGTATCGGTAATCCCGGTACGGCCGCCACCGCCGCCGCCTCCACCCAGTCCGCCACCAAAGTTCTGTTTATTTACATTGTTGAACTGTGCAATTACACTCAATCTTTTATCCTGATTGAAGTGGTTAATATTTGCATTTACGTCATAACGGTCATTGGAGCCATAGCCTCCGGTACTATTGCCGAAGTAACCGTTTTTCCGATCCTTCCTTGTGGTTATATTGATGATTTTTGTTCGGGAGCCATCATCTATTCCGGTAAACTGGGCCTGGTCTGAAAGTTCATCTATAATCTGTATCTTGTCAATCATATCTGCCGGCAGGTTTTTGGTAGCCAATAACGGATCGTTTCCAAAAAATGTTTTCCCATCTACTTTAACCTTTGTGATGGTTTCGCCCTGGGCTTTTACCGTTCCGGCTTTATCTACTTCTACTCCCGGCAGTTTTTTTAGTAAATCTTCCACCACAGCATTTTCGACCACCTTAAAAGAACTTGCATTAAACTCGATGGTATCTTTCTTTACTACAATAGGTGGTACTTCGGCTTTTATCTCAACAGTTTGAAGATCGATTGCACCACCTTCCAAAACGATATCTCCTATGCTAACATCCGGTTTGTCAGCTGTAATGATAAAATCTTTTGTGGTATTTTTTAAACCTAAAAATGCTGCATATACCCGGTAACTCCCCGGTTTCAGATCTTTGAAAACAAATTTTCCATCTTCGGTAGTACTCATTGCACCAACCACACTCGAATCGCTCAGATTCTTTACTGCCAAGGAAGCGTAATCAATTGGTTTTTTATCTTTTGATTGAACTACTCTCCCGCTTACCGAGCCGGTTTTTTGAGCGTAAACAAAATATGAACATAATACAAGAAGCAGCGTAAAGATTGGTCTCATTCGGTTAGTTTGGTTTTTATAACATAGAGACTGCCAGCAGGTTTAAAGGTTTATTTCAGCTTAAGTAACAAATGGAATACACAATTGTCAGTTTTACATTTAATAAACTGGTACGGTTACAAAACAAAAAAGGCCCGAAAACGGGCCTTTTAATTATAGCTGCATCCATTACATTCTCATGCGTCGACCTTCGCCTCCCTGACCAGGCATTTGCATATCGCCGCTCATGGTACGGCCACCTATACGGGTTAATGAATAAGTGAACGAGAACATGTAATAACGTTTTAAAACGTTATAATTTAAATCGGTGATAGATGTGCCCGAAGTAGTCCTTGAAATACCTGTATTTTGGTTTAATGCATCATTTACAGAGAATTTAAAAGTAGCCCTGTTTTTAAAGAACTGACGGCTGATGTAAGGATTAAGAATGGTGTACTCCTGATTATACAAATCGCCGCCGCCGAAATTTCTGAAATAATCAATATCCATAGCCAGTCTGATATTTGCCGGCAACACATAACTTACGTTAAAGCTAGGGTTAATGGTATAATATTGCGTATTTGCCGATTGTTGTGCCGAAAAGGTTGAGTTGGTATAGCTACCGGTAATACCACCGGTTAAATCAAATTTATCAACGTTGGTAACCAGTTTATAGCCATTAGATATGGTATAGCTATTGGTAACGTTTTTAACCAGTTGGGTGCTTGCATTTGGAGCAATGAAGTTTACATTTCTGCTATAAGAACCATTACCCGAAATATTCAAAGTAAGCTTACGCTCTGGCATTAAAGGCAAAGACCAGGTAGCATTTGCATTACCAGAGTACACACCATTCACATTGATATAACTCACCTGCTGAAGACCACCAGCTATTGGAACTACTGTATTACCAATACTGTTAAATGTTTGTGTAAGGTTTAAACCCGCAAAGAAGAAACGGCCGCTTTCGATATTGAAATTATTGAAGTTGATTCTTAACTGGTTATTAAACGATGGTTTTAAGTCCGGATTACCTACATAACGGGTTTGCGAATTGGTATTATCCGGTATCGGTTGAATCTGATCGATGCTTGGCTGGGTAGTAGAACCACGGTAATTGATGAATAATCGTTTACGGTTACTGAAATTATACCTGAACTGCGCCGATGGCGTAATGTTAATGAAATTCTGTGTACGTTTGAGGCCTGTAGTTAAATTGGTGTTTACCCTGTTGGTTTGCTGTGCGGCTAAACCGATATTCCAGTTGTATTTTTTCTCTGTTGTGGTGAAGCTAAATCCTGCCGCATTGGTTAAGGTACGGTTGTTATAAATATTCGAAAATGTATTATCTACCAAATCAAACTGCTGGGTAAGCGGATTAAAGTTATATACATCACGCTGCGAATCGCTGTTCGAATAACCGTTTTGATAATTAAACTCTACGCTTAAAGTTTTATTTAAAGGCTCGGTATATACCAACCTTGTGGTATTATTTATAGCATGGCTATTGGTATTGTTTAACTGGTTGGTTAGCGAATCTCTCTTTACGCCGTTCTCCGTAATATGGTCTAGTCTATAGTTTTGGTTGGTACCGTCATTATCATTAATACTGGTATTCACATTAAGCGAAAGGGTACGGCCCCTGCGTTTAAAACTTTTACGCACCAATAAATTGTTGGTAACAGCCGGAGTAGCCGCAGTTGTTTTATTCGTCTGACTTCCTACTGTTGAACTTTTCTCGTAATTTCTGTCGTAGGAAGTTAGATTATTACCATCACTTTCTGTATAAGTTACATTCGGCTGTATTTTAATAGATAATGAAGGATCGATCTTCGTATCCACCATAAAATTGAAACGGTGGTTGGTCCGATCGGTCGTATTGCTAGAATTCTGCGTAACATCGGTCGTAGGTCCACCGAAAAGATTTTGAATATGCGAATCCTGGATGATATCTGCGGTCGATTTATTGAAGAAATAACTGGCCTGAAATTGTGTACCATCTTTATAAGTATCGGCAAAGTTTAAACCTGCAGCATTGGTTGTAGTAATACCACCGCCGCCACCGCCAGCGTTACCTCCTCCGCCGCCGCCTCCAAAACCGCCACGGCCGCCGCCACCACCAAATCCATTTCCTAAACCACCACCCTGGCCAAAATTTTGTTTATTTACATTGTTAAACTGACCAATGAAACTAATCTGGCGATCATCATCAAACTTGTTTACATTTAAACTGGCGTCGTAGCGATCGTTAGAGCCATAACCCACGGTACTGTTACCAAAATAGCCGTGTTTCATGCCATTCTTTGTGGTAATGTTCAGAATTTTATTTCTGGTACCATCATCAATACCGGTAAATTGTGCCTGCTCAGAAAGCTCGTCAATTACCTGGATTTTATCAACCATGTCGGCTGGTAAGTTTTTGGTTGCCAGCAAAGGATCGTTACCAAAAAACTCTTTTCCATCAACCTTTACTTTGGTAACGGTTTCGCCCTGCGCCTTGATGCTTCCGTCTTTTGCTACTTCAACACCCGGTACTTTTTGCAATAAATCTTCAACTACGGCATTTTCGCGTACTTTAATTGATTTGGCATCAAATTCCAGTGTATCTTTTTTTACTACAATCGGAATGGTAGCGGTAACATTAACGTCTTTTAAATCAACCCCATCATCGCTCATGGCAATTTCGCCGGCATTTACTGCCGCTTTAGCCACTTCTATGTCTTTAGTTGCCGTTTTTAAACCCAAAAAGGCAGCATAAATCCGGTATTTGCCTGGGGCGATAGCTTTAAAGCTAAATGATCCATCGGGATTGGTTTGACCTGAGGCCACCACACTCGAATCTTTCAAACTTTTAATTGCTATGGTAGCAAAATCAACGGGTTTTTTATCTTTTGCATTAATTACTTTACCGCTTACAGCGCCAGTATTTTGTGCCTGGGCAAGATATCCACAAAATAGGAGAACAAGAAAAACTGCCCTCTGAACGTTCTTTTTCATCAAAAAAATTTAGGTATTATATACAAAACTAAGCTATCAGACTAGGCAAAAGCTTAAAGGTTTGTTAAGGTATGTTAAAAGCTTGGTAACATTTTAAATACAGCACATCAGCTGCCTGTCAAATCAAAAAAGGAAAGGCGATTCGGCAATGTTACTTTTGTAGCGAAGGGTGACTCTTATAATATACTTTTGGGCAGTTACAGTTCTTTTTAAAAATGCTGCAACCGCTTAAGCTAATGGTTACTATAAGACAAATAATACTAACTTTCTTTTTCATTGAAATTTAATTTATGGAGCAGTACATAACTGAAAACCGCCATTAACGCACCTAACATATCACAGGCAAAATCCCACCATTCAGCAGAACGGTAGGTGAAAACCTTCCATTGTAATATCTCTATTGTGCCGCCAATAATGGCATTGATCAGGAGTATTTTAAAAATCGTTAGTGTTCTGAAAGCGAAAGTATGCTGATACCTTATTTTCCCATAAAAAAGCAGCACTGATAAAACAAAGAAAAAACCCAGGTGGGTCATTTTATCAAAGCCTTCGAAGAAAAAACCAGGACCAGAAGATTCGGGCATCCTGATATTACAAAGCACTAAAATAACAACGGTCCAGATGATGGCCCATATTTGTCTTTTTAGTGCTTTGTACAAAATATAAATGAATTAAGCGCCTACTAATTCCTGGTAAGCTGCAGCAGTAAGCAAGCCTTCTACTTCAGCAGTATCAGCTAAAGATACTTTTACCATCCATCCATCGCCATAAGGATCAGAGTTAACCAATTCCGGATTGTCGTTTAGGTCTGCATTAACTTCTAATACGGTTCCGGTAACAGGCATATATAAATCAGATACCGTTTTAACGGCTTCTACTGTACCGAAAACTTCTTCTTTAGCTACTTCGCTACCTACAGTGTTGATGTCAACATAAACGATATCACCTAATTCGCGTTGTGCAAAATCAGTTACGCCAATATAAGCTTCGTTACCTTCAACTCTAACCCACTCGTGGTCTTTAGTGTATTTTAATTCTGATGGAAAATTCATTTGTTCTAAATTAGTTTCTCAAAGTTAATCAGGATTTTTGAGATTCAAAGGATGATAATTCATTTTACAAAATCAAAAAATTATTACCCTGATATTTTTCTATCCTGTTTTTATTAATTCAACGTAAACCTTAAGCTAAACCCGAAATTACTGAATGAAGTATTAAAGGTTTGCGAGGTATAAGGCTTGGTAATGTTCGAATCGTAAAATAATTTAATGTTAAACTTCTGGTTTAACACATAATCTACACTTGGTCTTAGGGTAATGTTTTTTGCACCAGAAGAAACTTCAGCTTCGGTAACATCTGCCCTGTAAATTACAGTTTTATTATCCCGAATGGCTACATCTAGTTTAAAATCCATGTTGTTATCCATTTTGAGGCTCTTAAACCAACCAAAAGGGAAACGGAATTTATTGGTCCGGTAGCCCAGGCCTAAAACCATATTATTTTCTGAGAGTTGCGCCAACTGGCTGTTCGATAAGCTTAAGCCCAATAAACGTGATCGGTTTAACTCAAAAGAAGCTGTCAGGTTATTTTTAAAGCGCGTATCTACTCCAACAAGTGGTGCAAAATACTCCGAAATGGTAACCTGCGCAAATTGGTATTCAGGTAAAAAGTTGTTGTTCACATCCCTGCTGCTCACCGCGCCATTGGTTTCCTGGTAACGCAATAAAGAATTAAAACCATTAATGTTATAAGCTGAGCGGTAGCCATGCCTGATATCAACCGATGAAAATTTATCGGCAATAAAAGGGATGCGTGTTAAACCACTATACGTTAAATTCCAGTTTGGAAGCGGAATTTTAGGGAAAGCATTCATTTTTGCCTTTCCGGCATCCTTGCCAGAATAAGCAGCCATAAAAGCCGAGATAATTACATCCTGGCTCTCTTTGCTATAACCATCAGCAAAACCTCCGCTGGTACCTCCAGAATTTGGATTTTGCGCACCCAATCTCCTCGAAATTACACTGCGGTTATTCATAAACTGCTGGAACAAACCCGAAACCCTGGTTGCATTATTTTCTTTAAATGCAGTACCCAAAGCAATGTAAGAAATGCTGTAATCTCCTGTGGTAATGGCGCTCAAATTTTCGAATGATGATAGACTGGCAACATACCTGAAATTGGTAGAGAAATTACGGGTTTGTGCTTTATTTGCTTTTAAGGTAATACGCAAATCTTTAAAAGGCTCCAGCTGACCGGTTAACTGTAAATCTTCACGAAGCGTGTTTACATATAATTGGGTTTGCAAGGTATCGGTAGTTAACCAACCGTTGTTTAAGGCCATTTCGCGTATATCTCGCTGACTACCAAAAGCAAAGCCTAAACCTGGCGCACCTGTAGCATTATCGATACCGAAGTATTTGGTTGTTGGCAGGTAACCTGGCAAGAAAATACCCTTGGTTTGCACAAAACTTGCGTTCACATTTTTTAAACTGGTTAAAAGATTGATAAAAAAATTTTTCGCCTTACTTCCATTGTCATCGTTACCGGCAGAACGGATAAAACCAAACTTGTTGTATAAGGTAGTTAAGTTCAAAGTTGGGTTAATCTGTACTGTTCGGCTGTTTTGTACCGTATTACCTAAATTGATATTTGGATCTCGCAAGGTAGCCAATGGCTCAGTTTGCCAGTTGAAGTTAGTTCCGTAGCGCGTTTTAACCGTAATCCAGTTTAAGCCAGGGATTTTATCAATCGGCAGGTTATAGGTAACGTTTAAGTTGTGATTATAATCGGTTGTACGGCCTAAACGTTTTAAGTTTTCCCAAACAGTATCCCGCTTCAAGCCTTCGATTCTGCCATCTGGCTCATCAATGATTGAATAATTGGTAGCGTTAAAATCTAACTGCAACGAACGGGTAAGGTTCCAGGCAATACCATAAACCCTGCTCATGGTAAAGTTTTTATTAAAAGTAGTTCCGTAACCCCTTTGGTAAACACCTATGGTATTGTTTGGATCGTTATTTCGCAAAGTATTTTCTGAATACAAACGGTCTACATCAATCCTGAAATTAATGGCACTTGGAAAAATACTGAAATTAAAATCTTTCAGTAAAGCCAGCATGTTCGATTTAATAATCTTTTCGAACGGTGCTATGGTTTTAGCCTCTCTAGAATAACTGTATTGTAACGATGCCCTGTAAGTATTCTGAATACTGCTTTGATTAATAAAATCGCGGTGGTTATATTGGGTATAGGCATAACTTGCAGCGAAGTTTTCGATATCCCATAACCTTACGGGTTTGCTATTATTGATCCGCTCTTTTCTAACATTGGTAAAGTTAATCCCCCGCCTAATGGTATAATCCTGCGCAAAATTTAAAATCGAATCTTTTTGTTCCTTGGTCGAGCGGTCTAAAGCGTTTTTAAGCTCAATATCCGGCGTTCTGGGATTATATTGTGGTGTAGAAACCTGTTTAGAATAACTCACGAACATGGGTATTTTAACCCCCGATTTTTGTGGCAGGAACTTTCCGAGCTCCATAGCAGAGGACACATCCAACAGCACATTGTCGGCACGGTTACGCTCGCTTACTTTCGAATCAATTGAACCGAAGCCCACGGTAGATTTACTGCCCGAAATATTTACATCGGCAAAATCAGCCAGTTTTAAGTTCAATCTTCCTGTAGCTGCCCATCCGCCTTTTTCATCAAATTCCGTTAACCTTAACTCGTTGAACCAAACCAGGGCATTTTTATCCTGACCATCATCATGCCCTACATCGTTAGCCAGGCGCAGCGGGTTTTTAATACCCACCATGTAAACCCGAACTTTACTCATATCGGGCTGTCCTTTTACTACGATAGTTCTATTCCCATCCGTATAAGTAAAAGGCACGTTGATTGGCCAGGGCTGTCCGTTGGCCTGCTTGGCCACATTACGGGCAAGTTTGGCATTTTGGAAAAGCGTTAAATCGATATCCATCCTGTTGGCTTCAGGCCAAATGGCATCCGGATCGCTGGTACCTGGTGCAGTTACCTTTAAAGGCATTACATATTCATAATAATTATCCTGGTTGTCCGTTCCGATCCTTAAAAAGGCATCTACATCGCCATCATTTAACAACTGGTTGTTAACAGCCTCAGCGTGTACAAACATTTCCAAATGTTTATAAGATCTGAAATCGCTATAGGCAGTTTTAAATGCAGCACGACCATAACCATCTCTTAACGATTTTACGGTTACTGATAACGATTGCTCGTTTAAGCGGGTATCGCCCCGGTAGTTGCTGTAATCCCGCTCGCGCAGGATACCTGGAGGGGTAACGTAAGGAATAGGCGAGCGCTTGCCATTCTCTTCAATATTTACGGTTGACACCTCAATTGTGGAATTATCTGGTGTTAAAGCAGGTAAAGATGGATCGACAATTACCTGAGCAGCTTGGTTGGATGCATTATATTCTCTCCACTCACCACGGATTAACTGTAATTTCGCAAAACGCATTACCGCTGTATCGGCAAAGTTGGTCATAAACATCCTAAAGAAACGGATCGATTTAAAATCCTGGATACCGCCAACTTTTTGCTGGTACTGTCCGATTGGAATCCTGAACTGGTACCAGGTTACGGCCTGGGTATTTCCATTAGCCAGTTTAACCTGCGAGGTTACTTTGTCAGTAATAAAATTCTGCCCTACATTTAAATCCCCCGGACGCATAGAAACTTTATATTGGAAATACTCGTCGCTTTGCGTCATGTTATTATCGCGGTTGATATCTTCTCCGTCCGGCAAAGAGGTTGAAGCCGAATTTTCAAGTCCAAGTTCAGCCTGTGATTGTTGCGAGGTTTTAGAGTTCCCCTCAGTTCCGTTGTATTTTTCGTAGCGTTTTAAAATGCCGGCATTAATCTGATCTAGTGCCGGACCTCTGAAATAAGCATAATTATCTGATGCCGGATCGGCGTCTAAAGTAGCTGCTGCATTGGCATTTAACTGCGATTTAATCTGATTGATTTCAGCAGCAAACTTCGTTTTTTCATCTGCATCTGATAAACCATCTAAACCAACATCCTGGGCTTTGCGCGAATCTGCATTGTTATCAAAAGCCTGTACCACGGGTTGCAATTTAGGTACACGGCCCCAAACAGTCTCATCATACTTAGTCGGATCGTTCGTAGCTGGCAAACCATTCTCTAACGATTTTCTGCCATCTTTAAGAATGTCTTCCGATATATTTCCAAGGTTGAAATATATATCTCCACCACTAGAATTTGGCTTGTAGATAAACGGATCCATTACCCAAAGCTCAATAAAGCCCACGTTTAAGGCTTCAAAATCGTTGGTTTCAATCTTTCGCTGAAAACCCGCCCAGTTATTTTGTGGTTGCAGTAGCGATCCGTCAGGTTTAAAACCAGTGGTACGAAAATTATAGGGTCCCCTAACAGTTGGGTAGTAAGCTACGTCAAAAGTGGTAATATTTAAAGCCTGTCCGGTTGCTGTTTCTTTAAAAGGAAAAACCTCCTGCTCTATGACTTCCCTAACATAGTGGTTAGAAAGTTCGGCCCTGTTGTTTCTGATATTGGCCGGTGTTGTTGAAGCTGCCGAATTGTAAAAAGTTGGGTCGATATTATAAAACGCTACTCTTGCCCGGTTATAACCATATGAAAGATCGTTAGACCGGTCGAATTCCTGAAATAGCTGAGGTGTTCCGGATAATTGCCAGGAAATAGCACTTTTTAAATCGATAACGGAACGCGATGCTTCAAAATCATCAAGGTAACTTACCCCGTTTTTACTGCCCGCAAAATTCAAAGCTCTCGGGTGACCTGGAATCAGTTGCGCAAACTCACCATAAAAAGTAACACTCGATGGCGCTTTGGTCGAAATAAGCGGAATTTTGTCAACTAGTTTGGTTAAAAATCTTGATGGGGAACTGTAGTTAATATCGGCTCCCCAAATGGTATTCGAAATGGGTTCTTCGCCAATATTTACCTTTTGGGTCAGCGGTTTTTCGGTCAGGTTCATAATAGTACCACCCAAATTCAGCTTGTTGTTAACCCGGTAATCTAACCTGGTGCCAAAAAGCGACCGTTGTTGTAAACCAAAGAGTTCGTTATTTTCGGTAGTAATGCGAATAGGCTGACCAGAAATCAAAAGTGCCTGATTAATTACGCTCACCCGGCCACCCTGGTAATCGACTGTAAAATCTACTCCCTCTGTTAAAGGCATTGTACCAGCAAAAACCTTTACCGATCCTTCGGGAACGTTGATGGCATTTAAACTAAATTCGGAAGAGATGTCAGACTGATAATTAACCTTAATTACGTAACGGTTCTGGTTTTGGAACAATTGTCTGGCGATCGTTTGGGTCGAATCGTAAAGCGCCGTAAAAGTGTATTTATCAATCAAAGCTTGCTCGCTCGGCAAAAACCTTGCAGCCAAATCTTTTCCAAATGGCTCTATTACCGGAAATATAATTCTTCCGTTTGCAGGATCAATGGTAATGTAACCGGTATTGGTATTGGTAACCAGTGACGTTTGCCCATTACTACCTGTTCCGAATAAACTTGGTGTATTGGCATTACTTGCAGTAGAGTAGGCACCAAAGGCATTATTTGCTGCCACAAAATCGAAAACTCCATCGGGCCTACGCTCGTTCTGCTGGTTTAAGCGGTCAAATTCGGTTAGTGCAATCCACTGTTTATTGGCTGTATTCTGTCCTTCGGTCATTACCGGATTATCGACACCAGTTTGGTTATCAATGCGGTAAATGTCCAGTTTAAAATTCTGACTGCTGATCTGATATCCTCCTATTGAGTAGATGTTTTTCATCATCAGATCCCAGGTTGGCAGCGAGATTTTGGTGGTTTCGTTCTTTAATAATTTAGTATAAAGTACTTTTGGGTTTGCTGCATCGAAAGGTACATCAGTAGAAAACTCACCCACCTGGTACTCTACACCATTATAGGTATAGCGGTAAGCCACGGTTAAAACTTCATCCGCATTGAGTGGATTATTTAGCGATAAATAACCTAACTGGGGCTGAAAAGTAAACTCCCTTTCGGTTAATTTTCTCGCATAAGTTAATTTGGCAAAGTTGTCGGTAAGGCCTGTAGATTGAAAGAAAGAAATGGCTGCATTAGAGTTGGTAAGCCTGATGGCACCTCCCTGATAGGCATTTATTTGTGCAATTAAATTGTTCGATTGCTGAGGGAAACCTGTAGCAGTAGTTCCTGCTGGTAGTCCGGAGGTTCCACCGGTTAATAAAGTAGTGTTATAGGGTTGGTTTTCACCCAAATCCAGTAAACCCAAAACATCTCTCGAATCGGAAGTATTACCAGCTTTATTGGTAATCCACACCTCAATTTTAGTAATCTGGATCGGGGAGGTAATAATTGGCGCGTTAGCCAGGTTTTTATTGTAATTATTTCTGAAATACTGTGAAAGGAAATAGTGCTTATTCGCCTCATAGCTATCGATATTTACCGTCGTAGTATTTTGCTGTGCACCATTGGTGATTTTAATTTCGCGCGATTCGGATTTTTGTTGGGTATAAACGCTCGTTACATTTAAACGTCCGAATTTTAGCTGGGTTTTAATACCAAAAAGGGCTTGTGTTCCGGTAATTAAAGAGGTATTTAAGGGTAAACTTACATTACCTGCCTCGATTTTCTGAATAATATCATCCTTACCTCCGGTATAATCAAGTTTAATCTGGTTTTCAAAATCAAATTGAGCTTCTGTATTGTAATTACTCTTTATTTTTAGCTTGGTTCCAATATTTCCAACCAGATCCATTTGAATCCTTTGGTTAAAATCAAAATTGGTTTGAACCCTTTGTCTTTCGTTAAACAGCGGGTTTTCATTTTTATTTACACGACCTAAAAAAGTAAGTTCAGCCTCACCACGCGGTTGAATATCAATGGTTGTACCACCAAATAATTTTTCGAAGGCTTTGCTGTTTACCTGTATTTGTGGAATAATGCCTGTACTGCGGTAATCACTCACCTCGGCATTGGAAATGCTGCGCCAGTTGCCCCGTTTAATTTCGCTGTTTACCAGGCGCTGGTATTCATCGATGGTTAAATACTGAGTATTGAGTACAAACTGCTCACCGATCAGTTCTTTAATAATATAGCGTTTATTTTTGGCATCGTATTCTACTACGCGTTTTAAATTACTGGGTGCAGGATAAAACGGATTAACAGATGGGCCCAGGCCCAATCTTTCCTTTTCGCGCAAACTGAAATTATTTTTTTTTGTAGCAGTATCCGTTTTGCTTGGAACAACTTGAGAGAAGGCGTTTTGAGTAGCAATTAATAAAAGGGGAACGAGAAACAGAAATGTAGATATTCTCTTCAAAGGCGTTAGATATTATAAGGTTTTCAAGGCATATTTAATTAGTTGTTCAACCGAAAGTGTTCCCTCACTCACTTTTAATATCTGATCTATAGTTTTTTCGGCGGTTTGTTTGGCAAATCCGAGCATTACCAATGCTGATAACGCTTCATCTTTAACAGTATTGTGTAAAGGCATAGAAATTAATGAATCTGCGCCTTCTTTTTTCAGTTTATCCTGTAATTCTAAAACCAGGCGTTGTGCTGTTTTTGCGCCAAGGCCTTTAATGCGTTGAATTAGTGGCAAATCGGCTTTAATTATAGCGGTTTGGATTTCCACTGGTGTGATGGAGGATAAAATCATCCTTCCGGTATTCGGCCCGATTCCGGATACCGAAATCAAGTGTAAAAATAAACGGCGTTCGCCTTCATCAGCGAAGCCGTATAAGGTGTGTGCGTCTTCTTTTACGTGCAGCCAGGTATAAATTTTACACCGTTCTGCATCGCCCAAAGCACTGTAGGTATTTAATGAAATATTTATATGATAGCCTATACCTCCGGCCTCTACCACAACATAAGCCGGGTTTTTAAATGTCAGTTTACCGTCGATATAGGCGTACATGTAATGCTACTTCTTGGTTGTTTTTGTAAATATACCTTTTCGTTTCGAAGTTCCAGCAATTTCTTCTTTGGCCTGAACATCTACTACTGCAATAGTAACCATATTTACAATCTCCCGCACCGAACTTCCTAACTGAACAATATGAACAGGTTTGTTTAAACCTAACAAAATAGGCCCAACCGCTTCTGCTCCACCAAGCTCTTGTAACAATTTGTATGCAATGTTACCTGACTCTAAATTCGGGAACACCAAAGTATTTGCAGGCGCATCAGCCAAGGTACTGAATGGGAAATTATCTTTTAATAATTCGTTGTTAATGGCAAAGTTTCCCTGCATTTCTCCGTCAACCACTACTTCAGGGTGATTTTTGTGCAAAAGATTCACTGTTTCTCTTACTTTGTTTGGCGTTATACCATCGTTTGAGCCAAAGTTCGAATAAGATAATAAAGCAATGCGTGGCTTAATGTTAAACTGTTTAACCGATTTATCCAATAATAAGGTAATATCAACCAATTCTTCGGCCGTCGGATCAACATTTACTGTCGTATCACCAAAGAATACCGGACCTTTTTTGGTCATCATCATGTACATACCAGCCACACGTTTTACACTTGGATCAACACCAATTACATGTAATGCAGGCTTGATCGTCGATCCGTAATTTTTGGTTAAACCAGAAATCATGGCATCTGCTTCACCAAACTCCACCATTGATGCACCATAATAGTTACGGTCTCTCAATAATTTAGTAGCATCGGTTAAAGAAATACCTTTACGCTGGCGCTTTTTGTAAAGTGCCTCGGCATATTGTTTAGTTTTATCAGGATTTTGCATCTGATCAATAATCTCTACACCCTCCAGCTCTAAACCGTGCTCATCAATAATGGCTTGTATTTTATCTTTATTTCCTAAAAGAATCGGGATCGCAATATTTTCGTCGTTAACGATTTGCGCCGCTTTTAAGATTTTATAGTTATCTGCTTCGGCAAAAACCACGCGTTTCGGATCAGTTTTAGCTTTAGTGGTAATGGCACGCATAATGGCATCATCCAGGCCTAAACGCTGTCTCAGTTCTTCGGTATAAGCATCCCAATCGGTAATAATTTTGCGGGCTACACCACTTTCAATTGCAGCTTTGGCAACAGCAGTAGAAACTTCCGTAATTAACCTGAAATCTACTGGTTTAGGGATAATATAGTCTTTACCAAATTTAAGGTTACGGGCATTGTAAGCTAGATTTACCGATTCTGGAACCGATTTTTTAGCCAGCTCGGCAATTGCTTTAACTGCCGCAATTTTCATCGGCTCATTAATGCTGGTTGCGCGTACATCAAGTGCACCGCGAAAAATATAAGGGAAACCTAAAACGTTGTTCACCTGATTCGGATAGTCAGAACGGCCTGTTGCCATAATGATGTCTTTACGGGTTTTGATAGCCAAATCGTAGGCGATTTCCGGATTTGGGTTCGACATGGCAAAAACGATTGGATTTTTAGCCATCGAATTCAACATATCTGCACTAACACAATCTGCAGAAGAAAGACCGATGAAAACATCTGAATCTTTCATGGCTTCCTCTAAAGTGTTGATTTTTCTGTCGGTAGCAAATTCCGCTTTAATCGCATCAAGCGATTCACGGTCTTTGCGGATTACGCCAGAACGGTCGCACATCACAATGTTTTCTTTTTTAGCACCTAAAGAAACATATAATTTGGTACAGGAAATTGCAGCGGCGCCAGCGCCATTAACTACAATTTTAATCTTATCCATTTTTTTCTTGATGATTTCGCAGGCATTTAATAAAGCTGCTGCTGAAATAATGGCGGTACCATGTTGATCATCATGCATTACCGGAATGTTCATTTCTTCCTTTAAACGGCGTTCAATTTCGAAACATTCAGGAGCTTTAATATCTTCAAGATTTACACCACCAAAGGTTGGCTCTAAGGCCTTAACGATTTTTACAAAGTCGTCAACATTTTTGGTATCCAGCTCTAAATCGAATACATCGATATCGGCAAAGATTTTGAAAAGTAAACCTTTACCCTCCATTACCGGTTTTCCAGCCTCCGGGCCAATATCGCCCAAACCCAAAACCGCTGTACCATTACTGATTACTGCAACAAGATTTCCTTTTGCAGTGTACTTATAAACATCTTCTTTATTTTCTGCTATTTGCAAACATGGCTCTGCTACCCCCGGTGAATACGCAAGGGTTAAATCTCTCTGCGAATTGGTAGGTTTTGTTGGAATTACCTGTATTTTTCCTGGGCGGCCCTGTGCGTGATAGTCAAGCGCATCTTGCTTTCTAGTGGTTTTACTCATTACGTAACTTATTAGTGACGGCGCAAAGGTACAATTCTTTTTATGAGGCATAAAATAAAAAGCCCGTCAAAAAAAGTGAATACACACTAATTCAAATATTCTTTGATCATTTGAATGACGTTACGAAAATACTACCCTTTGCTAATTTTTAAGATCATGCCTGCCTGTAAGCCAGCTTTGCTCAGCTTATTATCACGTCGGATGCTTTGTACGGTGGCGCCATCAAATTTCTCTGCAATTTCTGATAAGGTATCGCCTGTTTTCACTTTGTAGTTTAAAAATGATGCCGGCGCTTTCAGGGCTACGCGGTTTTTAGCATAAATTTTAAGTTTTTGTCCGGGTACGATATTTTTACTTTTTAAGCCATTCCAAACCCTTAAATCCTGCACTTCTACCCCATATTTATTGGCAACGGCCGTTAAATTCTGTCCACTTGTAACCTTATGATAAACAACAGCAGATCCGGCGATTTTGGCTTTTTTCTTTCTCAAATCGCGCACATCATCAGTGCTCGCGTTAATTACGCGCATGTTTACGTCAACATCAACATTGTTTAACACTTCATAAACACCGGCAAAATCGATATCCTTTAACTTTGGCATTACAATGCGCTTGGGCTCATCGTCAGTGCCATTAACAATTTTCTTCTTGTACGAGGGATTTAAGGCCAACATGGCCGATTCTTCTACATTCAAGGCCCTGGCCAGCGTAGAGAGCGATACGAACCTCGTGGTTTGAACGGTATCGGTTTTTAAGAACATATTGCAGGCCTGACCAGTAATCTGGTGTTTGTTTGAATAATTCATTACATACACCGCAGCAATAAATGCAGGCACGTAATTCCTCGTTTCTTTTGGCAAAAATTGTCTGATTACCCAAAAATCCCGCGATCCGGCTTTATCAATGGCCCGCGTTACATTTCCCTTACCGCAGTTATACGCGGCAATTGCCAGAAGCCAGTCGCCGAGTTCCTCAAAAGCATCTCTAAAATACGCTGCCGCAGCATAGCTGGCCTGAATCGGATCTTTACGTTCATCAACAAAGTTATCCATCTTTAAGCCATAAGCCTTTCCTGTACCAAACATAAACTGCCAGATCCCGGTTGCACCCACGCGCGAAATGGCGTGCGGATTCATTTGCGATTCTACAATGGTTAAGTATTTTATCTCTTGTGGAATGTTATAATCTTTTAAAGCCTTATCAAAAATCGGGAAATAGTAACTGGATAAGCCGATCATTTTACCGAACATATCTTTACGCTTGGCATAAATATCAATGTATTGTTGTACGTACTCGTTGTAAGGAAGCGGAACAGTTTTGGTTATGGAATCGAGCCTGAGTTTATAGATGAAATTCTGGCCCATCATTAACGGATTCTCAGTAACCAGCGGAACAGCTACGGTATCGGTGTTGATGAAAATGTTGTTTTGAGCTTTACGAAGGCTATCTAACTGGAGAAGTTGTTGTGCCGAAACGGAAGAAATCAATCCGAAGCAAGCACAAACTGAAGCGAGAAGTAATTTTTTAATCATGGGCTATTGGTTTTATTCAGCACCATCATTCTGATCCGATAGTTATCGGATTTGTTTCAGAATCTCTTATTGAAATGCTGATCCCGAAAACCGGGACAGCATGACGGTAACTGTACATAGCTCCATCAGAGCTAATGCCTATTTTAAAAATGCCTGAGAAAAAGCCAGAAGCTTATCTTCCTCAAAATGTTTGGCTGTAAATTGTATACTTAACGGCAAATTGGCTTCGTTATTGCCCAAAGGCAATGCAATAGCCGGATTACCACTTAAAGATGGAAGCACGGTAAAAATATCTGCCATGTACATGACCAGTGCATCCTGCACGTTATCGCCGATTTTAAAGGCTGCTGTAGGTGCCACCGGTGATAAAACAAAATCGTAATCTTCGAAAAGCTGATCCATTTTTTCACGGATTAAGCGTCGAACCTGCTGGGCCTTTTGGTAATAAGCATCATAATATCCCGCACTTAGAACAAAAGTTCCTAGTAGGATACGGCGTTTTACTTCTTCGCCAAAGCCTTCTGCACGAGATCGTTTATACAACTCATTTAATGATTTCGCTTCCATGTTGCGGTGTCCGTAATGCACACCATCGTAACGCGAAAGATTAGATGAAGCTTCAGCAGTAGTTAAAATATAATACGCGGGAACGAGGTAATCTAATAAATCAAAAGATACATACTCAACGGTATGGCCTTTTGCTTCTAAATCTGCTATTGAATTTAAAATAGCCGATTTGATTTCAGGATCGAGTGCTTCGCTTTCAATCGTTTCCCTTAAAACCGCTATTTTTTGTTTTTTGCCCTGGTTTAAATGAGCCGGATAATCCGGAACAGTTAAAGCCGAAGCGGTAGAATCATGGTCGTCGGCACCAGCCAAAACCTGAAGCAAAATTGCAGCATCTTCTACTGATGAAGTAATTGGACCTACCTGGTCAAAAGAAGAAGCATAGGCAATTACACCATAACGGGAAATACGTCCGTAGGTAGGCTTAAGGCCAATCTGACCACAAAAAGCAGCCGGTTGTCTTACCGAACCACCAGTATCTGTACCTAAAGCAGATAAACACATATCCGCCTGAACAGCAACTGCCGAACCGCCAGACGAACCGCCCGGAACAAGTTCATGATTCGCTGCATTTCTTACCGCTCCATAGAAAGAAGTTTCATTTGAGCCACCCATAGCAAATTCATCGCAGTTTAAGCGGCCAATAATAACGGCATCTTCCTGCAATAAACGCTCAACAACGGTTGATGAATACGGAGAGATAAAACCTTCAAGCATTTTCGATGATGCTGTTACTTCATGGTCCTTATAGCAGATATTATCCTTAATCCCGATAACCATCCCGGCAAGTTTACCAGCAGTACCTGCTTCAATTTTCTGCTGTACTGCTTTTGCCTGAACTTCGGCCGTATAAAAAAACACCTCATTAAATGCATTGAGGTGTTCATTATCTTTAATCTGCTTAAAATAATAAGCCAATAAATCGGGTAAAGTTAACTGCTTTTGCGAAATGAGCGATTGAATCTCTTTAAGAGAACTGTATTTCTTCAAAACAAAAAATTATTGCAATTAAACAGTCTTATCGCGGTTAGATGGATCTACCTGATCGCCATCAACGCCATCTTTACCATCTTTAAATTCTTTAACACCTTTACCTAAACCTCTCATTAGTTCAGGAATTTTTTTTCCACCAAATAATAACAATACCACTACCGCAATAATGATAATTTCTGGTGTTCCAAGCATTGCTGCTATTGTTGTATTTAACATAATTTTTTTGATTAAACTTTTTGATTGTCGCTAACATTTTTTTCGTCAACAGGCGTGCTTTCAGGTGTATGCACTGTTTGTGCTTCTACCTTTTCATCTACCGGTGCTTCTTCTGTTGGATGATGGCGTTGACTGTGGTTTACTGCTGTTTCTTCCGCTTCTTCCTTATCAAGGTCCATGGCATTAATATTTCTATGGATTTCGCGCTTCACACCATCTGAGGCATCTTTGAATTCTCTGATCCCTTTCCCTAATCCTCTTGCCAGTTCAGGTAACTTTTTACCTCCAAATAACAAAAGAACTACCACTAAAATGAGTACGATCTCCGACCCCCCCATGTTTAAAAACTCTAATAACGTGCCTTGATACATCACTAATATAATTTATACAAATATAGACATTTTAACTTGTCTT
>Ga0308157_10002448_pt1 | contig 30398 bp, 28 predicted proteins | sample PhyBR1_FD_201035 | JGI IMG/M metagenome (GOLD analysis project Ga0308157, IMG submission 201035) | Phyllosphere microbial communities from UC Gill Tract Community Farm, Albany, California, United States - DLSLB.R1 | ecosystem: Host-associated > Plants > Phyllosphere > Unclassified | place: USA...
TCGCTCACGGCCGTGGTCGGGCCCAACGGCTCGGGCAAGAGCACGCTGCTCAAAAGCATCGTCGGCCTGCTGCCGAGCGTGCCGGGCGCGGTCAAGGTGGCGCTGGCGCCCAGCCGCATCGCCTACCTGCCGCAGATGGCCGACATCGACCGCGGCTTTCCCATCGACGTGCGCGACTGCGTGCTGCTGGGCTGCTGGGGCGAGTGCGGCGCCTGGGGCGGCGCGGGCCGGGCGCGGCTGGCGCGGGTGGACGCGGCGCTGCGGGCCGTCGGCCTGGAGGGCTTCGAGCGGCGCGGCGTGGGCACCTTGTCCACCGGCCAGCTGCAGCGGGTGATGTTTGCCCGGCTCCTGGTGCAGGACGCCGCGCTCATCCTGCTGGACGAGCCGTTCAACGCGGTCGATGCGCGCACCACCGCCGCGCTGCTGCAGCTGGTGCGCCAGTGGCACGGGGAGCAGCGCACCGTGGTGGCGGTGCTGCACGACGACGCCTTGGTGCAGGCGCACTTTCCCCAGACGCTGCTGCTGGCGCGCGAGCGCATCGGCTGGGGCCCGACGGCCACGGTGCTGACCGAGGCCAACCTGCGCCGCGCCCGCGCCATGGCCGAGGCCTGGGACGAGGCGGCCGCGCCGTGCGCGGTGGACATTGAGCCGGCCGCGCGCCGGGCGCCGGCGTGATGGCGCTGGCCGGCTGGCTGGCCGACACCGCCTGGGCACCGTTTGCCGAATTCGCCTTCATGCGCCGCGCGCTGGTGGCCACGCTGGCGCTCTCGCTGAGCGCCGCGCCGCTGGGCGTGTTCCTGACGCTGCGGCGCATGAGCCTCTTGGGCGACGCGCTGAGCCATGCGGTGCTGCCGGGCGTGGCCATCGGCTTCATGCTCGGCGGCCTGTCGCTGACCGCCATGGCGCTGGGCGGCGTGCTGGCCGGCATGGCGGTGGCGGCGCTGGCCGGGCTGGTCACGCGCTTTACCGCGCTGAAAGAAGATGCCAGCCTGGCGGCCATCTACCTGGTGGCGCTGGCCCTGGGCGTGACGCTGATCTCGGGGCACGGCACGCAGCTCGACTTGCTGCACATCCTCTTTGGCAGCGCGCTGGGCGTGGACAGGCCGGGCCTGCTGATGGTGGCCGGCGTGGCCAGCGTCAGCGTGGTGCTGCTGGCCGCGATGTACCGCGGGCTGGTGCTGGAGAGCTTCGACCCGGTGTTCCTGGCCGCCTCGCGCCGGCGCGGCTGGCTCTGGCAGCAGGGCTTTCTGATGCTGGTGGTCGTCAACCTGGTGGCCGGCTTTCAGACGCTGGGCACGTTGATGGCCGTCGGGCTGATGATGCTGCCGGCGGTGTCGAGCCGGCTGTGGCACGACACGCTGGCCGCGCAGCTGCTGAATGCCAGCGCGCAGGCGATGCTCGCCAGCGTGGCCGGGCTGCTGCTGTCCTACCACCTGGACACGCCCTCGGGGCCGACCATCATCGGCTGCGCCGGCGCGCTGTACGCGGCCTCCCTGCTGGCCGCGCCGGGCGGCTGGCTGCCGCGCGTGCTGCGCCGGCGCCACCGGCTGGCCTGACGCGCGAGCGCTTTTTCTCGTTTTCTTCCACCCTGCCTTGAAAGTGCTTGCCATGCGACGTGCGTTTTGCAAACTCCTGCTCACCGGCATGGCCGGCGCCTGCCTGCTCCCGGGCATCGTGGCGGCGGCCGAACCGGCGGCCGTGCCCGTGCCCGTCACGGCCAGCTTCAGCATCCTGGGCGACCTGGTGCGCGTGGTCGGCGGCGAACGCGTGCGCGTGACCACCCTGGTCGGCGCCGACGAGGACGCGCATGTGTTCGAGCCGCGCCCGGCCGACGCCCGCGCCATCGTGCAAAGTCGGCTGCTGGTGGTCAACGGGCTGGGCTTTGAGCCGTGGGCGCAAAAGCTGGCGCGCTCGGCCGGCTACAAGGGCCGCACGGTGGTGGCCGCGCAGGGCGTCACGCCGCGCCGTATGGCCGACGAAGCCGGCCACGGCGCGCACGGCGGGCACGGGGAAACCGACCCGCACGCCTGGCAGAACCCGGCCAACGTGGTGCTGTACGTGCGCAACATCGCCGCCGCCCTGAGCGAGGCGGACCCGGCCGGCGCCAGCGCCTACGAGTCCAACGCCCGGGCCTACGCGGCCGAGCTGCAGGCGCTGGACGCCTGGGCGCAGGCCGAGTTTGCCGCCCTTCCCGCCGCCAAGCGCAAGGTCATCACTTCGCACGACGCCTTTGGCTACCTGGGCGCGCACTACGGGGTGGCGTTTTTGGCGCCGCAGGGCGTGTCCACCGACGCCGAGCCCGGCGCCAAGGAGGTGGCCCAGCTCATCCGCCAGATCAAGCGCGAGAAGATCCGGGCGGTGTTCGTCGAGAACATGGGCAACCCGCGGCTGCTCAACCAGCTGAGCAAGGATGCCGGCGTCACGCCCGGGCCGGCGCTCTATGTCGATGCGCTCTCGCCCGAGGGCGGCCCGGCAAGCAGCTACCTGCGGCTGATGCGCCACAACGTCACGGCGCTGGTGGCCGGCATGCGGCAGAACTGAGGCAGCGCCCAGGCCGGACCGGGCGCCCGGCCGCAAGCGGGCCGCTTGGCGGCACGCCGACCCGCACCGACCCGCGCCCGGTTTGCGCCAGGTCAAGCCCGCGCCGGCCGCCCAGGCTAAATTGGGCGGGCAGCCGGCCGCAACGCCTGCGCGCCGCCGGCCCGCCGGCTGCCCCAAGCAAGGAGTGCCCCATGCCCACCCGCCTGAAAGACTTTGCGGCCTGCGCCGTCGCCGTGGCCGAGCCCGACACCAGCGCGCTGGTGCTGGCGCAGATGATGCGCCGCCACCATGTCGGCGCCTTGGTCGTCGTCGATGCGCTGGAGAAAACCCGCCCGCTGGGCATCGTCACCGACCGCGACCTGGTGCTGGCGCTGATGGCCGAGGGGCTGGAGCCCGACATCTTCACCGCCGGCGACATCATGTCGGCCGAACTGGTGCTGGCCAGCCCCGAGATGGACGCGATGGACGCGGTGCAGCTGATGCGCGACCACCGGCTGCGCCGCCTGGTGGTGGCCGATGCCGACGGCCGGCTGGTGGGCATCGTCACCATGGAAGACCTGCTGGAGCTGCTGACCCGCGAGCTGGCTGCGCTCACCGCCGGCGTGATCGGCGCCCGCGACCGGGAATTCGAGCAGCGCGCCTGAGGGCCGGCGCGCGGCGCCAAGCGCCTTTCAGGCATGAAAAACCGCTGCAGCCCAATGCCGGCCTGGGCTTTGCGCTCCTGATTCGATAGCACGCGCCGGCGCACCCGCCGGGCCTCAGTCCTTCACGTGCGCGGCAAAGGTCTTGCGAAACTTCTCGACCTTGGGGCCGACGACGAAGGCGCAGTAGCCTTGGTTCGGGTGGTTCTCAAAGTAATCCTGGTGGTAGCTTTCTGCCGGCCAGTAGTTCGCCAGCGGCAGCACCTCGGTCACGATGGGCTTGCCGAAGGCCTTGTCCTGGCTGGCCTGGCGGATGAAGTCGTCGATGACGTCCTTGTGGGCCGGCGTTTCGTAATAGATGCCGCTGCGGTACTGCGTGCCGGCGTCGTTGCCCTGGCGGTTCAGGCTGGTCGGGTCGTGGATGACGAAAAAGATCTCCAGGATCTCGCGCAGCGTGATCTGGGCGGGATCGAACGAGAGTTTGACGACCTCGTTGCAGCCGGTGCGGCCGGTGCAGACCTCCTCGTAGCTCGGCCGGGCGGCCTGGCCGTTGCTGTAGCCGGACTCCACGTCCGTGACGCCGCGCACCTTGACGTACACGGCTTCAAGGCACCAGAAGCAGCCCCCGCCCAGCGTGATGGTTTGCAATTCACTCATGGCATGGTTTCCTCGAAAGTTGGTAAGAAGCAATGGGGCCGAAGGCGCCGCGCCGGCGCCGCACGGCGTTTGACTTTAGCCGCTTCACGCCGCGCCTGCAGCGCGCACGGCATCGACGAAGGCGGCCAGCGCCGGGTTGTCGCGCGCGGTCTTCCACAGGCAGTGCGTCTCGTAGGGGGCGCTCGGCCGGTCCAGCGGGATGAACACCGCGCCGGCCATGGCCGAGCGGCCCAGCGCGGCCGGCACCAGGGCCACGCCCATGCCCTGCGCCACCAGCGAGACCACGCTCAGCCAGTGGCGCAGCTCGCAGCGGATTTCCGGGGTAAAGCCCGCCTCGGCGCACATCGCCAGGATGCGCTCGTGGTAGTCGGGCGAGACCGCGCGCGAGACCACGGCAAACGGCTCGCCCTGCAGCGCCGCCAGCGGCAAGCTGGCCCGGCCGGCCAGCGCGTGGCCGGCCGGCAGGCAACCGACGAAGGCCTGGCTGGACACCAGGATCTGCGACAGCTCGGCCGGCACGCGCGTGGTGTGCACGAAGCCGATGTCCAGCCGCTCGCGGCCCAGCTCGATCAGCTGCTCGCTGGAGGCCAGCTCGCGCAGCAGCAGGCGCAGCCGCGGGTGCCGGGCCTGAAAGCGCGCCAGGATGGCCGGCAGGCCGCTGTAGAGCATGGTGCCGGCAAAGCCGATGGTGAGGCTGCCGGCCATGCCCTGCCCCACGTCGCGCGCCAGCCGCGCGGCCTGCGCGGCCTGCTCGACGAGGGCGCGCGCCGCCGGCAAAAACGCCAGCCCGGCGGCCGTCAGCGCAACCGATTTGCTGCTGCGCGTGAACAATCGTGCCCCCACCGACGCTTCGAGCTGCTGGAGGTTGAGCGACAGCGGCGGCTGCGACATCGACAGGCGCCGCGCGGCGCGGCCGAAGTGCAGCTCTTCGGCCAGGACGAGAAAACAGCGCAGGTGGCGAAATTCCATGGATACAAATAATATATCGTTGCATTGCTATTCGATATTGGACAAGTATCCACGCCCGGCCAACAATACGGGCGCGAGACAAGCCGCCGACCCTTGAGAAGGCCGGCACCCAGCCCCCCAACCCACGCCCGACCCGGCCCCCTTTCGAAAGACCCGCGCCATGAAAGCCACATTCAACTGGGAAGACCCGTTTTTCCTGTCCGAGCAGCTCACCGAGGACGAGCGCGCCGTGCAGGAAGCGGCCCATGCGTTCTGCCAGGAAAAGCTGCAGCCGCGCGTCCTGATGGCCGCGCGCAACGAGCACTTCGACCGCGAGATCATGAACGAGGCCGGCGCCATGGGCTTTCTCGGCTCGACCATCGAGGGCTACGGCTGCGCCGGCCTGAACTACGTCAGCTACGGGCTGGTGGCGCGCGAGGTCGAGCGCGTGGACAGCGGCTACCGCAGCGCCGTGAGCGTGCAGTCCTCGCTGGTGATGCACCCGATCAACGCCTACGGCAGCGAGGCGCAAAAGCAGAAATACCTGCCCAAGCTGGCCACGGGCGAATGGGTGGGCTGCTTCGGCCTGACCGAGCCCAACCACGGCTCGGACCCGGCCAGCATGCTCACGCGGGCCAAGCCGGTCGATGGCGGCTACATCCTCAAGGGCGCCAAGATGTGGATCACCAACAGCCCGATCGCCGACGTGTTCGTGGTTTGGGCCAAGCTCGAGGACCCGGACGGCAAGGTCGGCGGCCAGGAGGCGATTCGCGGTTTCGTGCTGGAAAAGGGCATGAAGGGCCTGTCGGCCCCGAAGATCGAGGGCAAGATGAGTTTGCGCGCCTCCATCACCGGCGAGATCGTGATGGACGACGTGTTCGTGCCCGAGGGCAACCTGCTGCCCCACGTGAGCGGCCTCAAGGGCCCGTTCGGCTGCCTGAACAAGGCGCGCTACGGCATCGCCTGGGGCGCGCTCGGCGCGGCCGAGGACTGCTGGATGCGCGCGCGCCAGTACACGCTGGACCGCGTGCAGTTCGGCCGCCCGCTGGCGCAAAACCAGCTCATCCAGAAAAAGCTCGCCGACATGCAAACCGAGATCGCGCTGGGGCTGCAGGCGTGCCTGCGCGTCGGGCGGCTGATGGACGAGGACCGCGCCGTGCCCGAGATGATCTCGCTCATCAAGCGCAACTCGTGCGGCAAGTCGCTGGACATCGCCCGCATGGCGCGCGACATGCACGGGGGCAACGGCATCCATGACGAATACCATGTGATCCGCCACATGATCAACCTGGAGACGGTCAACACCTACGAAGGCACGCACGACGTGCATGCGCTCATCCTGGGCCGCGCGCAGACCAGCCTGCAGGCGTTTTATTGATGTTTCATGCCGCCAGCCCAGGCGCCGTCTGGGCCTGCAGCTATCGTTTTCATAGCAATTGACCGAACTGGGCATTCTCAAGCCGCTGCTGGCCGCGCTGGCGCTGCCGCCGCTGTCGCTGCTGCTGATGGCGCTCTTCGGTTGGGCGATGGCCTGGCGCGGGCGGCGCGCCGGCCTGGGGCTGGCCGGCGCCTCGCTGGCGCTGCTGTGGCTGCTCAGCTGCCACGGCACGGCGGTCTGGCTGGCGCGCCACACCCTGACGCAGTTTCCTCCGGCCACCCCGGCCGCGTTGCAGGCGCAGCAGGTGCAGGCCGTCGTCGTGCTCGGCGGCGCCCTGTTGCCGCCGGCGCCCGAGTACGGCGGCGCGCCCCAGCCGTCGGCCTACACCGCCGCCCGGCTGCGTTACGGCCTGTGGCTGGCGCGCCAGAGCGGCCTGCCGGTGGCGTTTTCCGGGGGCATCGGCTGGGCCGCCGAGGGCGCGCAGACGGCCTCCGAAGCCGAGGTGGCCGCCCGCGTCGCGCTGCAGGAGCACGGCATGGCGCTGCGCTGGCGCGAGGCCGGCTCACGCGACACGGCGGGCAACGCGCGGCTGCTGGCGCCCCTGCTGCGGCGCGACGGCGTGCAGCGCATCGCGCTGGTGACCAGCGCCTGGCACCTGCCGCGCGCCGTGCTCGACTTTGAGCGCGCCGGCCTGACCGTGCTGCCCGCGCCCACGGGGTTCGTGCAGCCGCTCGAACACGGCCTGCTGGAGTGGCTGCCCTCGGCGCAGGGGCTGCTCGACACGCGCCTCGTGCTGCGCGAAGGCCTGGGCCTGGCCGCCGGCCGCCTCTTCGGCCCCTGAGCGGGCGCGCGCCCCCACCCAGGCCGGCGCACAAAGGGCGCCGCAAGCAGCCCCGGGGCACCGGGTTTTTCGTTTAATGGGTATTATTTCTTCCCTGCTTACCCGTTTCATTCGTTCTCTCCCTTTGTTTTCTGGGCCGTTCGGACGCCCTGCCGGCGCCGACGCGGCGCGTTTGGGGCTTGAACGGTGGATTTTTCCCCTTACCAGACCCCTGCCCCGTGAAGACCCAGCACCGCACCGACACCGCCATCACCCCGTCCCCCCGCATCTCCACCGGCATTGCCGGGCTGGACGAGATCCTCTTTGGCGGCCTGACCCAAAACCGCGTCTACCTGGTCCAGGGCTCGCCCGGCACGGGCAAGACCACGCTGGCCATGCAGTTCCTGATGCAGGGCGTGCGCACGGGTGAAAAAGGCCTGTACATCACGCTGTCGGAGACCTCCGAAGAGCTGCGCGAGATCGCCTCCAGCCACGGCTGGTCGATCGGCGACATCGAGCTCTTTCAGCTGATCAACGACGGCAGCCTGGACCCCGAGGCCGAGCAGTCCATCCTGCACCCCTCGGAGATCGAGCTGGGCGAGACCACGCGCAGCATCATGGACGCGGTGGACCGGGCGCAGCCGGCGCGGGTGGTGTTTGACAGCCTGTCCGAGCTGCGCCTGCTGGCGCAAAGCCCGCTGCGCTACCGGCGCCAGATCCTGGCGATCAAGAACTATTTCTCCACGCGCCAGTGCACCGTGCTGCTGCTGGACGACAAGACCTCCGAGGGCAGCGACGAGCGGCTGCACAGCATCGCCCACGGCGTGATCACGCTCGAGCAGATCGCGCAGGACTTCGGCAAGGAACGCCGGCGGCTGAACGTGGTGAAGATGCGCGGCCTGAAGTTTCACGGCGGCTTTCACGACTTCATCCTGGACACCGGTGGGCTCAAGGTGTTTCCGCGCCTGATCGCGGCCGACCATGGCCGCGACTTCCTGGCCGTGGCGCGCTCGACCGGCTCGCTCGGGCTGGACCGGCTGATGGGCGGCGGCCTGGTGCCGGGCACCAGCACGCTGTTTGTCGGCCCCTCGGGCATCGGCAAGACCACGCTGTCGGTCTGCGCCATGCTCTCGGCGCTCGAGCGCGGCGAGCACGCGGCCTTCTACCTGTTCGACGAAGGGCTGGGCACGCTGTTCTCGCGCAGCGCGGCCCTGGGCATGGACGTGCGGCCCTACATCGAAAACGGCCAGCTGCACATCCACCGCATCGACCCGGCCGAGCTGGCGCCGGGCGAGTTCGCGCACATGCTGCGCACGGCGGTGGAGACGCAGGGCGTGAGCTTTGTCGTCATCGACAGCCTCAACGCCTACCTGCACGCCATGCCGGGCGAGAAATTCCTCACGCTGCAGATGCACGAGCTGCTGTCCTACCTCAACCAGCAGGGCGTGACCACCGTGCTGGTGCTGGGCCAGCACGGGCTGATCGGCGAGGTGCGCAGCGACGTGGACCTGAGCTACCTGAGCGATGCGACCGTGCTGCTGCGCTTTTTCGAGGCCACCGGGCGGCTGTACCGGGCGATCACCGTCATCAAGAGCCGCACCAACGACCACGCCCAGACCATCCACGAGCTGCGCCTGGGCCGCCAGGGCGTGCAGGTGGGCGAGGCGCTTGAAGGCTTCGAGGGGGTGCTCAGCGGCTTGCCCAGCTACCGGGGCAGCACCTCGATGATGGACGCGCAGGGCTAGCGCGGTGGCGGCGATGTCGATGGCGGGCAGCCCACCCGAAGAAGAACACATCCTGGTGCTGGCGCCCCGCGGCCGCGACGCGCAGGTGATCGAGCAGGTGCTGCAGCGCGACGCCGTGCGGTGCTGCCAGTGCGCCACCTATGCCCTGCTGCTCGAGCGGCTGGACGCGCCCGCCGGCGGCGCGCTGATCGCCCAGGAGGCGCTGCACGGCGCCGACCTGGGGCTGCTGATCGACAAGCTCGCCGCCCAGCCGTCCTGGTCGGACTTTGCGCTGGTGATTTTGCTGCTGCCGGCCACCGGCAGCACCGAGGCCGGCGCCCGCTCGACCTTCAAGAGCCTGGGCAACGTCATCCTGCTGGAGCGGCCGGTCAATGCCGAGACGCTGCGCAGCGCCACCGCCTCGGTGCTGCGCGCCCGCCGGCGTCAGTACCAGGCGCGCAGCGACCTGCAAGAGCGCATGGCGCTGAACGCGACGCTGGAAAGCCGCATTGCCGAGCGCACCTCGGCCCTGGCCGAGGCCAACGACCGCCTGATGCGCGAGATGAACGAGCGCGAGCGCGCCCAGATGGCGCTGGTGCAGACGCAGAAGATGGAGGCGCTCGGGCACCTGACCAGCGGCATCTCGCACGATTTCAACAACCTGCTCAGCGCCATCCAGGGCAACGCCGACCTGCTGGACCTGCTGACCACCGACGAGCGCCTCAAGCGCATGGCCAACACCATCCGCAAGGCCGCGCGGCAGGGCGCCAAGATGACCGGGCAGCTGCTGGCCTTCTCCCGCGGCCAGCCGCTGGACCTCAAGGCGTTCGACCTGAACAAGGCGGTCGAGGGCGTGCGCGAGCTGCTCACGGCCTCGCTGGGCTCGCGCGTGCGCATCGAGCTGGCGCTGGCCGCGCAGACCGCGTTCGTCAAGGCCGACCTGAACCAGATCGAGCTGGCACTGCTGAACCTGGCCATCAACGCCCGGGACGCCATCCACGGCCCGGGCCTGGTGACGGTGCAGACCGAGGTGCGGCCCGCCCCCGACGACCTGCCGCCCGGCGCGGGCTACGGCGTGATCTCGGTGATCGACAGCGGCGAAGGCATCAACGCCGAAATCCTCTCCAAGGTGTTCGACCCGTTCTTCACCACCAAGCCGATCGGCAAGGGCACCGGCCTGGGGCTGAGCCAGGTCTACGGCATTGCCAAGCAGTCCGGCGGCACGGCCCGCATCGCCAGCCAGGTGGGCCAGGGCACGACGGTGGAGCTCTGGCTGCCCCTGACGCAGGCGCCCGAGGCGAGCGACGCGCCCCCCGCGCCCGCCGACCCGCCCGCGCGGCACGACGGCGCGCGCACCCGCATCATGGTGGTCGAGGACGAGCCCCGGGTGCGCCAGTTCATCGTCGAGTCGCTGGAGATCCTGGGCTACCAGGTGCTGCAGGCCGAGCACGGCCAGGCCGGGCTGGCGCAGCTGGCCCACGGGCGGCCCGACCTGCTCATCACCGATTTCCTCATGCCCGGCATGACCGGCGCCGAGCTGATCCGCCAGGCCCAGCAGATGCACCCGGGCCTGCCGGCCATCATCGCCACCGGCTACGCCGACGTGCAGGCGATCGGCGAGGTCATCGCCACCGACATGGTGCTGCGCAAGCCCTTTCAGCTCAACGAGCTGGTGCACAAGGTGCGCCACGCGCTGGCGCAGGCGACCTCGGCGGACGCGCCGCTGGCGCCGGGCTGAAGCGCCAAGCCGCACCGCGGCCCCCGGCGCGTACGGCCGGCGCCCGGCCTCCGGCCTCCGGGCAGGCGTCGTGCGCGCTGCCGCCTGCCCGGAGGCCGGCCGATTGACGCCCTGCGGTCGAAACGCTACATTACTAACCAGTCAGTCAGTAAATCCATGTCCCCTGCCCTTCCCCCCAGCGATTCCCCGTCCGCCCCCGGCGCCCGCCGCGAGCGGCGCAAGGAGGCGCGGCCCGGCGAACTGCTCGACGCCGCGCTCGACCTGTTCGTCGAAAAAGGCTTTGCCGCCACCCGCGTCGAGGAAGTCGCCGCCCGCGCCGGCGTCTCCAAGGGCACCTTGTTTCTCTACTTTCCCAGCAAGGAAGAACTGTTCAAGGCGGTGGTGCGCGAGAGCATCGCCGGCCGGCTCACCGAATGGAGCAGCGAGCTCGACACTTTTGCCGGCACCAGCAGCGAGATGCTCGCCTACTGCCTGCATTCGTGGTGGACGCACCTGGGCGCCACCAAGGCCTCGGGCCTGACCAAGCTGATGATGAGCGAGGCGGGCAATTTCCCCGACCTGGCCGCGTTCTACCTGCACGAGGTCGTGCAGCCCGGCCACCGCCTGATCCGGCGCATCCTGCAGCGCGGCATGGACAGCGGCGAGTTTGGCCCCCTGGACCTGGACTATGCGGTCTATGCCGTGCTGGCGCCCATGATCTACATCACCCTGGCGCGGCATTCGATGGGCGTTTGCGTGCCCGCCGACAGCGCGCTGGAGCCCGAACGCTACCTCGACTCGCAACTGCGCATCCTGCTCGGCGGCCTGCAGCGCCCGCCCGGCCCGGCCGGCGGCGGCAAGCGCGCCGTCTAAAATCAGCCCCTGCGCTCGGCGCCCCTCCCATCCTTCCCACCCTTGCCCAACCACAGACCCGCCATGAACTACGAACAAGCCCGCTTCAACATGATCGAACAGCAAATCCGCCCCTGGGAAGTGCTGGACAACCAGATCCTGTCCCTGCTTGCGGTGGTGCGGCGCGAAGACTTCGTGCCCCCAAGCTGCAAGGCGCTGGCCTTCACCGACATGGAAATCCCGCTGCCGCCGCAGGCCAACCCCGGCCAGTGCATGCTCGCGCCCCGGGTCGAGGCGCGCCTGCTGCAGGACCTGGCCGTGCAAAAGCACGAGAAGGTGCTGGAGATCGGCGCCGGCTCGGGCTACATGGCCGCGCTGCTGGCGCACCGGGCGCAGCAGGTGGTTTCGCTGGAGATCGAGCCCGCCCTGGTCGAGATGGCCCAGCGCAACCTGAAGAAGGCCGGCATCTACAACGCCGAGGTGCGCCAGGGCGACGGCGCCGCCAACCTGGCCGAGGCCGCCTCGGACAACGGCCCGCTGCGCGGCCCGTTCGACGTGATCGTGCTCAGCGGCTCGGTGGCCCGGGTGCCTGAGGCGCTGCTGGCGCTGCTCAAGGTCGGCGGGCGCCTGGGCGCCATCGTCGGCGAAGAGCCGATGATGCGCGCCACCGTGGTCACCCGCGTGGGCAAGGACGCGCTGCGCACCACCCAGAACTGGGACACGATCGCGCCGCGCCTGCTCAACTTCCCCGAGCCGTCCAAGTTCAGCTTCTGAGCCACCCCATCCTTCACCCGAGGCCCGCCCGATGACGCCCCAACTCGACCCTGCCGACTTTGCCGCCTGGCGCGACCGCGCAACCGCCGCCCTGGCCCCGGGCGTGCTGCCCGTGGTGCTCGATGTGCGCGAGCCCTGGGAGTTGCAGACGGCCTCGGTCCGGCCCGAGGGCTTCACGCTCGTGGCGCTGCCCATGCGCGAGGTTCCCGCGCGCCTGGCCGAGCTGCAGGAAACGCTGGGCCTGGCGCACCCGATCGCCTGCCTGTGCCACCACGGCATGCGCAGCCTGCAGGTGGCCAATTACCTGGCGCAAGGCGGTTTTGCCGAGGTCGTCAACCTGCAGGGCGGCATCGACGCCTGGTCGCAGCGGCGCGACCCGTCGGTGGCGCGCTACTGAAGGCGCGCGCGGCACCAGCCGCCGCGCCTTCGCCCGGCGCCGCGCGGCCCGTTCGCCAGCCGCCCGGACCCTGCCGAATCCTTCCCTTTTTTTCCGATTCACCTTCTTGCCAAGGCTACCCGTCATGACCCTGCCCCCTTTCCTGCCGGCGCTGCGCCTGTCGATGCGGTGCGTTTCGGCCGCGCTCGCGCTGGCCGCGCTGGCGCCCCTGGCGCGCGCGCAGAGCCTGGCGGCGCTGTACGAGGCGGCGCGCGGCTTTGACGCGAGCTACCAGTCGGCACGGCTGCAGTACGAGGCCAGCCTGGCGCGCGCCGAGCAGGCCAAGGCCGGCATCCTGCCCACGGCGGGCGTGTCCGCCGGCGCCTCGCGGGTGGGCGTGGAAACCACCACCACGCCGGCCATCAGCACCAGCTACAACACGCAAAACGCCGCGCTCAGCGCCAGCCAGCCGCTGTACCGTCCGGCCAACTGGGCCACCTACGCGCAGGGCGCCCGGCAGGTCGAGCTGGCCCGGGCCCAGCTGGAGGCGGCTTCCCAAGACCTGATCGTGCGCACCAGCCAGGCCTATTTCGACGTGCTGGCCGCGCAGGACACGCTGGCCTTCGTGCGGGCGCAAAAGGAGGCCGTGGCCGAGCAGCTGGCCGCGGCCCGGCGCAACTTCGAGGTCGGCACCGCCACCATCACCGACACGCGCGAGGCGCAGGCGCGCTACGACCTGGTGGTGGCCCAGGAAATCGCCGCCGAGAACGACCTGCGCGTGCGGCGCATCGCGCTGGACCAGCTGGTGGGCCTGACCGAGGCACAGCCCCGGCCGCTTGCCGTGCCGGTGGGCCTGCCGGCCGTGCTGCCGGCCGAGGTGGGCACCTGGGTGCGCCAGTCCGAGCTGCTGCACCCGGCCATCCGCCAGGCGCAGGGCAATGCCGACATCGCCGAGCTGGAAATCAAGAAGGCCGAGGCCGGCCACAAGCCCACGCTGGACGCGACGGCCAGCTACAGCGTCACCAAAAACCCCGCCAGCTCGGCGCAGGCCGGCATTTCCTCGCGCGCCAACAGCGCCAACGTCGGCCTGGTGCTCAACGTGCCGCTGTTTGCCGGCTTTGCCACGCAAAACCGCATCCGCGAGACGCTGTGGCTGCGCGACAAGGCGCTGAGCGACCTCGAAGGCACGCGCCGCGCCGTGGCGCAGAACGTGCGCACCGCCTACTTCGGCGTGCAGTCGGGCCAGGGCCAGGTGCGGGCGCTGGAGGCCGCCGAGCTGTCCAGCCAGAGCGCGCTCGAAGCCAACCGGCTGGGCTACCAAGTGGGCGTGCGCATCAACATCGACGTCCTCAACGCGCAAAGCCAGCTGTTCCAGACCAAGCGCGACCTGGCGCAGGCGCGCTACAACGTGCTGCTCGGCGGCCTGCGGCTGCGCCAGGCCAGCGGCACGCTCACGGCCGAGGACCTGCAGCCGATCAACGGCCTGCTGGCGCCTTGAAGGCCGGCGCGCCTGCCCACAATCTGCTCCTGAATTCATAGCACCCTGCCCTTGCCGGCATTGGGCCGGTGCGCCAAAAGGCTTGAAACATCGCCGGTTTTCACCAAGGACACCCATGGCCACGATCCCGCAGCCGCCGCTGGCGCTTTTGTTCGACCTGGGCGGCGTCGTCATCGACATCGACTTCGAGCGCGTGCTGCGCGCCTGGCAGCCGCTGTCGGCCCGGCCGCTGGACGAACTCCGGGCCGCCTTTTGCTTTGATGCGCACTACGAGCGGCACGAGCGCGGCGAGATCGGGGCCGAGGCGTACTTTGCGCACCTGGCCGCGCGGCTCGGGCTCCAGGCGAGCCCGGCGCAGGTCGCGGCCGGCTGGAACGCGGTGTTCGTCGGCGAGATCGCCCAGACCACGCGCCTGGTGCAGGCGCTGCGCGCCCGCGTGCCCTGCTACGCCTTCACCAACACCAACGCGACGCACCAGGCCGAGTACACGGCGCGCTACCCGGGCCTGCACGACGCGTTCGAGCGCATCTTTGCCTCGCACGAAATCGGCTTCCGCAAGCCCGAGCGGCGCGCCTTCGCGCACGTGGCCCAGGCCATGGGCGTGGCACCCGGCGCAATCCTGTTTTTCGACGACTCGCCGGCCAATGTGGAGGGCGCCCGCGCGGCGGGCCTGCAGGCGGCGCTGGTGCGCACGCCGGAAGACGTCGCCGCCGCGCTGGCGGCCGCCGGCCTTGCGCCAGGCCCCTTCTAGCGCGGCGCCCCGGCGCGGCGTGCCAGGCTCACTGGGTTTCGTCCAGCGCGTAGGCCGGAATCTCCGCCAGCGGCGTGCCCAGCTCGATGACGATGGAGCGGTAGGACTTGAGCTCGATGCCGGCCGGGTCGCCCTGGTACTTGCGCAGGTTGCCGCCGTCCTGCACGTACACCACCGCCGGCGTGCTGCTGGGCAGCCCGCCCACGTTGGCGCGCGTGAGCGGCTGCCCCCAGATCTCGAAGAACTGCCCCAGCGTGAGCGTCGCGCTGAACGCCTCGACATGCAGCGTGCCGGTGGTGTCGTGCGTGTGCAGCGGGTAGTCGCAGACGCTGCTGGGCACGTTGTCGTCGCCCACCACGCCGATCAGGGGCGGAATGGCCATGCGCACGCCATCCTTGAAGATCGCCAGGTGCGCGTGAACGTGGTAGGTGTAGTCGAAGGTGGTCTGGTTGCGCGGCCCGTAGCAGGCCAGGCCGGCCACCGGCTGGCCCTGGCCGCCCTTGCCGTTGGTGCGGTTGTCCTCCAGGCCGAACTGGCCGCTGGAGGCCGGGTCGTAGGAGCCCCGGCGCAGCAGCAGCGGCGTGGCTGAAAGCGGGGCCGGATTGGTCCATTCGTAATACGGAATCGCCGCCGGCGCGGTGCCGACCTGCAGCGTGATCTCGCGGCCGGGCGCCAGTTCCAGCGCTTCGAGGGCGCCGGTGTACTCGGTCAGCGACGTGCCGTCGCGCACGAAGGCCTTGACCGCCTTGCCGCTGTAGCCGGCCACGTTGGCAGTGCCCAGCGGCTGGCCCCAGAGCGCAAAGAACTGCCCGAGCGTGTAGGGCGCCGCGCCGGCGGGCGGGTGGCGGACCTTGCCGCTGCTGTCGGTGGTTTGCAGCGGGTAGAAGCAGCCCACCTCGCGCGTGGGCGCATCGGCGATGCCGGCGCTGCCCGGCGCGACCGCACCGATGCCCTCGGGCAGGGCGACGGCCTGGCCGTCGACCAGCAGGTTCAGGTGCGTGTAGGTGTAGGCCGGGCCGGACTGGACCGGCTTGGCGCAGGCCAGGCCCTGGACCGCCTGGCCCAGGCCGCCGGTGGCGGTGGGGCCGGCGGCAAAGGTGGCCGCACCCACGCGCGTGCCGTCGTCCAGCGTCTGCAGGGCCGCCAGGGTGGGCACCGCCGGCGTGGGCGTTTCGGTCACGGGGGTGTTGGGGATGGCCGGCGTGGCGGTACCGGGCGTGGAAACAGCCGGCGTGGTGGCGCCTGCGCCGCCGCCGAGGGCACTTGTGTCCGCATTGCCGCCCGAGCCGCCGCCGCAGGCGTACAGCGCGCCCACGCAAAGCGTGAGCAGGCCGGGCCGGGCGGTTCGGAAAATGGTTTGAACGTGCATGAACGACCTTTTCAACGTGTCAGAAACCAGCAAGAAATAATGTTTTTGGCAAGCGCACGCCAAACTGCGCGCTGTCGCCAGACAGTCCGATTCTAGGGACCGGGTCTGCGCAAACGCGGTAGCTCCAAGTGCAATAAAGGTAATAAAACCAGCCCCATCGGACAGCGCGTTTTTTGGCCGGCAAACTGCTTCGGACTCATGCGGCAGATTTTTTGGAGCGACACAATGCCGGGGCCTGGGCACGGGATTTCCAGCGCCGCAAGACTGCGCGCCGCAAGAAGCGCGGCGCCAGCGCTTGCAGGCTAGGCCGCTGCGGTTTTTGTCCTGGCCAAGCACGCCACATGTCTGTATCCCCGTGTAATTAAAGCCCAAGAGTTGCCACAGCGTGAATGGCTGCTCCCTCGAAAAACCGATTGGCTGCCAAGATTTAAGTTACATGAAAATAACATTGATACGCCAAAAAATCACCTTTTCTTGGGATGTTCAGTCACCGCATAGTTGATTAACATTTTCTCGTCAAATAATATTTTCCATTACAGAATTTACCTGCCGGCAATAGAAACGAGAACAATTTAAATAAAAAAGTTATTTGAATTTTTCAAAGATTCAATAGGCAGAACGGACTAAAAAAGCTGAAAAAAAACAGTGGGGGCTGGTTATTTTTGCGGCGAAACAATAATCTTCGCTACCAATGCACCGGCTTTCACAAACATACCATCAACAATATCAAGGAGGGTTATCCCATGGCAGTTTTAAAGGTTCCGAGTTCGCTGCGGCGCTATACCAACCAGCAAAGCCGCATGACGCTGTCGGCCGGCACGATCCAGGAGGCGCTGGAGCATTTTTCCCAGGGCTCGGCCGAGCTGCGCAACCACCTGTTCTCGGGCGCGGCGCTGCGCAAGTTCGTCGTGATCTGCAAGAACGGGCAGGACATCCGGCTGCTCGACGGCCTGGCCACGCCGCTGGACAGCGCCGACGAGGTGCAGATCTTCGCCAGCGTCGCAGGGGGCTGAGCGCCATGGACAACGCAACCGCAACCACGCCGCTGCCCGAACTCTCGCCGGGCGAGCTGCGCCGCTTCGGCCGCCACCTCGTGCTGCCCGAGTTCGGCCTGGAGGCCCAGCGCCGCCTGAAGGCCGGCAGCGTGCTGCTCATCGGCCTGGGCGGCCTGGGCAGCCCGAGCTCGCTCTACCTGGCCGCCGCGGGCGTCGGGCGCATCGGGCTGGTGGACGCCGACGTGGTCGAGGAAACCAACCTGCAGCGCCAGATCGTGCACGGCCACACCACGCTGGGCCGGCAAAAGACCGAAAGCGCCGCCGCGCGCATGCTCGACCTCAACCCCGACCTGGTCATCGAGCGCCACGACGTGCGCTTTGGCATCGACAACGCGGTCGAGCTGATCTCGCAGTACGACGTCGTCATCGACGGCACCGACAACTTTCCCACCCGCTACCTGGTCAACGACACCTGCGTCAAGCTGGGCAAGCCCAATGTCTATGGCGGCGTGCTGCGCTTTGACGGCCAGCTCAGCGTGTTCGACGCGCGCGTCGGACCGTGCTACCGGTGCCTGTTTCCCGAGCCGCCGCCGATCGAGTTCGCGCCCAACTGCGCCGAGGCCGGCGTGCTGGGCGTGCTGCCCGGCGTCATCGGCGCGCTGCAGGCGACCGAGGCCATCAAGCTGCTCAGCGGCATCGGCACGCCCATGGTGGGCCGCATGCTGGTCTACGACGGCCTGGACCTGAGCTTTGACACCCTGAACATCGCCAAGGACCACGACTGCCCGGTGTGCAGCAAGGCCCGCGAAGACATCGTGCTGCAGGAAACCGTCATGGTCTGCGCCGCGCCCGTGGGCCGCTCGATCTCGCCCGTTGCGTTGCAGGAGCGGCTCAAGCAGGACAAGGCGCTGCTGGTGGTGGACGTGCGCAACCCGTCCGAATGGCTGCCCGGGCGCATCGCCGGCTCGCTCGGCCTGCCCAAGCCCGAGCTGGAAAACGCGCTGCTGCGCGCCGGCGCGCCGCCGCTGCCCAAGGACCGCGACATCGTGCTGGTGTGCCAGAGCGGCATGCGCAGCACCGCCGCCATCCGCTCGCTGGTGGCCGCCGGCTACGACTCGGGCCGCCTGTACAACCTGGAGCAGGGCATGGCCGCCTGGCCGGGCGAGGTCCACCCGCCCGAAACCTGCGAGCCCCAGCCCAGCTGATTGCCCTGGCCCCTGCGCCGGCCGCGCACGCGTGCGGCCAGCGCAGGACCGTGATTGATTGCCGACCCCCACTTTCCAAGAAAGATTGTTCCATGACCGCTGAGCAACAATCCCCCAGCAACAACGACCTGATCCGCCACATGAGCGCCCTGGCGCCGGGCGGCGCCTGCCCGAGCCCGGAGGCGCTGGAGCAGCTCCAGCAGGCCACCGGCCAACTGATCGACAACTTCAAGGCCGAGGGCAAGCTGGCGCAGGACCCCTGCGCTCTGGCCCTGAACCGCACGGTGGAGCTGCACCCCGAGGCCGTGCGCGCGCGGCTGGACGGCCAGCGCGTGCTGGTCACCGGCGGCGCCGGCTGCGTGGGCACGCGCCTGCTGCCGCTGCTGGCCGGCCTGGGCGCGGCCGAGATCATCGTCGTGGACATTGCGCACCATGCCAGCACGCTGTGCGGCCCGGACAACACCCCGATCAAGAACTTCCAGGTCGACATCCGCGATGCCGCCGCGCTGAACGAGGTGTTCGCCCAGGTCAAGCCACAGGTGGTGTTCCACCTGGCCGGCATCCGCGAGCCCGGCCGGGCCGAGGCGGTGGTGCGCGAAGCCATCGACACCAACGTCTTCGGCACGCGCAACGTCATCAACGCCTGCCTGCTGCACGGCGTGCAGGACGCGGTCTACTCCTCCACCGGCAAGTGCTTTGCCTATGTGTCGGACCACGTGTACACCGGCAGCAAGAAGCTGGCCGAGGCGCAGTGGGTGGTGGCCGCGCGCCGCAGCCTCTCGACCCGGTTTCGCTGCACGCGTTTCACGCACGTGATGGAAAACGGCCTGATCGCGCAGGACATCGCCAAGGGCATCGACAGCGGCCTGGTCGGGCTGCACGGGCCGGACCGCTACTTCAACATCCAGAACCTGCGCCAGGCCACGCACCTGCTGCTCAATGCCCTGGCCCTGTCCGAGCAGACGCCGGCCGACGGCTTCTGGTCGGCCGTGGACCTGGGCTGGCCGGTCAACACGCTGGAGCTGGCGCTCTACCGCATCGTCCAGAGCGGCAAGCCGGCCGCCGTGAGCTTCATGGGCATTCCCAAGGGCTACGACGAGGCGTTCTTTCGCGGCCAGTTCTGCTGGAGCGGCACGACCGAGTACCACCCGCTGGTCAACGCCCTGGAGGCGCCCACGGGCTTCGAGGACAGCACCGGCACCATGATCGGCGCGCGCGTGCAGCCTTTCAGCGAGATCGCGCTGGCGGCCGAGCTGGACAAGCTGCAAAAGGCGCTGGACGAGTCCACGCTGGACACCGTGAGCGCCAAGTGCGCCCTCAACCAGGCCGTGACCGGGCTGGCGCGGGCCGTGTTTGCCGCCGCCGACCTGCAGCGCCTGGTGGACATCCTGTGGTGGGGCGCCGCACCCGCCTGGGCCGGGGAAAACGCCAGCGAGGCCGCGCGTTTTCGCAACCTCATCGGCCTGCTGGCCGACACCGTCGTCATGCGCCTGGGCCAGGCGCCGGCGCTGGTCTGCGCCGAGCGGCAAAAACTGTTGGACGTGGCCGAGACGCTGGCGCAGATCGACGGCCTGCGCCCCCAGTGGGAAGGCCTGCACGCGCTGCTGCTCGCCGAGCCGCCGCGCAAGGCCGCGTCGGTGCAGCGCACCCTCTCGGCCGCCGCCTCCGGCATGTCGATACGGGCCTGAAAGCCCGGGCCGCCGGCCGCCCAAGGCATGGGCCCGGCCGGCGGCCTGCTATGCAATTGATAGCTGCAAGCCCTGGCCCCGCCTGGGCAAGCGGCCAAAATTGCTTGAAAACCCGGCCCGTCACGCCGGATGGGGCCCGCGCCAGCGCAGCGCCTGCCACCCCGCCCGCCACGGGTGAACCCAGGCAGCGCACAGCCGCCCGTGCCCCGCCTTCCCTGCCCTTTTCCATCCCTATCCTCATCCCCTGGCGGTTCGTCCGCCCGGACGGCACACGCCTGCCGGCCCGCTTGGCGCCCCAAGCAAGTGCGGCAGCGGCGCGGCGCCTTTGCCGCGGCCGACCGCGCGCCCGAGGCCAAAGAGGCCATGCCCAGGCAGGGCAATGTCCTCGAACCCAGCACGCCCGGGGCTGCTGCGCAATACTTTTGCACCGAGACGACGCGCCGCGCGGCGCTGGCCAAAAAAGCCGGCGTTGCGTCCGGCGGAGCCAGACCACTTTACAAAAGGAGACTGCAAGATGGCTGATTTGTTCGACAACCCGATGGGCCTGATGGGCTTTGAATTCGTCGAGTTCGCCTCGCCCACGCCGGGCGTGCTCGAGCCCGTGTTCGAGCGCATGGGTTTTACGCTGGTGGCCCGGCACCGCTCCAAGGACGTGGTGCTGTACCGCCAGGGCGAGATCAACTTCATCGTCAACCGCGAGCCCAAGAGCGTGGCCGGCTACTTTGCCGCCGAGCATGGGCCCAGCGCCTGCGGCATGGCCTTTCGCGTCAAGGACGCCCACCAGGCCTACAACCGGGCGCTGGCGCTCGGCGCGCAGCCGATCGACATTCCCACCGGGCCGATGGAGCTGCGCCTGCCGGCCATCAAGGGCATCGGCGGCGCGCCGCTCTACCTGATCGACCGCTTCGAGGACGGCAAGTCCATCTACGACATCGACTTCGTGTTCGAGGACGGCGCGGAGCGCCGCCCGGTGGGTCACGGCCTCAAGCTCATCGACCACCTGACGCACAACGTCTACCGCGGGCGCATGGCGTTCTGGGGCGGGTTCTACGAAAAGCTGTTCAATTTCCGCGAGATCCGCTACTTCGACATCTCGGGCGAGTACACCGGCCTGACGTCGCGCGCCATGACCGCGCCCGACGGCCTGATCCGCATTCCGCTGAACGAGGAGGCCAAGCAGGGCGGCGGGCAGATCGAGGAGTTCCTGCTCAAGTTCAACGGCGAGGGCATCCAGCACATCGCGCTGATCTGCGACGACATCCTGGCCACGGTGGACCGCCTCGCGCTGGCCGGCGTGCCGCTCATGACGGCGCCCAGCGAGCGCTACTACGAAATGATCGAGGGCCGCCTGCCCGGCCACGGCCAGCCGGTGGCCGAACTGCAGACGCGCGGCCTGCTGCTCGACGGCTCGACCGAAAGCGGCACGCCGCGGTTGCTGCTGCAGATTTTTTCGCAGCCGCAGCTCGGGCCGGTGTTCTTCGAGTTCATCCAGCGCAAGGGCGACGAGGGCTTTGGCGAGGGCAACTTCAAGGCGCTGTTCGAGTCGCTCGAGCGCGACCAGATCGAGCGCGGCGCGCTCACCGTGGAGGCCTGAAGGCCATGAAGATCGACCGCATCCACCACGTCGCCTACCGCTGCAAGGACGCCAAGGAAACCGTGCTCTGGTACCAGAAGATGCTGAAGATGGACTTCGTGCTGGCCATTGCCGAGAACGAGGTGCCCTCCACCAAGGCGCCCGACCCGTACATGCACATCTTTCTGGACGCCGGACAGGGCAACGTGCTGGCCTTTTTCGAGCTGCCGACGCAGCCGCCCATGGGGCGCGATCCGAACACGCCGGCCTGGGTGCAGCACATTGCCTTTCGGGTCAAGGACCGGGCCGAACTGCTGGAGTTCAAGGCACACCTGCAAGCCAATGGCGTCGAGGTGCTGGGCGTGACCGACCACGGCGCCTTTCACTCGATCTATTTCTTCGACCCCAGCGGCCACCGGCTGGAGCTGGCCTGCCCCGACCCCGAGGAAGCGGCCATGAACCAGCGGCTGGACGCGGTGAAGTGGGACATGCTCGAAGAGTGGTCGCAGACCAAACGGGCGCCGCGGCACGGCGCCTTTTTGCACGAGCGCGAGTTCAAGGCATGAGCGCCGCACCACGCTGGGGCATTGACGGCCCGCACGATGCGGCGCTGCACAGCTGGGCCGCACCGGCCAGCGACCTGGCCACCGGCTTTCCCATCCAGAACCTGCCGTTCGGCCGCTTTCGCACCGGCGAGGATGCGCAGTGGCGCATCGGCTTGGGCGAGTGCCGGGAAACGGTGCGCCCGGCCCGTCGTTAGTGCCAAAAAGGCCTGCAGCCCAGGCCCCGCCTGGGCTGGCAGCTAGCAATTCAATAGCAGATCCTGCCTCTTTTCCCGAAGGAGAACCGCCATGCAGCCAGCCCCCGACGCCACGCCCAAGCACGGGCTTGCGGCAGGCGACGCCGCACCGCCCGGACGCGCCAACTGGACCATCGACCAGGGCTGGGCCGACTACACGCCCCAAGAGCACGGCGTCTGGAAGACGCTCTTCGAGCGGCAAAGCCGGCTGCTGCCGGGCCGCGCCTGCGACGAGTTCATCGCCGGCATGGCCGCGCTGCCCATCGGCGCCGACGAGATTCCCGACTTTCGCCGCCTCTCGGACATCCTGATGCGGCGCACCGGCTGGCAGGTGGTGGCGGTGCCCGGGCTGGTGCCCGACGAGGTGTTCTTCGAGCACCTGGCCAACCGGCGCTTTCCGGCCGGCCAGTTCATCCGCAAGCCGCACGAACTGGACTACCTGGAGGAGCCCGACGTGTTCCACGACGTGTTCGGCCACGTGCCGATGCTGATGAACCCGGCCATTGCCGACTACATCCAGGCCTATGGCGCCGGCGGCCTGCGCGCCCGGGCGCTCGGCGTGCTCGACAAGCTGGCGCGTGTGTACTGGTACACGGTCGAGTTCGGCCTGGTGCGCCAGCACGGCGGCCTGCGCATCTACGGCGCGGGCATCGCCTCCTCGGCGCTGGAGAGCGTGTTCGCGCTGGACGACGCCTCGCCCAACCGGCTCGGCTTTGACCTGGAGCGGGTGATGCGCACCCACTACCGCATCGACGACCTGCAGGAGACGTACTTCGTCATCGACAGCCTGGAAGAACTCCTGGCGCTGGCGCGCATCGACTTTGCGCCGCTCTACGCCCGTGTGCAGGGCCAGCCCGAGCACGCGCCCGGCGCGGTGCTGGCGTCTGACCGCATCCTCAGCCGGGGCACCGGCCGCCACCATGGCGCCCAGCGCCCGAAAGGACCGCAATGCGCTTTGAAAACCAGACCGTGATGCTGACCGGCGCGGCCGGCAACCTGGGCCGCGCCGTGGCCGCCGCCTTGGCCGCGCAGGGCGCGCGCCTGGTGCTCGTCGGGCGCCAGGTGCAGTCCCTGCAGGCCGCCTTCGGCGAGGCCGGCGAGCGGCGCCTCTTCGTGGCCGCCGACCTGCTGGACGACGCGCAGGTGCAGGCCGCGCTGGCGGCGGCGGTGGCCCGCTTTGGCCGCATCGACGCGCTGTGCAACCTGGCCGGCGGCTTTGACATGGGCGCGCCGGTGCACGAGACGACGGAGCGCACCTGGGGCTTGATGCTCGACCTCAACGCCCGCACGCTGCTGGGCACGGCGCGGGCGGTGGTGCCGCACATGCTGGCCCGCGGCGGCGGGCGCATCGTCAACGTCGGCGCCGCGGCGGCGCAAAGAGGCGCGGCCCAGATGGGCGCCTACTGCGCCGCCAAGAGCAGCGTCATCCGACTGACCGAGTCCATGGCGGCCGAGCTGCGCGAGCAGGGCATCAACGTCAACTGCGTGCTGCCCACCATTCTGGACACGCCGGAAAACCGCGCCGCCATGCCGCAGGCCGACCCGGCGCGCTGGGTGGCGCCGGCCGACCTGGCCAGCGTGATCGTCTTTCTGGCTTCTAGCGCCGCCCGCGCGATGCACGGCGCGGCCGTGCCGGTCACCGGCCTGAGCTGAGGCCCGGGCCGGGCGCTGGCCGGGCTCAGCCAGGCGCGGCGTTTTCAGGCACGACCGTCAGCACGCCCTTCTTGCGGCCCTTGCCGGCATTGGGGTTGCCCTGCTTCTGGCAGCCCATGGCGAAATGGCCGTTGGCGCCCGGGGTGAAGCGGTGCGCGGTCTTTTGCTTGCCGATGGCCTTGCCCAGGCCCGGCGTCAGGTCGCTGACGAACTCCTGCCCGGCCTCGGGGGTGCGCAGCACCAGCTCGACGGGCCGGTTGCCCTTGACCACGATCTCGGGCGGGTCGAAGAAGTTCTCGCCGCACTCGACGTGCACGGTCTGCACGCCCCGGGCGTCGGGCACGGCGTACCAGGCCTCGGTGCTCAGCGCCTGCGCCTGCGCCACGCCGCCGGCCGCCAGGGCGAGCACGGCAAGAAAAGATCGGGTCATGCGCATGGCGTCGTTCTCCTAGTTGGCGGTCTGGGACAGGATGGGCGACGAGACGCTCTCGCCGTCGCTGCTCAATGCCGTGATGCCGTAGAAGTAGGTCGTGCCCCGTTGCACGGCCGTGTCCAGGTAGGCGGTCGAGGGCGCCAGCGTGGCGAGCAGGCTGAAGGGCCCGGTGGCGGCGGTGGCGCGGTACACCTTGTTGCCGGTGATGCCCGCGCTGGCGGACTGCGTCCAGGCCAGCTTGATGCTGACGACCGTCTGCACCGCGTCCAGCTGCGGCGCGGCCGGCAGCGTGGTCGTCGGCCCGCCGCTGCCGGTGGTGGCCGACACCTCGGCCGACTGCGCGCTCTCGGTGGCGGCGTTGGCCGCCGAGACGGTGTAGTGGTAGGCGCTGCCGGCGGCCAGGCCGACATCGCTGAAGGCGGCCGACGCCACGCCCCGGCGGTAGGGCGTGCTGCCCTGGGCGCCGGCCGTCTGGCTGCGGTAGATGTTGAACGCGGTGGCGCCGGCCGGCGCGGTCCAGCTCAGGTCGATGGACTGGCCCGACGCCACGGCCTTCAGGGCGGTGGGCACGCGCAGCGGGGCCGCGCCAAAGCGCGCCAGCACGTTGCGCGTGGCCTGCTTGACGGCGTTGCTTTCGAGGTTGCGGTAGGAAAAATTGTCCAGCCCCCAGTTCCACTGCATCGAGCCGGTGGCAAAGACGACGGAGCCGCTGTCGGTGGTGTAGGTCGCCATGTGCGCGGCGCCCCACGTGTCGGGCGACTCGGTGATCCTGCGCAGCTGCGGCGGCGAGTAGCCGTTGTTGGCCACGGCATCGTTCTCGTAGCCCAGCAGGCCGGCAAAGACCGTGCCGTTGCTCACGCCGGTGCCGCCGTAGACCCAGCTGGTGGCGTCCGAGACCACCATGTCGCCGTTGAACGGGTCGCCGTGGTACATCACGCCGACCAGGCCGTTTTCGGGCTGCGCCACGCTGTCGACCACGCCAAAGACCGGGTTCAGGTCGCGAAAGCGTGTGGTGATGAACTTGTTGTTGGACGCGTCGGCGTCCAGCGCCAGCGGGTCCTGGCTCTGGGCAGCCTCCTTGTAGCCGACCATGGTGCGGTTGGCCTCGCCCCGGGCGCTGGGCTCGAAGCGCACCTGCCAGTAGGCCTCGTTGGCCGAGAAAAAGCCCAGGTGCACGCCCTGCGCCTGCGCCGCGTGCACCGCGCTTTTCATCGCGTACGACCAGTACTCGTCGTGCCCGGCCACCAGGAAGGCGCGGTGGTTGAGCAGCAGCGCGCCGTTGGTGTGCAGGTCCAGGTTGGAGAGGTAGCTCACGTCGTAGCCTTCGCGCTCCAGAAAGCGCACCATGTAGATCTCGTGCTCGGTGAAGTTGCCCGCCCCGCCCCAGTAGCCGCCCCGGGCATAGGGCCGGTTGAACGAGACCTTGCGCGCCGGCGCGCCGTTGGTGCTGTTGTAGGTGTAGAGCGACTTGCCGCCCCAGTTGTTGTAGGCCTGCGAGGTGGTCGGGGTGGACTGGTAGACGTAGGTCGAGCGCGAGCTGTCGTCGCGCACCACGAAGATGATGTAGCTCTGCGTGCCCGCGCTCGGCGTGAGCTTGGCCAGGTAGATGCCGCTGGCCCAGTCGGTCTTGTCGGCCGTCTGGGGAATGGTGAAGCGCCAGGACTCGGGCCAGTTGCAGTCGATCAGGCCGGTGGCCGGGTCGGGCGCCGGGGTGGCGCGCTTGCTGCCGGGCAGCACCACCGAGGTCATCAGCCGCCCGCCGGTGCCGCCGTACCAGCCCATCCGGTAGATGGCCAGGGTGTAGCTGGGCGCGGCGCTGCTGACGAAAAAGCGCAGGGTCTCGCCGCGGTTGACGCTGGTGCTGGAGGCGTAGCCCTCCACGGTGGGCGTGCCCGAGGGCGCGCTCAGCTGCCAGTCGGCGGTGCCGGGCTTGGCGTTTTCAGCCTGGATGACGTTGGACTGGGCCCACGACACGCTGCCCCAGAGGCACAGCAGCCAGAAGAAGGCACAACGCACGGAAAAACTGCGGGAACCACGGGAATTGCGGGAACTGCGCGGGGACTTCATGGGACGACTTTCCTTGCCTGGCACCCAGGCTGGCGTTCGCCATTAAGGACCCTTCGCGGCAAAAGGCCAATCCCCAGTTTTCAGCCCAAGGGGCAACATTGTGTGACTTTTCCCGGCCCGCTGGTTACCCTGGGCCGGCCCGGGCCCGCCCGTTACCGGTTCAGCGCCGCCCCTCCAGCCAGTCGCGCACCGCCGAGACATGGTTGCCGACCTGGCCGACGGCCTGCATCAGGTCGTCCTGCGTGCAGCTGAGCTGCTCGCTCCAGTACTGCACCTCCAGCGCGTCCTCGATGTCGATGCGGCCGGGGTCCAGGGGCTTGAAGTCGGTCAGGGCGTCGGTCATGGGGCCTCCTTGCTGGGGTGGGTTGCGGGAAGTGCAGAGCCCCCAACATACCCGCGCACGCGCCGCCCGGCAATACCCAAGCCGTACCCAGGCCATGCCCAGGCCTTCTCCAGGCCATGCCCGGAAAGCCCGGGCGGTGCCATCGCCCGCAGCAGCGCGCCAGCGCCGCGCCGGCGGCGCAGCGCGTTCTGAGAAAATTCCGGCCGCTCCGGGGCAACCCGCGCAACGTAAAAACAAACAACAAGCCACACAAGCCCAAGGGAACCGCAATGCTGCTGAAATCCGCCGATGACAAGTCCAAACGCCTGGCGTTACTGCAGGCGCTGCAGCCCTCGCCCGCGCTGGACGCCTTCCAGAAAAACTGGCTGCACAAGGAGCTGATGCGCCTGAAGACCGGCATCGCGGGCGAGCGCGAGTCGGCCTACCACCTGGACCGCTATTTCAAGGACAGCGACACCCATGTGTTGCTGCACGACCTGCGCTTCGTTGTGGACGGCGAGGTCACGCAGATCGACCATTTGGTCATCGCGCGGGGCACCCACATCTACCTGCTGGAAACCAAAAACTACGCCTGCAACCTGCTCATCAACGAGCAGGGCGAGTTCACCGCCGAGTATGAAAACGCCCGCTTCGGCATCCCCTCGCCGATCGAGCAAAGCATGCGGCACGGCAAGGTGCTGGGCAAGCTGCTGGAGCGGCTGGACATCGTGGGGCGCGTGCAGAAGATGCCCGAGATCCACCACGTGGTGCTCCTGCACCCCAAGGCGACCATCGAGCGCCCGCCGGCCCAGCGCTTTGACACCCGCAACGTCATCAAGGCCGACCAGTTTCCCAGCTGGCACAAGGGCTTCGTGGACAAGATCGGCATGGGCGCGCTGCTCAAGACGGCGCTGAACATGCGCAGCCTGGACACGATCAAGGAATGGGGCGAAAAGCTGGCGCGCCAGCACCGGCCGGCCGATTTGCTGGCCCTGCCCGACTTCATGCAGCCGCGGACGGTCGCCGCGCCGCCACCGTCAGCGCCCCCCAGGGCGGCGGCCGCACCGGCGCCCCTGCGCGAAGCCGCGCCGGCCCGCGCCGCGCACGCACCGCCTTTCGCGGCGAACCGGCCACCGGCCGCACCGGTGGCTGCCCGCCTTGAGCCCGCCGCACCGGCCGGCCCCGGCGGCCAAGAGCCGGCCAAGCGGCTGGTCTGCGCCCACTGCGGCGGCAAGATCAGCTTTGCCGAAGGCAAGTTCTGCTGGAACAACCCCCGGCGCTTTGGCGGGCTGGCCTACTGCCGGGCGCATCAGGCGCCGGGCTGAAGGAAGGCGTCCAGCGCCGCCACGGTGCGCGCCGCGGCGCCCCGGTGGCGCGCGGCAAAGCCGAGCCCGGCCTGCGCGGCCCGGGCCTGCGCGGCCGGGTCGCCCAGCAGCGCCAGCCCCGCCCGCACGCCCTCGTCCATGCCGGCCACGCGCAGCGCGGCACCTTCGGCCTCGGCCAGCGCGGCGGCCTCGGCAAAGTTGAACGTGTGCGGCCCCATCACCACCGGGCAGCCGCAGGCGGCGGCCTCGATGAGGTTTTGCCCGCCCAGCGGCGCGAAGCTGCCGCCCAAGAGCGCCGCGTCGGCCAGGCCGTAGTAAAGCGCCATCTCCCCCAGCGAGTCGCCCAGCCAGAGGTCGGCGCCCATCGCCTCGTCGCTGTGCAGCGGGCTGCCGGCCCACTGCGCGCGGCGCGAGACGCGCAGGCCGTGCTGCGCGGCCAGCGCGGCGAGCGCGTCAAAGCGCTGCGGGTGGCGCGGCACGAGCAGCGCCGTGAACCCGGCGCCAAGCTTGCCTGCTCCTGAATTCATAGCAGCTTCCCCAGGCTGCGCCTGGGCTGCAGCCTTGATCTGCCTGAAAAACGCCTCTTCCTCGCCTTCGCGGGAGCTGGCAAACATCAGGACCGGCCGGCCCAGGGCGGCGCGCCAGGCGCGGCCCTGCGCGAGCTGGCCGGCGTCGGGCGTGGCGTCGAACTTGAGGTTGCCGAACACGCCCTGGACCGGCGCGCCGAGCTGGCGCAGGCGCGCGGCGTCGTCCTCGGTCTGCGCGTAGGCGGCCGACAGCGCACCGTAGGCGGGCCGCGCCAGCGGGGCCAGCCGCTGCGCCTGCCTGAGCGACTTCGGGGACAGCCGGGCGTTGACCAGCACCAGCGGGATGCTGTTGGCCCGCGCCTGGGCGATGAGGTTGGGCCAGATCTCGGTTTCCATCAACAGCCCCAGGCGCGGCCTGAAATGCGCCAAAAACCGCCCGACCGCCGCCGGGCTGTCCCAGGGCTGCCAGACCTGCACGTCGCCCGGCCGGCCGATGGCCTTGAGCAGCGCCCGGCCCTCCTCGCGCCCGGTGGCCGTGCCGTGGGTGAGCAGCAGGCGCAGCGCCGGGTGGCGCGCCCGCAGCGCCCTGAGCAGCATGGCGGCGGTGCGCGTCTCGCCCAGCGAGACGGCATGCACCCAGACGAGTTCGGAACGCGCCTCGGCCGGCTGGCTGTAGCGGCCAAAGCGCTCCTCGACCGCCTCCAGGTAGCCCGGCTCCTGCCGGCCGCGGCGCGCCAGCTTGTGCCGCAGCAGCGGCTGGCCCAGCGTCATCAAGGCCGAGTACACGCCGCGCGCCCAGCCGCTCATGGCGCGCCCGCCCCGGGCCTTGGCGCGGCCGCAGGCGCGGATGCGGCGGCCAGGCAGCCCTGCCAGGCGCGCCAGACGGCGTCCACGTCCGGCGCGGGCTGGCCGAACACGCTGGCCTGGCGGCTGCACGCCGCGTCGGGGCCGGTGCGCCAGGCGGTGTCGAAGTTGTAGAGCTGCACATGCGGCAAGTCGAGCGCCACGGCGATGTGGCTCACGCCGCTGTCCACGCCGACCACGCCGGCGCAGCCGGCCAGCGCGCGCGTGAGCCGGTCCAGCGGCAGGAGCGGCCAGACGACGGCGTTCGCGGGGGAATGGGCCGACGCGCCGGCCGGGCCGCCGCCGGCCGTGCCCGCGTTCGCATTGAGCGCATCGGCCAGCGCCTGGCTGGTGGCCAGCTCGGCCGCACTGCCCGAGAGCAGCGCGACCTGCCAGCCCGCCGCGTTCAGGCGCCGGCCCAGCGCCAGCCAGTGGGCTTGCGGCCACTCCTTGTCGGCGCGCGAGGTGCCGTGCACGAACGCCACCGTTCTTGCTCCTTTTTCAGGAGCATCCGGCCCAGGCGCAGCGTGGGCCAGAGCCCGTTTCAAGCCAAAATCGGGCCGCGCGGCCGGCGTGTAGCCGAGCGCGCGCGCCGCCAGCGCGCGCGAGCGCTGCACGGCGTGGATGTGCGGCTCGACGCGAATGGCCACGTCGGCCAGCCAGCGCGTGGGCGCCTCGTAGCCCGAGCCGTCAGTCTGGTTGGCCAGCGCATAGCGCTTGCCCCCGGCGCCCAGGCGCGCCAGGCGCGCCACCACGGCCGACTTGGTCAGCCCCTGCAGGTCGATGACCGCGTCGTAGGGCGTCTGGCGCAGGTCGGCCTTGAAGGCGTTCCACTGCTGGCGCGTGAGCGCGGCCAGCGGCGACTTGCGCCAGCGCCGGATCTCGCAGGGAATCACCCGGCGCACGCCCGGGTGCAGCGCCA
>Ga0308157_10002450_pt1 | contig 30388 bp, 24 predicted proteins | sample PhyBR1_FD_201035 | JGI IMG/M metagenome (GOLD analysis project Ga0308157, IMG submission 201035) | Phyllosphere microbial communities from UC Gill Tract Community Farm, Albany, California, United States - DLSLB.R1 | ecosystem: Host-associated > Plants > Phyllosphere > Unclassified | place: USA...
CCGGTCACGTCGCGGCGGTGGCCGAAGGCCTGGTCGAAGTCGACGAAGTTCACGAACGTCAGCGACTTGTCGCCGGCTTCCTCTTCCACCTTCAGCAGCGCGTCGAATAGCGCCATGTTGTCCTTGCCCTTGACCACGCGCGATACGCCCTGGGTCGCGAAGATGTCGCTGATCTTGCCGAGGGCGATGACTTCGCCGCCGTCGTTCTTCACATGGTCCAGCAGCGTGGGCGCCGGCGGTGCGACCGCGTAGTCGTGGCGGTTGGTGGTGCGGGTGTAGTCGCCGTTGGCGCCAACGAACGGACGCGCGATCACGCGGCCGATGTTGTATGGCTCGACCAGCTTGAAGGCGATCTCGCAGATTTCATACAGGCGCTCCAGGCCGAACGACTCCTCGTGCGCGGCGATCTGCAGCACCGAGTCGGCGGAGGTGTAGATGATAGGTTTGCCGCTGGCGACATGTTCGTCGCCGTGCTTGTTGATGATCTCCGTGCCCGATGCGTGGCAGTCGCCCAGGAAGCCAGGCAGGCCGGCCAGTTCCTGCAGCTTGGCGGTCAGCTCGGCCGGGAACGACGGCACGGTTTTCGGGAAGTAGCCCCAGTCGAATTCCACCGGCACGCCAGCGATTTCCCAGTGGCCGGACTGCGTGTCCTTGCCGGTCGAACGTTCGCGCGCGGCGCCATAGGCGGCGGTGAAGCCTTCGCGCTGTTCGAAGCCGGCGGCCCATTGGCCGCTGGCGGTATGCGCGGCGGCGGCCAAGCCCAGTTTTTCCATGGTCGGCAGCGACATCGGTTTGCCGCTTTTGGCGGCCCACTCGGCGATGTGGCCGAAGGTGTTGGCGCCGACGTCGTTGTACTTCGCGGCATCGGGCGTGGCGCCCAAACCAAACGAATCGAGCAAGAGGATAAATGCGCGTTTCATAATTTCGAACTCCTATAAAGCAGAAGGGGCGGACATTCGGCCGCCCCTCGGGAATCTTACGCCTGCGGCGTTTTGGCCACGTTGGCCAGGAAGCCCAGGATCACTTCAATCAGCGAGGTCGCCGCGACGGCCGCGTATTTCAGCGTCTGCTCGTGCGACAGCGGGAACGGCGACAGGCCTTCCGCCAGGTTGGTGATGGCCGACACGCCGACCACTTTCAGGCCGCAGTGACGGGCCGACACCACTTCCGGCACCACCGACATGCCGACCATGTCCGCACCCAGCGTCTTGAAGGCGCGGATTTCGGCAGGGGTCTCGAAGTTCGGGCCGGCGTAGGCGATGTACACGCCGTCGTGCAGGGTGACGTTCTTCTCCTTGGCGGAGGTGTGCAGCAGCGCGCGCAGATCGGCGTCATAGGCGTTGGCCATGCTGAAGAAGCGCGGACCGAAACGTTCGTCGTTAGGACCCATCATCGGGGTGCCCGGCAGGTAGTTGATATGGTCGGTCAGCGCCACCAGTGAGCCGGCATCGACTTCGGTGCGCAGCGAACCGGCGGCGTTGGTCACGAACAGCATCTCGCAGCCCAGCAGCTTCATGGTGCGCACGGCGCTGGTCATCACGCCCAGGCCGTAGCCTTCGTAGACGTGGCCGCGGCCCTTCATGCACACCACCGACACGCCCGACAGGGTGCCGATCACCAGTTCGCCGGCGTGGCCGTGCACGGTGCTGATCGGGAAGCCTGGCAGTTCGTTGAAACTGATGGTGACCGCGTCGGTCATTTGTTCCGCCAGCACGCCCAGGCCGGAACCCAGAATCATTGCGATGCGTGGCTTGAAGCCCGCAGGGACACGGGCGCGAATGATGTCGGCTGCCTGGAATGGGGAATTATTAGACATGGTTATCCTCTGTTTTTCTGTTGTGGCTGGGGAAGCTGACACTATGCATCATCGTCCATATGTATGGCAAATACCATTTTTCTTCAGCATTTATACTAAAGCGATATAAATCGAGGGTATTATAAAACAAGGCAAACTTAGCCGTAGCGCGCGATTGACTTGATTTGGACAAATGTTTAACATAATGAACAAATGTTTTAGCGAGTAGCCCGTGACCGATTCCTCCAAAAAGGACCAGCTCTATGCGCTGATCCGTGCCAATCCCTTCATCTCCCAGCAGGATCTGGCGGTGGAACTGCGCCTGTCGCGCTCCGCCGTGGCCGGCCACATCGCCGGCCTGATCCGCGAACGGCGCCTGCTGGGCCGTGCCTACGTGCTGCCGGACAAGCGCCCGGTGATGTGCATCGGCGCAGCCAACCTGGACCGCAAGCTGCGCACCATCGCCACCATGCAGCTGGGCACCTCCAATCCCGCCACCGCCGAGGAAGTGTTCGGCGGCGTGGCGCGCAACATCGCCGAGAACCTGTCGCGCCTGAATTTGCCGACCGCCCTGCTGACCGCCCTGGGCGACGACGTCGCCGGCCGCAGCCTGCAGGACCACGCCGAAGCAGCCGGCATCGACACGCGCGGCACGCTCAAGCTGCCGGACACGCAGACCGGCACCTACACCGCCATCCTCGACGACGCCGGCGAACTGGTGGTGGCGTTGGCCGACATGGCCCTCTACGACCGCATCTCGCCGGAATACCTGGCCAGCCGCCAGCCGCAGCGCTCCGCCGCCGCGATGACGGTGGTCGACCTGAACCTGCCGGCCGACAGCATCGGCCTGCTGCTGGCCAGCGCCCGCGCCGACAACGTGCCGCTGGTGATCGTGGCGGTGTCGCAGCCGAAGATGGCGCGCCTGCCGGCCGACCTGCGCGGCCTGCGCCTGCTGATCCTCAATCGCGGCGAGCTGGAAACCCGCGCCGGCCGCGCGCTGCCGACCGAAGCCGACGTGCGCGCCGCCTGCCGCGACGTGCAGGCCCAGGGCGCGCAGGACGTCATCGTCACCTGCGGCAGCCAGGGCGTGTTCCACACCCGCGACGGCGAGCTGGTTTGGCTGGCCGCGCACCAGGTGGAGGTGGTCGACGTGACCGGCGCCGGCGACGCCTTCTCGGCCGCCGTCTGCTGGTCGCTGTACCAGGGCAGCCAGGACCTGACGCTGGCCTGCCGCCGCGGCCTGAAGGTCGCCGCGATGACGCTCGAATCGCAGGAGACGGTGTCGCCCATGCTGGCCGCCGATGTCCTCGACGAGATCCACGACTTCGATCTGTCGGCGGAATACAACCCGCCGCTCTTCCCCAACAAGGCTTAAGGAATCACACCATGCACCAATACCTGCTGTTTTCGCCCGAAGTGGCGGCCGCCCGCACCGCCGGCAAACCGATCGTCGCGCTGGAATCGACCATCATCTCGCACGGCATGCCGTATCCGCAGAACGTGCGGATGGCGCGTGAAGTGGAACAGATCATCCGCGACGGCGGCGCCGTGCCGGCCACCATCGCCATCATCGGCGGCAAGATCTGCATCGGCCTGTCGGAAGAGCAGCTGGAACTGCTGGGCACCTCGCCCGACGCCATGAAGGTCAGCCGCCGCGACCTGCCCTACGTGCTGGCGCAATCGAAGCTGGGCGCCACCACTGTGGCGGCCACCATGATCTGTGCCGAGCTGGCGGGCATCTCCGTGTTCGTCACCGGCGGCATCGGCGGCGTGCATCGCGGCGCCGAGACCAGCTTCGACATCTCGGCCGACCTGCAGGAGCTGGCGCGGACCTCGGTGGCGGTGGTGTGCGCCGGCGTCAAGTCCATCCTCGACATCGGCCTGACGCTGGAATACCTGGAGACGCACGGCGTGCCGGTGGTCAGCGTGGGCCAGCACGGCTTCCCCGCCTTCTTCACGCGCGAGAGCGGCTTCAACGCCGACTTCCAGCTCGACACGCCGGCCGAGCAGGCGGCCTTCATCCACACCAAGTGGCAGCTGGGCCTCAAGGGCGGCGTGGTGGTCAGCAATCCGGTACCGGCCAACGAAGCGATGCCGAAGGCGGAGATCGACGCCATCACCACGCAAGCCTTGCAGGAAGCCGATGCGCAAGGCGTCACCGGCAAGAACGTCACGCCCTTCCTGCTCAGCCGCATCAAGCAGCTGACCGAGGGCCGCAGCCTGGCCACCAACATCGCGCTGGTGAAGAACAACGCCCGCTGCGGCGCCGCCCTGGCGGTGGCCATGCACGCGCACTGACATCGTCCCACATCGCCCAAAGAACGCCATGTCCATCGATCTGAAACAACTGAGGTACTTCCTCGCCGTCGCAGAAGAAAAGAGTTTCAGCCGCGCCGCCGAGCGGCTGCACATTTCGCAGCCGCCTTTGAGCCAGCAGATCATGAAGCTGGAAAATGAACTGGGCGTGAAGCTGTTCGCCCGCACCACCCGCACCTTCGAGCTGACGGTGGCGGGCAAGGCGCTGATGAGCGAAGCGTCCGACCTGCTGGGCAAGATGCGCATGACCATCGACACCATCCGCCAGATCGACCGCGGCGAGGTGGGACGGCTGCGGGTGGGCATCGTCGGCTCGGCGATGTGGGGGCCGATACCGAGTTTGCTGGAAGAGTTCCAGACCAAGTTCCCGCGCGTGAGCTGGACCCTGCACGAACTGGGACCAACGCTGCAATACGACGCGCTGCGCGCCAAGCAGATCGACGTGGGCTTCTGGCGCGAGCCGAAGTTGGACGAGGATGATCTGCGGAACGACAACCTGCGCCAGGAGCTGTGCTTCCGCGAGGACGTGTGCGTGGCCATCAACGAGCATCACCCGCTGGCCAAGCAGGAGGCGATCGAACTGACCGACATCGCCGAGGAGCCGATGCTGACACTGGCGCTGGACAAGTCGTCCTTCCCGCGCTACCTGATCCAGTGCTGCGTGAAGGCCGGCTTCCAGCCGACGATATTCCAGGAGGCGTCCGAGCCGCAGACGCTGCTGGCGATGGTGGGCGCGGGCCTGGGCGTGGCGCTGCTGCCCGAGACCACCAGCCGCATCGGCTGGCCGGGTGTGGTGTTCCTGCCGATCCGCACCAATCCGCCGTCGGCGAATTTGTACATCACCTACACCACGCTGGATGATGCGCCGGTGGTGCGGGCCTTCCTCAACATCCTCAACCCCGTCAAGCCAGGGGCTTAGTGCGTCACGCCGCCCGCCTCGCGCGTGTCCACGTCGTGGGCCAGAGTGGTGCGGATGGCGATGCGCAGGCCTTCGACCATGTCCTCCAGCCTCATGCTGGCCGCGCCCGGATGCGCGGCCGCCTGCTGCGGCAGATATGGAATGTGGATAAAGCCGGCGCGCATCGTCGTGCCCCATTCGTGCGCCTGGTGCATCAGGCTATAGAACACGTGGTTGCACACATACGTCCCGGCCGACTGCGACACCGACGACGGCAGCCCCGCCTCGCGCAGCGCATGCACAATCGCCTTGATCGGCAACGTGGAGAAGTAGGCCGCCGGGCCGTTGGTGACGATGGGCTGGTCGACCAGCTGGCGTTTCTGGTTGTCGGCGATGGGCGCGTCGTCGATGTTGATGGCGATGCGCTCCACCGACAGATCGACCCGGCCACCGGCCTGCCCGACCGCGATCACGATACTGGGCTGTAGCTCCTCCACCGCCTGGTGCAGCACCTTGCTGGCCTGCCCGAACACGCAGGGCAGCTGGCGCGCGTGGACCACGAAATCGCCTTCGTGCCATTCCGCGAGAGCGCGCACCGCTTCCCACGAGGGATTGATGGTCTCCTTGTTAAACGGCTCGAACCCGGTCAACAATATTATCTTTTTCATCTACATGTACTCCAATTGCCGCGCTTGTTTGTGCGCTACTCTACTCCAACTCACCTGCACGTCACATGTTCATTAGAAAATAAAGAAGTGCTATATTAGCAAGCAGTAGCGGCAATGCGGTGCCCACCTGGATCTTCACGACGGCGTTCTTGTCGGGCAGTTCCAACAGCGCGGCGGGCACGATGTTGAAGTTGGCCGCCATTGGCGTCATCAAGGTGCCGCAGTAGGCGCTGAACATGCCGATCGCCGCCATCACCGCCGGGTTGGCGTGGTACACGCCGACCAGCACCGGGATGCCGACCCCGCCCGCGATCACCGGAAACGCGGCGAAGCCGTTCCCCATGATGACGGTGAACAGCGCCATGCCGATGCAGTACACCGCCACCGCCACCAGCCGCACGTCGAGATTGATGTAGGACGTGACCACGTGCGCCACCGCCTTGCCCATGCCGGCTTCGGTGAACAGCAAGCCAAGCACCGCCAGCATGTGCGGCAGCACCACCGCCCAGCCCAGATGATCGATCAGGCGGCGCGACTCGCGCATCGCCTGCATTGGCGTGGCGCGCGTCAGCCAGCAGGCGGTGGCCACCGCGAACAAGGAGCCGCAACCCAGGCTGGCCAAGGTGGCGTTCTTCGGATCGAGCAGCAGCAGGCCGCCCAGGTGCACATCCTTGAGCAGGGTCGAGCCGATCACCGTGGTGGCGGGGATGATCAGCGCCGGGATCAGCAGGCGATGGCCCAGGCGCTGCGCGCTGCTCTTGCGTTCCTCCTGCGTGCGCTCGCCGTAGCGGCCCAGCGCCACGCCGCCGAAGCCGGCGATCAGCGCCATCACCACCATCAGCACGCCCGCCGCCACCGGCGGCAGGAAGTCGCCGGCCAGGTAGACCACCGCGTACAAGGCCCAGAACAAGGCGCTCGTATAGCGCTTGGGATTGTGCTTGTCCGTCAGCGACATCCAGGCGACCAGCAGCAGCATGGCGCCCAGCACATAGTAGAAATATTCGAGCTTGAGTATCATGCCGGCTCCTTCACCGCCAGCATGGCGCGGGCGATCTGCGCGTCCAGCCGGTGCAGGCGCCAGGAGTGGATGATGAAGGCCGTCACCGCGGTCGGTATGCCCCACAGCGCCATGTGCAGCGGGTCGACCTCCAGCCCCTCGCCGCGCAGGATGGTCTGCATCAGCAGGATGGCGCCGAAGGCCACGAACACGTCTTCGCCGAAGAACAGGCCGACGTTGTCGGTGGCGGCGGACATGGCGCGGATGCGGTGCCGCAGTTCCCCGGTCAGCGCCGGGTAGCGCACTTCGGCGGCGCCCTCCGCCATCGGCGCGATCAGCGGGCGCACCATGTTCGGGTGGCCGCCGATGCTGGTCAGGCCGAAGGCGGCGCTGATCTCTCGGATCGCCAGGTAGACGATCAGCAGCCGGCCGGTGGTGGCTGACTTGATGCGCGCGATCGACGCCTGCGCGTGCTCCTTCAACCCGAAGCGCTCCAGCAGGCCGATGGCGGCCAATGGCAGCAACAGGATCAACGGCAGGTTGCGGGTCTTGATGAAGGCCGTGCCCAGGGTGGCGAGCAAATGCTCGACCGGCATGGCGGCGGCAAAGCCGGTGACGGCGCAGGCCACGATCACCACCAGCACAGGATGGGCGCGCAGCGCGAAGCCCAGTATGATGACGGCCACGCCGAGCAGCGGCCACAGATTAACGACGGTAGGATTCACGTATCAGGCTCCATCAATAAAAATTTCCATAGCAGATTACCATTGCGGATCTGACAGAAGCATAAAACTTAACCAGGATATCGATGAAGAAAATTGCAATGATGTTGGTGCTGGCAAGCACACTAGCCACAGTACAGGCTCAAAACGAACCCGTGGTCGGGGTGTGGGAAAAGATCGCGGTTTCGGATTCCAACAGCAAACTGGTGGCACGCACCAATTTTATTTTCACAAACAGAAAGCTTAGCGAAGAAACGGTGTTTACCGCCATTCAAAATTATGAGCCGCTGGTACTTATCTGCTGCGTCAAGGTTAAAACCCTCAAGCCGCTGGAACTGAAAGAGGTGCTGGAAAAGTATCGCATGGACGAGGAATTCGTCAGCCACATGAAGAGCGTCAAGGGCGCGCCCTTCCTGTATGAGGCCGTGCCGGTGGACAAAAAAGAATGGAATCCGTTAATGGCGATAATCATGAGCGGCGACAAAGACCCTGACGATCTGGTCCCCCTCAGCGCTCCAGCGATCGCAGCCAGGCTGGGTAAAGAGGATGAGAAACTGGGCAAGCTTGAACTGGGTCCAACCAAGGCCAAGCTCAAGATGACACATTCCAAGAAGAACAACACGGCGACCTACCAATTCACCGTCAACAACAAGAACATCGTTCTCTCCGAAGAGACCTTCCCGCACGATGACGCCTCCACGGTGTCTACAATGTCAGCGCATCCACACTCCCCGTGACCTCGCGGTCCGGCATGCCGCGCACGTCCTTGGCGGAGAACTGGCTGACACCGCGCAGCGCGAACAGCGCCGCCCCGCCTTGCCCGCGCTGCAGATTGACGGCATGGAAGCTGGCATCGCTGACATCGTCCAACACGACCGCGGTTCGCCCCTCGGGCTGGACGTAGCCGACCTTGACGTGGTGAACCTCGATCGCCTTCACGTGACGCAGGTAAAACGCATACGCCGGCGCCTTGCCGAACATGCCTGGTTCCGGATACCCATCGGGGAGTTCGGGCGGCACCAGCGCGCTCCAGGCCGCATCGCCGCCGCCCTGCGTTTCTATCTGCACATTGCTGATGCGAATATCCTCGATCGGATGCCCCGCCAGCCCGGCGATGGTGCTGGCGTGATTGCGGTACGCACCGGAGACGACCATATTGCTGATATTGATGCGCTTGATGGTGCCCAACGGCGGCTTGTTCGGCCCGCGCAGGCGCGCGCCCAAACGGATGAAGATCGGATCGTTCACCACGTTGCGCATGGTGATGTTGGAAATCGTCACGTCCTCGATGTGCGAACCATCCACGCTCTCGATCGCCAGGCCGCGGCACGTGTCGAAAATGCAGTTCGTGATGGTGATGTTCTTGAAGTCGCCATTCGATTCGGTGCCCAGCTTGATGCGGCCGTATAGCCCCGACCGGTATTCCGGCGCACTGCGCTTGAACGTGCCGTCGATCAGGCTGCCCTCGTCGAAATTTCCTGCCACCATGCAATCGGAGATCGTGATGTTTTCGCAGTGCTGGATGCGACCCAGGCCGTAGCTGGCCTTGAGGCAAATCGCATCGTCCCACGGCGTATTCAGGCTGCAATGCGTGACACGCACATTGCTGCACGCGTCGATGTCCATGCCGTCGCGGTTGGTGTCGATGGTCAGGTGGTCGATCAGCATATTGGAGCAGCCGGTCGCCAGTATGCCGAAATGGCCGCCATGCAGGATCGAAAAATCGCGCAAGGTCACGTTGCGGCACTCGCGCAGCGCGATCGCCTTGTCGCCCTCGCCCGGCTGGTCCGGCTTGTCGGTGTAGTTGCCGGTGTACTTATCGTGGCCGCTATTCAAGCCTTTGCCATGGATTAAGCCGCCGCCCACGATGGCCACGTGGTCCAGGCCGATACCCCAGATCAGGCTGTTTTGCCAGTGGCTGTGGCCGTAGTCCTGATAGTTGCCGCCGGCCTCATTCGGCTCGGGCAGGTCGTAGCGCGCCACGCTGGCGTCAACCGCTTCGATCACCGCGCCCGCTTCCAGGTAGAGCGTGATGTTGCTCTTGAGCCTGATCGACGCCGACAGGTAGCGCCCCGGTGGAAAATACACGGTGCCTCCGCCCGCGGCCGCCGCCGCGTCAATGGCGGCATTGACCGCCGGCGAGTCGAGCGTGCGGCCGTCGCCCTTGGCGCCGAAGCGCTTGACGTCGAACAGCGAGCTCGTTGGAATGGGCGGCGCCGCCAGCGCGCATGCCGGCAGCGCGGCAGCCAGCGCAATCGCCCGTGCCAGGAATTGTCTGCGTACAGGTAGCAAGGTAACTTTCGTGAATGCCATCGGATCGCATAGTGTAGGTCCGTGCCAACAATCCGGCCAGTGCCTTTTTCGCTCCGCCCGCTATGCAAATTTACCTCACTCCGGCCCGGCCATCGAGGCCCCCAAGCGGTCGCGGCGCAGGTTCAATTTCATAATTCGGATTCAGAAATAAGGCAATTGCGGCGCTGCGGACGTGCTCGCACAATGAGCTCCGCGCCTCTCGCTTGGCACACACAGGAGTGATTTTGAAACGACGACAATTACTGAAGCATTTGGGCGCGGTGATTCCAGCCGTCGCCCTGTCGCCTTCTGCGCGCGCGGCCGCCGCGCTGACGCACACCGGCATGGGGACGATCGCGGCCGGCCCGTTCGCGCCCACCTGGGATTCGCTGTCGACCTACCAGACGCCGGACTGGTTCCGCAACGCCAAGTTCGGCATCTGGGCGCACTGGGGGCCGCAGTGCGAACCGGAACATGGCGACTGGTATGCGCGCGGCATGTATGAGGAAGGCAGCGCTCACTACCGCTACCATGTGGCGAAGTACGGCCACCCGTCCAGGTTCGGCTTCAAGGATGTGATCCACCAATGGAAGGCCGAGCGTTGGGATCCGGAGGCGCTGCTGGCCTTGTACAAGAAGGCAGGGGCCAGGTACTTCATGGCGCTGGCGAACCATCATGACAACCTCGACCTGTACAACAGCAGCTACCAGCCGGAATGGAATTCCACCAAGGTCGGCCCGGGCAAGGACGTGATCGGCGGCTGGAGCCGCGCCGCGCGCGCCAACGGCATGCGTTTCGGCGTGAGCGTGCATGCGGCGCGTACCTGGACCTGGTTCGAGGATGCGCAGCGCGCCGACAAGAGCGGGCCCTACGCCGGCATTCCCTACGATGGCAATTTGACCCGCGCCGACGGCAAGGGCAGCTGGTGGGCAGGGATGGATCCGCAGGCGCTGTACGCGCAAAACCATGCGCTGGGCGCAGCCATCCCGGACCAGGCTTACTGCGACAAGTTCTTCAACCGCACGCGCGAACTGATCGACCACTACGATCCGGACATCGTGTATTACGACGATGCCGTGCTGCCGTTGTTCCCGTTTAGCGACGTTGGCTTGCGCCTGACGGCGCACATGTACAACCGCAGCATCGCCAGCAAGGGCAGGAACGAGGCCGTCGTCAACGGCAAGATCCTCAATGCACAGCAGCGCCGCAGCTTGGTGTTGGACATCGAGCGCGGCCAGAGCCACCAGATCGAGCCCTTGCCATGGCAGACCTGCACCTGCATCGGCAGCTGGCACTACGACCGGCCACTGTACGAGCGCAAGGGCTACAAGAGCGCGCAGACCGTGGTGCATACGCTGATCGACGTGGTCAGCAAGAACGGCAACCTGCTGCTGAGCGTACCGGTGCGCGGCAACGGCACCATCGACGAGCAGGAGCGCGCCATCGTCGAGGAAATCGGGCGATGGATGGCGGTCAACGGCGAGGCCATCTACGACACCCGGCCCTGGGCCGTGTACGGCGAAGGGCCGGTGGCGCTGGAGGCGGCCGCCACGCCGATGCCAGGCAAAGGTTTCAACGAGGGCCAGGGCAAGCCATTCTCCGCCGCCGATGTGCGCTTCACCGCCAAGGACAAGACCGTGTTCGCCTTCGTCATGGGCTGGCCGGCATCGGGCAAGGTGTCGATCCAGGCCATGGGCAGCGCCAGTCCGCACCTGCCGGGCCGCATCCGGCAGGTCGAACTGCTTGGCGCCAAGCGTGCGCTGGCGTTCGAACAAACCACCCAGGGCTTGCAGGTCACGCTGCCGGCCGATATGCCCGCCCTAGCGTACGCCAGCGCTTTGAAAATTTCTTGAAGAGCGCATTTTCACTATTATTCCTGGAGACTTAATATGAACAAAAAAGAAATCATCGCGCTCACCTGCGTGCTGGCCGCGCTGGTGGCCGGCTGCGGTGGCGCCAGTCAGGGCACCGCATCCGCGGAGGGCCCGCAGTTTGCTTCGTTGATGAGCGTAGGGGGCGCGGCCAGGCCGGCGGCGCCCACCCGGTGGGCAAGCGTGAAGTTCGGCGGCGGCGGCTACGTCCCCGGCCTGGTGCTCCATCCGACCAGTCCGGACGTGCGGTACGCCCGCACCGACATCGGTGGCGTCTACCGTTGGAACGCCGCGACCAAAGCCTGGGTCGCGATCACGGACATGATGGGCGTCACCGAGGAGTTCTACCACGGCAGCGAAACCATGGCCCTCGATCCGAACGATGACAAGCGTGTCTACATGAGCGCGGGCCTGTATCTGGGCGGCACGCGCAAAGCGCGCCTGTACATTTCCACCGACCGGGGCGATAACTGGGAGTACGTCGAGCTGCCGTTCCAGGCGGGCGGCAACAGCCAGGGCCGCGCCGTCGGCGAGCGCCTGATGGTCGACCCGAACCAGCCTTCGATCCTGTTCTACGCCACGCGCGCCAGCGGCCTGTGGAAGAGCGCCGATTACGGCCGGACCTGGAACCAGGTGCAGTCGCTGGCGACGCACACGATGAGCGACCAGGAGATCGAAGCCGTCCTCTGGAAAGGCGTGGTCGGCATGGAACAGGTGATCTTCGACACCGATACCAAGGGCACCGGCAACGCCACGCAGACCATCTACACGGCCGTCGGCAAGGACTATGGCGCCGTGGCGGGGCTGGGCTACAGCCTGTACAAGACCACCGACGGCGGCGCGACCTGGAACGGCATCGCCACGCCCGCCGACGTGGCCGGCTTCTACATTCCCCACATGGTGCGCAACCAGGACGGCCTGATGTACGTGGCCTTCACGAAGGACACCGGTCCCGGCGCCGGTGGCCCGTCGAGGCTGTACAAATTCGACGGCAGCAACTGGACCCTGCTGAAACAGTACGACCCGCAAACATGGGGCGTCAACTTCGGCATGGGCGGCCTGTCGGTGTCCGGCACCGGCGCCACCACCCGCATCGCGCTCGGCGTCACCAATTCCTGGGGCAACTGGGACGGCCAGCCCGTGGTGCAGCTGTCGGACGACGCCGGCGCCACCTGGCGCGAGATCTCCGCGATGGCGCCGCACAGCGGCACCTTCGACGGCTGGTCGGGCTGGGTCGACGACGTCGAGATCGATCCGAACAACCGCGAGCACATCATGCACGTGGCCGGCGGCGTGTGGGAAACCTGGAATGCCTCCGCGGCAAAGCCAAGCTGGACCTTCGTCTCCGCAGGCATAGAGGAAACCGCGACAATGGCCCTGATGGCGCCGCCTCCCGGCGCCTCCTATACCCTGCTGCGCACCATGGGCGACACCGGCACGCATGTCCAGACGGAACTCACCAAGGCGCCCACGCGCATGACCCCGCGCAATATGTTCGGCGGTAACACGTACAGCTCCGACATGGCCTGGTCCGATCCGAACTACATCGCAACGATCGGCAACCCTGCCTGGAACAACACGACCGGCGGCGCCTACTCCACCGATGCGGGCGTGACCTGGACGGCGTTCCCGACCAACCATCCGGATGCGCTGGCCAACATGACCAACGCATCGAACATCGCGGTCGTCAAGCCCGGCCACATCGTTTGGGCGCCGGCCCAGTCGGTGCCGGCCTACACGACCGACAACGGCGCGACCTGGACCTATACCAATCTGCCGGCCCTGAATCGCCTGGGCGACCGTTCCTACCGGGTGGTGGCCGACCGCAAGAACCCGAACAAGGTGTATGCGTACAACGCGGGCGGCGTGTGGTATGCGCAATGGTCGGAGGCGCCGCACTTCTACACTTCCACCGACGGCGGCCGCACCTTCACCGATAGCGCCACCTTCGCGGCCAGCACCCGGAACACCGAGACCAAGTACACATCGATCGCGGTCAATCCGAATGCGGAAGGCGACATCTGGATCGTGGACGGAAGGAGCATCCTGCACTCGCTCGATTCGGGCGCGACCTGGACCAGGCTGAACGTGACCGCGCCGATCTTTGGCGAGTCGACCTGGTTCCCCGATGTGTACGGTGCCACCTCCATCGCCCTGGGCAAGGCGCCCGTCGGCGCCAGCTATTCCGCCTCGGTGTACGTGGTCGGCGTGTTCAACGGCGTGTGGGGCGTGTACCGCTCCGACGACGCCGGCGCCACCTGGAATCGCATCAATGATGACAAGCACCAATTCGGCGGCATCGGCACCCTGGCGGCCGACCAGTCCGTGCCTGGGCGGCTGTACCTCAGCGGCTCGGGCCGCGGCGTTTTCTTCAGCTACTGAGCCGCCGGACTATCGCTGCGCGCGGCCCCGCATGGCCGCGCGCAGGCAAACGTGTATGGATCAAATCCAATTGGAGAACTAAATGAAGTCCCTGAAATTATCGAACATCCTCACCGCGCTGGTCCTTGGTTTGAGCGCGGCGGCTGGCCACGCCAACGCCGAAATGCTGACCTTCGACAGCCTGGTCCGGTTCGGATTCTATGGCAACGGCGAAGCGCTGCTCGACAGCATGAGCGCCAACGGCCAGAGCCTGAGTTACCAGGAGGCGGGCTTTGTGCTGACGCTGACCACGCCTAACGCGCCGTCCGGCGCGGCCCACATTGGAGACGGCACGTATGCGCCGCAGACTTTCAATTGGCATGACGGTCTCGAAAACGGGGCCAATTCCTTCGTGACGCTGACCCGCGTGGGCGGCGGCAGGTTCAACCTGATCAGCTTTGATTACTACACGGACGCGAGCACGATGTCGGTTGATGGCAAACCGGCCGGCGTGCTGCGGGACTGGGGCACTTGGGACACGCGGTTGAACGGTATCAGCGAACTGCGTCTGGGCTCCGGCGCCTTCAACGAACTCGACAACATCAATGTGACAAGCGCCGTTCCCGAGCCAGGCTCGCTGGCGCTGCTGTTGAGCGGCTTGTCCGTCGTCGTGGCGGCGCGTCGTCGCCGTCGCTGACCTGGCGCGGGCGCGATTGCGCCCGCGCGCACCGGCGGCCAGTTCTAGCGTATCAGGGCATCGACGACGACCATCCGGCCATCATAACGGACAATCTTCGTCGCCCTGCCTGCCGGCTCGACACCGCGCCCATCCGCGCGGCCGACGACGACGACCTTGAACCTGCGCGTTTCCTTCATGCCCGGATAATGGCCCTGGCGCCGGTAAATCGTCAGCTTGCGCGCCGCATCGTCCCAGCGCATGCGCGTGAGCGCATACTCGCCACGCTCATACCCCCAGCCATCGCCGGCATCCTCGTAGTAGGTGTACTCGCCGTCCGCACCGGGATAGACCCGCAGCTCGATCACCGGGTCCATGTCTTCCGATGAAAACTGCATCACCGGTCCCATGGGGATCACGCTGCCGGCGCGAACATGCAGCGGCATGCGCTCGATCGGCGCGTCCGCCATGATGGCCTGGCCGCCCGCAAGCCGGCGCCCTGTCCAGAAGTCGATCCATGTCCCCTTCGGCAGATAGACCTCGCGCGTCTTGTCCTTCCCCGCCAACGGCGCCGACTGCAAGCCGTAGTACATCGGCTCGAGCACGGGGCTGACCATCATGCCCTCTCCGAACAGCATTTGCGACTTCAGGTCGTGGGTGCGCGGATCGTCCGGGTAGGCGAACGCCACCGGGCGGATGAAGGATGCGCCACGCAGATGCACCAGTCCGGCCAGCGAATAGATATGTGGCAGGAGCCGGTATCGCAGCTGAATAAACCGCAGGATGGCATCGTAAAACGGCGTGCCCGGCTCACCGAAATGCCAGGGCTCGCGCGGGGTGTCGGTCCCGTGGCTGCGGAACATCGGAAGAAACGCCCCCAGTTGCAGCCAGCGCGTGTACAGCTCGCGGTAGCCCAGGTCGTCCACGCCGCCGGCATAGTCGCCATCCCAGAACCATTGCTCCTTGCGCTTGACAAAAAAGCCGCCAATGTCGACGGTCACATAAGGTGTGCCAGACGCGCTGCCACTCTGAAGCGCGGCCATTTGCTGGACGAGTACCGGCCACCTCGCCGAAATATCGCCGGTCCACACCACGGCACCAGCCGCCTGGCTTCCCGCATACCCTGATCGCGTCAGGTTGACCAGCCGCTTGTTCGGCACGGTCTTGCGCCAGTTGCGATAAAGGCTTTGCGAATCGGCCAGCGCGTAGGCGTTCATGTACTGCGCGCCGACGGTATCGGCCAGGACGCGGATATTCACGTCATCGGCATCCTGGGCGCGCTTGGCGCCGCCCCAGTCGGCGATGGCCGGCTCGGTCGAATCGCACCACCATGCATCGATGCCGTGGCGCCCCAGGTACTGCCAGACATTGTCGAAATACAGATCGCCAGCCTTGCGCTGAGAGAAATCGACGTACTCGGTGCCCGCCAGGGTGTACCCCTGTTCCTTCAAGGCTCGGCCGGGCGGATCGAGCGGACTCGGATTCGGCCAGATCGAGATCATCACTTTCGCGTTCATGTCGTGGACGGCCTTCGTCATCGCCCCGATATCCGGATAGCGCGCCGCATCCGGCACGAAGCTGCCCCAGCGGCCATCGGCCCAGTAGTTCCAGTCCTGGACCATGACGTCCATCGGGATCTTCCGGTCGCGGAACTGCTTCGCCGTATCGATCAACTCCTGCTGCGTGACATAGCGCTCCTTCGATTGAATGTAGCCGAAGGCCCATTTGGGCAGCATGGTGGCGCCGCCCGTCAGCTGACGGTAGCCAGCGATCGCGCCGTCCATGGAGTCGCCAAGCACGAAGTAGTAATCCAGCTCGTCGACGACGTCGCTGCTCACCGATGCACCGTCCTTGCCGTCGCTGAAGGTGAGCAGGCTGTAGGTATCGAACAGCAGGCCGTAGCCCCGGGTGGAAACGAGGAATGGGACGACGACACGCAAATTGTGCTGGTACAGGCGCTTGCTCTTGCCGCGCAGGTTCAGGTCACCGGTTTCATCGAAACCCAGCCCGTAGAGCGCTTCCTGGTCGCCGAATCTGAAGCGCGCGGTCGCCTTCCAGGCATCCCGGTCCTTCTTACGCACGTAGGAGCCGACCAGTTGGCGCTCGCCATCGACTGTTTTGACGGTCTTGACCGTGGCGGCATCAGGCACGGACTTGAGGACCTCCACAGGTTCGAACGCCCGCGGGCTTGCGTTGGACTCTTCCAGCAGCAGCGCGCCATTCGGCCCCCAGAAAGAAATGGAACCGGTGGCTTGGTCGAACTTGACCGACATTCGGGCCGATCGCAGGGTGAGCGTGTTGGCGGCTTGGTGCGTCTTGATCGGGCCCGGTTTGGCGGCGATATCGACACGCATCAGGCTCGCTCCCTTTGACCAGCCGGGGTTGCGCGTGGCAGTCACACGTACGATCTGGTCTGTCACGAAGTCGATGCGCAACAGCGTCTTTTCAAGCGTGCATTCGATTCCCGACCCCGTATTTGTCCAGCCGTCTACCGCATTACCCGCCTTGCCGGGATCCCGGATATTGTTTTTCTCGGCGGCGAGGCCATAGGGGAACATGGCCAAGGCTGGGATCGAGGCGGCCAGATGGGTGAGGAGATTTCGACGTTTATTCACGGGGCATTTCAGAGTTTGGTTTTGTATATATAGAATACCACGCCGCATTAAAAAAACACCCCTTCAAGAGGGGTGTTTGAGCATATTCCAGGAATTTTAGAAGTTGACCTTGAAGGTGCCGCCCCACGTGCGTGGCTCGTTCAACATGCCGGTCAGGTTGTCGAAGTCGATGGCGCCGATGACCACGCGCTTGTCGGTGATGTTGCGGCCGAACAGCGCTGCCTCGTATTTGCCATTGCCCCACTTGTAGCCCGCGCGTACGCCGCCTTCGGTCAGAGGACGGGCCTTGTACTCAGGCGCCTCGTACAGGAAGAAGTTGTAGCTGCTGCGGTAGGTCCAGTCGGTGTAGGCGTAGAACTCGCCGTTGCCGATGTCCTTGCTGTACTTCAGGGTGAAGTTCAGCTGGGTCTTCGGCGCGCGCGGCAGCGGGTTGCCGTTGATCTTGGACGTGCCGGCGAACGGACCCGCCGCATTGGTCGGCGTGCAGCCGCTGGCGTGGGTCGGGTTGTTGCCGTAGTTGCCGCAGTACTGCACGAACAGGTTCGGATCCTTGATCTCGGTGTCGTTGTAGCTGCCGCCCAGGGTCATGCTGAACTCGTCGCTCAGGTTGGCCTGGAAGTCCACTTCAACGCCTTGGCCGGTCACTTTTTCAGCGTTGATCAGCTGGTTCATGTTGACCGAGCCGCTACCCGCGGTCAGCTGCTTGTCCTTGACGCGGTATTGGAACACCGCTGCGCTCAGACGGGCGCGCTTGTCGAACAGGTCCTGCTTGATGCCGGCTTCATACGACAGCGCTTTTTCCGCGCTGGCCTGCGATGGCAGATCGCCCAGACCGTTCAGGCGGCCCTGCATCGACGGCGCGCGATAACCGGTTGCCACGCGGGCGAACAGGTTGGTCGTCTTGTCCAGCTCGTAGGTGCCGCTCAGATCCCAGCTCAGGTTGTGGGACGTGCTGTGCAGGCCGTGCGTGGCCGTGGTCAGCACATTGGCAGGGTTGTAGTCGATGCGCGAAGCCGAGAAGTCCTTCTTGTCGCTGGTGTAGCGCATGCCGCCGCGTACCTTCAGCTTGTCCGATACGGTGTAGTTCAGCGAGCCGAAAGCCGCGTACGAGCGGGCATCCTGGAACTGGACCGCGTAAGGAATGTTCTGCGGATTGCCCGGAGCGAAGCTGTTGAAGCTGATACTGTCGATCTCGATATTCTCGTTGAAGAAGAACAGGCCGCCGATCCACTGCAGCGGACCTTTGTAGTTCGACTCGGCGCGGAGCTCTTGCGAGAACTGCTTGTGGTTAGGCAGCAGGTCGGCGGTCTCGACAGGGAACGGGATCGAGCCTGGGCCGGCCGGCAGCACCTGGCAGCCGCCGATATTGCAACCGTAGCCGCCATCCACGTCGGCGCGGCTGTTGAACTTCAGCGTTTCATAGCCGGTGATCGAGTGCAGCGTGATGTCGTCCAGGTTGTACTTCAGGCGGATGTTGCCGCCCTTGGTGGTCAGCTTCTGGTAGTTGATGCCGTCGCTCGGGTAGGAGCCGTAGTCGAAGCCATCGACCAGGTCGCTGGTGCCCTTCTTGATGATGTTGGCGCGGAACAGCGTGGCGCTGCCGTGGTAGTCGCGCTCGTGGTAGTTGAACAGCGCGCTGAAGTCCTTGCTTGGCTTGACCAGCGCCTGCAGGCGGAAGGCGTTGTCGCCGTAGCCTTCGAAGTCCTGGGTGCCCTTGTTCGGGGTTGGATTGGTGTTGTGCACGCGGTTGCCACGGTGCTGGCTGGTGCCCGAGAAGCGCAGCGCGACCACATCGTTGACCGGAATGTTGAACATGCCTTCGGCGGTCTTGGACGAGTAGTTGCCCAGGCCCAGGGTCAGGTAGCCCTCTTGCTTGAAGACCGGCTTGGCCGAGTCGAACTTGATCACGCCGGCCGGCGAGTTACGGCCGAACAGCGTGCCCTGCGGGCCGCGCAGCACTTCGACCTGGTCCACGTCGAATACAGGGAAGCCTTTCAGCATGGCGTTTTCCTGGACGATGTCATCCATCACCAGGCCGACCGGCTGGGAAGCGTTCAGGTCGAAGTCGGTGTTGCCCAGGCCGCGAATGTAGAAGCGCGGGAAGGTGCGGCCGTAGTCCGATTCCACGTTGACGGACGGCGAGCGGCCGGCCAGGAAACGGATGTCGGCGGCGCCCGAGGTCAGCACGTCGAGCTTGTCGCCCTTGAGCGTGGCGATCGACATCGGCACGTCCTTGATGTTTTCGGCGCGGCGCTGCGCGGTCACGATCACGGTTTCCAGCTGGCCTTTGGTGGCGGTTTCCGGGGCGTCGGCCGCCGGCTGGCCTGCTGCAACGGCGGCGGCCGCTTCGGCAGCCATTGCTGCGTGCAGCGGGAAGGCGCTTGCAACTGCCAGCGCGATCAGTGTCCGCGCTGCGTAACCACTACTTTTTTTGCTCATGAGTCCTGCTCCCTATTGTGTAGGCAAGGTTGAAATATCAATCCAAAATCTCGCCTTCGCCGCGGATTGCAGCGGGCGATGTCCTTGTTTTTGTTGGTAAAAATGTATCGAAACTACGCTGTTTGGCATAAGAATATGCAAACTACCAACCATGCTAGCATGGAAAAAAATGGCAGAAACTCACTTTTTCGATGATTCGATTCATATCAATTTTATATAAATAGCTAAATAAAATCGAATTTGTCGTACATATCGGCGCTGATGCATAGTAGTGGACCGCCCGGAAAACGGGTTGTTTAGTACTGGAAAACCACCCTGCCCACAGCTAAAACCGCGATTTCGAGCCCCCTTCGGGATGCCCCGGCAGCCCCTGAACATGCGGAAATCGCGTTATCCAACAAGCAGGAAATTTTTCCAAACGGACAAAAAAGCAACAGCACAACAATATTAAATTCGGCCTCAACTGTTGCGGCAGTGCGACATGACTCCCGGCAATGGTCGCCGGGACACAATCTTGGACGGTAGATGTAGATGAATAACATGCTCGAACAAAGCCGGCTGCGCGCGGTCGGCGCGCTGGGACAACAAATCTGGCTCGACAACCTGAGCCGCGGCCTGCTCGCCTCCGGCCAGCTGGCGCGGCTGATCGCCGCCGACGGCATCCAGGGCCTGACGTCCAACCCCGCCATCTTCCACCACGCGATCCGGCACGACGCCGCCTACCAGGCCGCGCTGCCGCAACTGCGCACCGCGCTGGCCACGCCCGAGGCGCGCTTCGAGGCGCTGGTGCTGCCGGACGTGCAGCGCGCCTGCGACCTGTTCGCGCCGCTGTACCGCGAGTCCGACGGCAAGGCCGGCTTCGTCAGCTTCGAAGTGTCGCCGCGCCTGAGCCACGACATCGACGGCACCATCGCCGCCGCCAAGCGCCTGTGGGCCGCCATCGACCGGCCCAACGCCATGATCAAGATCCCGGCCACGCCGGCCGGCATCGCCGCGCTGGAGGAAGCGATCTACGCCGGCATCAACGTCAACATGACGCTGATCTTCACCGCCAGCCAGATCCAGGCCGTGCGCGCCGCCCACCGCCGCGGCCTCGCGCGCCGCCTGCAGGACACCGCCTCGGTGCAGCGCATCGCCAGCGTGGCCAGCGTCTTCATCAGCCGCATCGACGTCGCGGTCGACGCCCTGCTGGAGAACTCGGCCGACGAGAGCGCGGTCGCGCTGCGCGGCCGCGCCGCCATGGCCGCCGCCCGCATCGCCTACCACGACTGGAAGAACGACGGCGGCTTCGCCGTGTTCGCGGCCTTCGGCGCCACGCCGCAATGGCTGCTGTGGGCCAGCACCGGCACCAAGCACCCGGACCAGCGCGACGTGCGCTACGTCGAGGGCCTGATCGGCCCGCACACCATCAACACCGTGCCCGACGCCACGCTGGCCGCCTTCCGCGACCACGGCGAGGCGGCGGCCACGCTGCTCGACACCGACATCGACGCAGACCGCGCCGTGATGGCGCAACTGGCGCGCCACGGCATCGATCTGGAAACGGTGGGCCAGCAGTTGCTGTCCGCCGGCCTGCTGCAATTTGAACAAGCTTTTGACCAACTACTGGCGCTGACGGCGTAAAACGGCGGCCGTCCCCGAGGCAAACCTCTAAAAATCAGGGATTTGCCGCGATAAAGCGGCCTCGAATTACATGTTTCGTCCAATAAAAATATACAATATCGATCTTCCAGGAGCCTATTCATGAAACTTTCACAACTTAGTTTGACGGTTGCAGCACTGTTCATCGCTGCCAGCGCGTCCGCGGCTGACCCAAAGCTGGGCATCGTGTATGACGCAGGCGGCAAGTTCGACAAGTCGTTCAACCAGTCCGCTTTTGAAGGCGCCTCGCGCTTCAAGAAGGAAACCAATATCAACTTCATCGAGGTGCAAGCCTCCAGCGACACCCAGGCGGAGCAGGTGCTGCGCGGCCTGGCCCGCAAGAACCTGGACATGATCGCCTCGATCGGCTTCGCCCAGCAGGCCGCCGTGCAGAAGGTCGCCAAGGAATTCCCTAAAGTGCGCTTCGTGCTGATCGACGGCGTGGCGCAAGGCGCCAACATCAACTCGATCACCTTCAAGGAAGAAGAAGGCTCGTACCTGGCCGGCGTGGCCGCGGCCATGGCGTCCAAATCCAAAAAACTCGGCTTCATCGGCGGCGTGGACATCCCGCTGATCCGCACCTTCGCCTGCGGCTACGCCCAGGGCGCCAAGGCGGTCAACCCGAAAATCGAAGTAAACTCCAACATGGTCGGCACCTCCTCCGATTCGTGGAACAACCCTGCCAAGGGCGGTGAGCTGGCGCGTTCGCAGTTCGACCGTGGCGTCGACGTGGTGTTCGCCGTGGCCGGCGGTTCGGGCCTGGGCACGCTGCAGACCGCGAAGGAAAAAGGCAAGCTGGCGATCGGCGTCGACTCGAACCAGAACGGCCTCTATCCCGGCACCATCCTGACCTCGATGGTCAAGCACGTGGACGTCGCCGTGTACGACGCCTTCATGCAGATGAAGAACGGTACCTGGAAGGCCGGCGTCACCGCCAAGGGCCTGAAGGAAGGCGGCGTCGATTGGGCGCTGGACGCGAACAACCGCAAGCTGATCACGCCGGAAATCGAGAAGCGCGTCATGGGTGCCCGCAAGGACATCATCGACGGCAAGGTCAAAGTCATCGACATCCGTTCGGGCGCGGCCTGCCCGGCCTGACCCATGTTTGAACATTGAGCGCGCCGCCGGGGACACTCCCCGTGCGGCGCGTTTAACATTTTGCGTATTTTTATCCAACCCCGCACCGAAAACGATCCTATGCAGCCAGCAGTAGAATTTCGCGGCATCTCCAAGCATTTCGGAGCCGTCAAAGCGAACACGGACGTCAGCTTCACCATCGCCAAGGGTTCCATCCACGGCCTGGTGGGCGAGAACGGCGCCGGCAAATCGACCCTGATGAGCATCCTGTACGGATACTACCGCGCCGACGGCGGGGAGATCCTGCTCGATGGCCAGGCCCGCCGCATCCACAACAGCCAGGAAGCGATCGAGCTGGGCATCGGCATGGTGCACCAGCACTTCATGCTGGTCGAGAACATGACCGTGCTCGATAACGTGATGCTGGGCAGCGAGGGCGGTTTCAAGCTCAAGGCCAAGCGCGCCGCCGTCGAGGCGCAGCTGCGCGAGATCTGCACCCGCTACCGCCTCGATGTCGATCCGCTGGCCACCATCCATGATTTGTCGGTGGGCGCGCAGCAGCGCGTGGAGATCCTCAAGCAGATCTACCGCAGCGCCAACATCCTGATCCTGGACGAACCGACCGCCGTGCTGACCGCGCAGGAGACCGAGTCGCTGTTCGAGATCCTTCGCCTGTTCAAGGAACAGGGCAAGACCATCATCCTGATCACGCACAAGCTGCAGGAGATCCTCGACATCACCGACACCGTCACCGTGATGCGCGGCGGCCGCGTGATCGGCGCCGTGCCGACCGCCGGCACCACCAAGGAAGACCTGGCCAACATGATGGTCGGCCGTCCGATCGAGAACAACCTGCCGCGCGGGCCCTACAATCCGGGCGCGCCGGTGCTGCAGGTGGAGAGCCTGCAGCTGCAGGACGAACAGCAGGTCAAGCTGCTGGCCGATATCGGCTTCACGCTGCGCGCCGGCGAGATCGTCGCGATCGCCGGCGTGTCCGGCAACGGCCAGAGCGAGTTGATGGAGATCCTGTCGGGCATGCGCCTGCCGACCTCCGGCAAGCTGGAATTCCTGGGCAAGGCGCTGCCCTTCGCCGGCCGCTCCGACGCCGACGGCTTGCCGCGCACCTTCCGCGACCTGGGCATCGCCCACATTCCGGAAGACCGCCTGCGCGACGGCGTGGTGAAGGCCTTCTCGGTCATGCACAACACCATCCTCGGCTACCAGGACAAGCTGAAAAACCGCTGGGGCCTGTTCGACTTCAAGGCCATCGCCGCGCGCTGCGCGGAGCTGATGAAGAACTTCGACGTCCGCCCCAACAACCACGACCTGCGTATCGGCCTGCTCTCCGGCGGCAACCAACAAAAGGTGGTGATCGCCCGCGAAGTGCTGGCGCAGCCCAAGCTGATGCTGGTCGGCCAGCCGACGCGCGGCGTCGACATCGGCACCATCGAAAGCATCCACAAGCAGCTGCTCGCCCTGCGCGATTCCGGCGTGGCGATTTTGCTGGTGTCCGTGGAGCTGGAGGAAGTGCGCGCGCTGGCGGACCGTATTTTGGTCATGTGCGGCGGCCGCATCACCGGCGAACTGAAAATTGAAGAATTCGACACGACCCGTATCGGCTTGCTGATGGGCGGGATGCACAAATCATGAATAACCACGACCTGCCACGCTGGGCAACCGCGTTTGTAATGCCCATCCTGAACCTGTTGTCGGCCCTGTTGGTGGCCGCGCTGGTGATCTACCTGCTGGGCGAAAGCCCGGTCGAATCGATGGGCATCCTGATCAACAGCGCCGTCGTCAATCCCGAGGGCTTGAGCTACACGCTGTTCTACGCCTCCACCTTCATCTTCACCGGTCTGGCGGTTTCGATCGCCATGCAGGCCGGCTTGTTCAACATCGGCGCCGAAGGCCAGATGTATTTCGCAGGCCTGGGCCTGACCTTGGCCATGCTGGCCTTCGACAGCTCGCTGCCGATGTGGATCCTGATCCCGGTCGGCATGATAGGCGCGGCCTTGTTCGGCGCGTTGTGGGCCTTCCTGCCGGGCTACCTGCAGGCGAAACGCGGCAGCCATGTGGTGGTCACCACCATCATGTTCAACTACATCGCCGGCGCGTTGATGAACACCGTGATCGTCAAGTACCTGGTGCCGGCGGGCGAACAGAATCCGGCCAGCCGCGCCTTCAGCGCCGCCGCCGAGATGCCGCGCCTGAACCAGTGGTTCCCGGTGCTGGGCGAGACGCCGCTCAACATCAGCTTCTTCCTGGCGATCATCGCGCTGGTGATCTACGGCGTGATGGTGTCGCGCTCCTCGTGGGGCTTCAAGCTGCGCGCCACGGGCCTGAACAAGCACGCCGCGCACTACGCGGGTGTCCGCATCAGCAAGATGATCATCACCGTGATGCTGATCTCCGGCGCGCTGGCCGGCCTGGGTTCGGTCAACTCCATCATGGGTTCGACCCACTACCTGTCGCTGAACTTTGTCGGCGGCGCGGGCTTCGTCGGCATCGCGATCGCGCTGATGGGACGCCAGCATCCAGTGGGGATTTTCCTGTCGGCCGTGCTGTTCGGCGCCTTGATCCAGGGCGGCTTCGACCTGTCGCTGGAAAAGCAGAACATCCCGCCCGAGACCTTCATCTTCATCCAGGGCTTGATCATCCTGTTCTGCGGCGCGATGGAGAACTTCTACGCCCCGGCCATCGCCGCCCTGATCAAACGGAAGAAGTGAGACCGACATGACTTTTGAAGACCTCCAAATCGGCAGCATCCTGGTATCGACCGTGCGCAACGCGCCGGTGCTGATTTTCGCCGGCATGGCCGGCCTGTTCGCCGAACGTTCGGGCGTGATCGACATCGGCCTCGAAGGCAAGATCCTGGCGTCGGCCTTCGTGTCGGCGGCCGTGGCCTTCGCCACGCAGAACCCGTGGTACGGCGTGGCCGCCGGCATGCTGGTGTCGGTGCTGCTGGCGACGCTGCAAGCCTATGTCGCGATCACGCAAAAGGGCAACCAGCTGGTGGCCGGCATCGCGATCAACATCGCCATGAGCGGCCTGACCTTCGTGCTCGCGCAGTTCTTCTTCCAGCAGGGCGGACGCACGCCGGACCTGGGCCAGGCGCGCTTGTTCGACGTGGTGCTGCCCGGCAGCGCGGCGGTGGAAGGCATACCGTTCATCGGCTGGCTGTACGCGCACCTGATCGGCGGCCATTCGGTGCTGGTGTACCTGGCGTTCGCGCTGGTGCCGCTGGTGCACTGGGTGCTGTACCACACGCGCTTCGGCCTGCGCCTGCGCGCCTGCGGCGAGAACCCGCACGCGGCCGATGCGGCCGGCGTCAGCGTGGAGCGCCAGCGCTACGCGGCGATGCTGATCGCCGGCGTACTGTGCTCGTTCTCGGGCGCCTACCTGGCGATCGTGCAGAGCGGCTTCTTCCTGCGCGACATGTCGGCCGGTGCCGGTTACCTGGCGCTGACGGCGATGGTGTTCGGTAACTGGCGTCCGGTGTACACCTTCCTCGGCTGCCTGATGTTCGGCTTCTTCGGCGCGGTGCAGATCCAGATCGAAGGCGTCGACCTGCCGGTGGTCGGCCGCCTGCCTGGTTCCTTGATCCAGATGGTGCCGTACGTGGTCACCGTGATCGTGCTGGCCGGCCTGATGGCCAAGTCGGTGGCGCCGAAAGCGCTGGGTACGCCGTTCGTCAAATCGCGCTAATGCAGTGAACGCAAATAGGACAGCAGGTCGGCGACCTGCTGTTCATCCTTGATCCCCCAAAAACGCATGCTGGTCCCCGGCACCACGTCGTGCGGCGCGCGCAGGAATGCGGCCAGCGTTCTCTCGTCCCACACCAGTCCCGACTTCTTCATCGCGTCCGAGTACTTGTAGTCCTTGGTCGACGCCGCGCGCCGGCCGACGATGGCGTTCAACTGCGGCCCGAAGCCGCCCTGCGCATAGGTCCCGACCTGATGGCAGGACGCGCAGCGCTTGAACAGCGCCTCGCCCACCTTGGCATCGCCCGCCGCCGCAGCCTGGCCGGCGGCCAGCAGCACCGCTAAAACATATGTTCTCATGCGGCGATGGTAGCGCTTTTCATGAACAACGTGGCCGACACGCCAAATAAGGTGGCCAGTTTGCCCGCCATTTCGCTGTCGATCTTGCGCCGCCCCGCGAGCACGGCGTCCAGCTCATCTTGATTCAACATACCCTTCAAATCATCTGCCGTTCGTTCACCTTGCTCCATTAAGAACGCCAGCATTTCGTGCGGTTCCGATGCCCCCAAAGAAAAGTGGACTTTTTCATAGTCGCTGACCATGCTCGCGAGAAGTCCAAGCAGACTACCCAGCGGATGTTGGCAGTCCTCACCAACCAAGTCCCAAATACGCTCTAACAAAGCCGCAGCGTGCCGGTAATCAGCTTCACATTCAAGAGGACGCAGGTTCGCGACTTGATCGAACGCTTGCCATGTCTTCTGCAAAGCGAACATGTCAATGTCATATTGGCCATCGGTCAATGTATTCATCGTTTGACCTTTCGTTGAAGCGGGACCCGCGCCGACGGATGGCGCTTACAAAACTTGAGAAATTTCTGATCGGCGAAAAGGTGCATACGCCACTGTATGACTGTAGTCCATTTGCCGATTGAGCGCACACAAAGTGTGTGGCAGGGGCTGCGGATTTTTGCAGCCCAGCTCGGTTCAGGACGCTGGCAACAGATGCAGCGCCGCGTATTGCAACAGCATGATGGTCTTGCCGTCGGCGATGCGGCCATCGGCCATCATCTGCATCGCCTGCTCCATCGTTAGCTCCAGCACTTCGATGTCCTCGCCCTCCTCCTCGATGCCGCCGCCGCTGCCGATGCGCGACGCCGGCTCGTATTCGGCCACGAAGAAATACAGCCGCTCCGTCACCGAGCCGGGACTCATGAAGGCTTCGAACACCTTGCGCACCTCGCCCACGCGGTAGCCGGTTTCCTCCTCGACCTCGGCCTTGATGCGCTCCTCCGGACTGGCCTGGTCCAGCAACCCGGCGGCGGCTTCGATCAGGAAGCCGTCATGGCCGTTGCCGTAGGTCGGAAAGCGGAACTGCCGCACCAGCACCACCGTGCGCCGCTCGCGGTTGTACAGCAGGATGGTGGCGCCGTGGCCACGGTCGTAGGTCTCGCGTGTCTGGCGCTGCCAGGTGCCGTCGTTGCGGCGGTAGTCGAAAGTGGTCTTTTGCAGCAGGAACCAGTCGTCGGACAGGGTCTCCACTTTGTGGATGCGGATGCGGTCTTCGGGCATGTCGATCTCCTTGATCAAGGTTGCGTTTTTTTACGATATCATGCAATATCGTGCAATATCAAGAAAATTCATGCATATGCTGACACGTCAACGCAAGGAACTGCTGATCGCCCGCCTGAAACAGGACGGCCAGATCGTCGCCAAATCCCTCAGCGAGGAGCTGGGGCTATCGGAAGACACCATCCGCCGCGACCTGCGGGAACTGGCGGCGGAGGGACTGCTGCAGCGGGTGCACGGCGGCGCGCTGCCGCTCGACCTGCCCGCCTCGCCGGCGATGGGCAATTTCGCCCAGCGCCAGCAGCTCTCCAGCGACGCCAAGCCCGCCATCGCGCGCGCGGCGGCGGCCATGATCGCGCCGGGACAGGTGGTGTTCATCGACGGCGGCACCACCGCCGTCCAGCTGGCACGCGCGCTGCCGCCGGCGCTGCACTGCACCGTCGTCACGCACAGCCCGAGCATCGCGGTGGAGCTGGCCGGGCATCCGCTGATCGAGGTGATCCTGATCGGCGGCCGCCTGTTCAAGCACTCCATCGTGGCGATGGGACTGTCCGCGCTGGAAGCCATCGCGCAGATCCGCGCCGATATCTTCTTCATGGGCGTGTGCAGCCTGCATCCGCTGCAAGGCATCAGCACCGGCGACTACGACGAAGCGGGCATCAAGCGCGCCATCGCGGCGGCGTCGCTCAGGACGGTGGTGCTGGCGTCGCCAGAAAAACTCGACACCACCTCGCCGTTCCAGATCGCGCCGCTGGAGCGCATCGGCGCCATCGTCGTCAATGCCGGCGTGCCCGCAGCGCTGCTGGCACCCTACCGCGAGCTGGGCATCGAGGTGGTGCTGGCGCCTTGACGCGCCTACTGCTTCTCCATGCAGGCCGACAGCAGCGACAGGAACTCGCCGCGCAGCGCTTCGAAGCCGGCGGCGTTGGTGTCGATCAGATAGGCCGTAGCCACGATGCTGGTGCGCCGCTGGATCAGCGTCTCCATGTTGGCGATGCCATGACCATCCATTGCAGTTTTACGCACCGTCAGGTGTTCGATATCCCTTTGCTCCAACGAGAAAAACTGCCGGTCCCTGGACCCGACCTTGAACTCGCTGCCGTCAAAGCAGCGCGTGAGCGGGGCCAAAGGATCGTCACCGCGCTGCTGTGCCGACGCCACCGGCATCAGCAGCAAAGGCAGCAATGCCAACAGAACGCGCTTCATGGGACCTCCGATAATTTACAGTTTCGCAAATATATCAACCGTCCCGTGTGGTACACATCACTTTCCAGGGAGCGCTCCGCAGCAGTACCAAAGCGCCCGGCCAGCGCCACCTTGCTTAAAACTCCTCCCACTCGCTGCCGGCCCTGGCCGGCGCCTTGGGCTTGTCGGCGACAACGCGCTTCGGCGCGGGTGGCGGCGCCGATGCGCGGGCCGGCGGCGCTACACGCGGCGCGGGCGCACGCGCAGGCACCGCCGCCGGAACCACCGCCGGCGCGCCGCGATCCAGCTTGAACACGCTGACCGCCTGCGCCAGATGGGCAGCCTGCTCCTGCAGGCTTTCCGCCGCCGCTGCGGCTTCTTCCACCAGAGCCGCATTCTGCTGCGTCACGCCATCCATCTGCACGATCGCCTGGTTGACCTGGGCGATTCCTTCGCTCTGCTCTGCCGTGGCGACCGTGATCTCGCTCATGATCGACGTCACGCGCTGCACGCTGGAGACCACTTCTTCCATGGTGCTGCCGGCTTCGTCGACCAGACGGCTGCCGGCAGCCACCTTGCCGACCGAGTCGTCGATCAGCTGCTTGATCTCCTTGGCGGCCGCCGCACTGCGCTGGGCCAGGTTGCGCACTTCCGACGCCACCACCGCGAAGCCGCGCCCCTGCTCCCCCGCGCGCGCCGCCTCCACCGCCGCGTTCAGGGCCAGGATGTTGGTCTGGAACGCGATGCCGTCGATGACGCTGATGATGTCGACGATCTTGTTCGACGAATCATTAATCGACGCCATCGTCGCCACCACTTGCGAAACCACCGCGCCGCTGCGCTGCGCCACCGCGGACGCGGACCCGGCCAGCTCATTGGCCTGACGGGCATTCTCCGCGTTCTCCTTGACGGTGCTGGTCAGCTGCTCGACCGAGGCGGCGGTTTCCTCCAGCGCGCTGGCCTGCTGCTCGGTGCGCGCCGACAGATCGGAATTCCCGTGCGAGATTTCAGCGCTGCCGCGCGCCACGTTTTCGGCGCTGTCGCTCACCTGCACCAGCACATCGTGGATGTTGCCGACGAATTGATTGAAGCCATTGCCGATCAGGGCCAGTTCGTCGCTGCCGCTGACCTCCAGCTTCACGCTCAGGTCCGCGTCGCCGCTGGACAGTGCCGTCATCCGCGCGGCCAGGGTGCGCAACGGCGCGGTCAGGCGGAACAGCACAGCGATCAGCACCAGCGCCGTCGCCACCGCACACACCACCGACACGATCAGCGTGTACATCAACAGCTCGCGCGCGGGCGCCAGCGCCACGCTTTTCGGGAAGGTCAGCTGCACCGACCATGGGCCGGTTTCAGCGTGGATGAACAAGGGCTGCAACAGATGCACCAGACCTTGCCCGTCCTCGTATTCGTAAGCCTGGCCCTGGCGCACGCGATCGAGACCGGCGGCCGGTATGTCTTCCGCCTTCTTGCCCAATTTTTCGGCGACCGGATGGCTGGCATACAGGCCGCCATTGGATATCAGGCTCAGTTTGGCGCCGTCGATCACTTTCAATTCGTTGAGTATCT
>Ga0308157_10002451_pt1 | contig 30362 bp, 36 predicted proteins | sample PhyBR1_FD_201035 | JGI IMG/M metagenome (GOLD analysis project Ga0308157, IMG submission 201035) | Phyllosphere microbial communities from UC Gill Tract Community Farm, Albany, California, United States - DLSLB.R1 | ecosystem: Host-associated > Plants > Phyllosphere > Unclassified | place: USA...
CACCACCCGCTGGACCTGGCCGCCAGCCTGAAGGCGCCGGTGCTCGGCCTGTACGGCGCGCAGGACAGCGGCATTGCGCTGACCACCGTCAACCAGATGAAGGACGCGCTGGCCGAGGCCGGCCGCCACGGCAACGCCGCCGCCCGGGCGTCGGAGTTCGTCGTCTACCCGGCCGCCGGCCACGCCTTTCACGCCGACTACCGGCCGAGCTACCACAAGGCATCGGCCGAGGACGGCTTTGCCCGCGCGCTGCAGTGGTTCAAGGCGCACGGCGTCGCTTGAGGCGCCCCATCCCCGGGCCGGCCGCGCACCGATAATGCGCATCGACCCCGGTGCCGCCGTTTTCGGGCCGGCGCCGGGGTTTTTCTCATTTTCATTCATCATTTCGGGCGCAGGCCCGCACGAAACAAGCGCGGGGAGCTATGGTTTTGATAGCAATATTGCTGGGCACGATGGGCGCTGGCATCGGCAGCGTGTGGCTGGCCGCGCTGCTGAGCTTTGGCGCGCTGGCGCGCTACACCCAGCACATGCTCAGCCTGGCCGCCGGCGCGCTGCTGGGCACGGCCTTCATGCACCTGCTGCCCGAGGCCTTCGAGGGCGGGGCCAGCGCCGAGCGCCTGTTTGCCACGCTCTTGGCCGGGCTGGTGTTTTTCTTTTTGCTCGACAAGGCCGAGCTGTGGCACCACGGCCACGAGCACCATGCCGCCGAACCCGCGCCTTTGCCGCACGCCGGCCACGGCCCGGCGCCCCGCGGCCCGCACAGCCGCGCCCACGCGCACGTGCACGGTCACAGCCATGACCATGGCCATGGCCGCGACCACAGCCACGCGGCCGGCGGCTGGGCGGTGCTGGCCGGCGACAGCGTGCACGCCTTTGGCGACGGCATCCTGATCGCCTCGGCCTTCATCGCCGACCTGCGCCTGGGGCTGGTGGCCGCGCTGGCGGTGCTGATCCACGAGGTGCCGCACCACATGGGCGACCTGATCGTGCTGCGCCGCCAGAGCGCCAACAACCGGCGCATCGCCACCGTCAAGGTCTCGCTGGCCGGCGCCGTCACCGCGCTGGGCGGCATGGTCGGCTACGCGCTGGTGGACCGGCTGCACGGCTACCTGCCGTTTTTCCTCATCATCGCCTCCAGCAGCTTCATCTACGTCGCCCTGGCCGACCTGATTCCGCAGCTGCAAAAGCGCGCCAGCCTGCGCGAGACCGCCGCGCAGGTCGCCTGGCTGGGCATCGGCATCGGGCTGGTGCTGCTGGTGAGCCTGTTCGCGCACGAGCACTGAAAAAGTTTTCTGGGGGCCGGCCATGTCGGCCAAAGCCTGACAGTGACCCAGCATCACAGCCTATGGCCGGCGCGCCGCCGCGCCGCCAAGCTGGGGCTGATTTCCCCAGGAGACCGCCATGAAAATGCCCATCCCGCGCGAGCCGGCCTTCACCCGGGCCACGGCCCTGAGTGTCTGGCCCGGCTCGCTGGCCACCAGTTTGCAGCCCAGGCGCACCGTGGTGCGCAGGAAGACGCTGGAGAGGCTCCCGCGCCACCAGCACCAGCCCGCGCCTGACGAAGAGCCGGTCCACGACATCGACCCCGAGGAGCGCCGCGTGGAAACCACCGTCGAGGAAGACAGCGTGGTGAGCGAGGCCGACCGGCCGCAGCCGCCCACCGACAAGCCCGAGGCCTGAGGGCCTGCATGCCAGCGCTGCCGACGGCCCTCCGCCGTCCGCGGGCACTTTTTTCTTCGTCCACACCGCCAGGAGCCATGCCATGCCGATCAATACCCCGCCCCAAGACGACGAAACCCGCCGCCCGCCCGGCGCTGCCAAGCCGACCGGCGCGCCCGAGGACACGCGTGGCGGCGCGCACGAGGGCGGCCACGAGGCGCGCGACGAGGAGGACTCGGACCAAGGGCTGGCCAACCGCGAACTGGACGCGCTGACGCACATCGCCCGGCCGCCGCTGGGCAACTGACACCGTCCAACCATTTTTCAGCCTCGGGGCCCGCGCCCCGCAGAAAGCACCCCATGGCCCACCACCCGACAGACGATGCAACCCCTTCCGCCCCCCCGGCCGTGGCCGACGGCCTGGCCGGCGCCCGCAAGCCTGCGGTGCCGCGCAGCCACGGCTACTTGGGCGACGACGTGCCCGGCCCGCCGAGTCGGCACAACGAGGGCGACACCGGCAGTGCCAGCGACAAGCCCGAGGCCGGCGGCGAACTCGACTTTGACGACGGCAGCATGTGGGACCGGGGCAACACCGCCCGCACCGGCGGCACCTGGGCCGCCGAGGGCGCCGACAGCGCGCCGCTGGGCCCGCCGGCCGAGGTGTTTTCCGCGTCCAACCAGCCCAGCGACCAGAGCGGGCGGCCCGAAGGCGCCGCGAGCGACGGCAACACCGCCTGAGGCGGTGGCGCGAAACTGCTGGCGGCTGCTATTGAATCAATAGCAAACTGCTCACGCCCTGCCTGGGCAAGCGGTGGTTTTCATTCAAAAATCTTGCGGGCTAGAGCAGCTTCACCCTGACCCGCAATAGCCACAGTGCCGAACGTAGCGCTCGCACTCGGCGCTGCCAAAGCGGTCCAGCAATTGGCCAATGACGTCCCAGAGGGCGTCGACGGTTCGGGCCTGCGCTTTTCGCAGCATCGCCTTGAGCTTGGCAAAGACCTGCTCAATCGGGTTGAAGTCCGGGCTGTAGGGCGGCAGGTACTTCACCGTCGCCCCGGCGTGCTTGATGGCCGCCTCGATGCCAGTGACTTTATGGGCGCTCAGGTTATCCATCACCACGATGTCGCTGGGGCGCAGTTCGGGCACGAGAAACTGCTCCACCCAGGCCCGAAAGGCAACTCCATTGATGGGTCCATCGAGCACCAGGGGCGCATGCAGCCCTCGGGTGCTCATCGCGCAGACAAAGGTCGTGGTGCGCCAGTGGCCGGCCGGCGCAAAGCCCCGGCAGCGCTGGCCCCGCAGCGAGCGGCCCCGCGTGGGGGCCATGCTCGTGGTTGCCCAAGTCTCGTCAAGAAAGATCAGCCGAGCGGCAGGCAGATGTGGCTGTTTGGCGCTCCAGTCCCGGCGGGCCTGGGCGACGTCCGGGCGCGTTTGCTCGGCGGCGTGCAGAGTGATTTTTTTTTAGCGTCAGCCCGAACCGCCTCTAGGCGCACTCAGCCCGGTGTGTTTTCGTAGACCGCCGCCGGCCGCTCGCCGGCCAGGGCCTGCAGCAAGTTGGTCGTGGCCAGCACTGCCATCGCGTGCCGGGTTTCAAAGGTGGCCGAGCCGATGTGCGGCAGGGCCATTACCTTCGGGTGCGTGCGCAGCGGCGAGTCCAGCGGCAGCGGCTCGGTGGCGAACACGTCCAGGCCGGCGGCGCGCAGGTGGCCCCGCTCCAGCGCGCCCAGCAGCGCATCTTCCTGCACCGTGGCGCCGCGCCCGCCGTTGACGAAGATGGCGCCGGGCTTCATCAGGCCGAACTCGCGCGCGCCCATCAAGCCACGGGTGGCGGGTGAGAGCGGCAGCACGGCGGCCACGATGTCCGACTGCGCGAGCAGCTCGTCCAGTGGCGTGTGGATGGCCTTGCCCGCCAGCTCGGGCGCCTGCACCGCCAGATCGACCGGCTGGCGGCTGTGGTAGCGCACCGGCATGCCAAACCCCAGCGCCGCGCGGCGCGCCACGGCCTGGCCGATGCGGCCAAAGCCGAGCAGGCCCAGCGCCTTGCCGTGCACGTCGGTGCCGAACAGGTCCTCGCCGATGTTGCGCGTCCAGCGGCCTTCGCGCACATGTGCGGCCAGCTCGACCAGGCGCCGGCTGGTGGCCATGATGAGCGAAAACACGGTGTCGGCGGTGGTTTCGGTCAGCACGCCCGGCGTGTGGCACAGCACGATGCCGCGCGCGCTGAGCGCCGCCAGGTCGTAGTTGTCCACACCGACCGAGACGCTGGAGACGGCCTTGAGATGGGGCGCACCGGCCAGCAGCGCGCTGTCGATGGGGTAGCTGGAGCCGATCAGGCCCTCGGCCGTGGCCAGCGCGGCCCGAAAGGCCGGCAGCTCGGCGGGCAGGCGCGGGTTGGCCACGGTCACGTCGTGCCGGGCCTGCAGCCGCGCCAGCTGGTCGGGCGGCAGCTCGCGAAACACCAGCACCCGTTGGCGGGAAGGGGAAGGGGGGGAAGGGGGGGAAGGGGGGGCGGAAGAAGTCATGGGTTCAAAGTCCTGCGGCCAGGAGTTCGGCGCGGGTGGGCAGGCCTTCGCTGTCGCCCAGCACCTGCACGGCGCGCGCGCCGATCCAGGCGCCGCGCCGCACGGCCTCGGGCACGCCCAGGCCGTCGAGCAGGGCGCTGATGACGCCCACGGCAAAGCCGTCGCCCGCGCCCACGGTGTCCACCACCTCGGCCACGGCAAAGCCGGGCACATGGCCGCAGCCGGCGGTGTCGCTGTCGAAGTAGGCGCCCTCGGCGCCCAGCTTGACGACCACCAGCCGGGCGCCGCGCGCGCGGTAGAAGCGGGCGATGCCTTCGGCGCCGGCCTGGCCGGTCAGAAAGCGGCCTTCCTCCAGCCCCGGCAGCACCCAGTCGGCGTGCGTGGCGAGTTCGTTGATCGCTTCGCGCATGCGCTCGGGCGTGGGCCAGAGCGTGGGCCGCAGGTTGGGGTCGAACGAGACGCTGCGGCCGGCGGCGCGCATCAGCACCATCGCCTCGCGGGCGGCCGGCAGCGTGGTGTCGGAAATCGCGGCAAAGACGCCGGTGGCGTGCAGATGCCGCGCCGACAGCAGCCAGTCGCGGTCAATATCATCTACATCCATGTGGCTGGCCGCCGAGCCCTTGCGGTGGTATTCCACCTCCGGGTCGCCGCCGCCCAGCACCTTGCCCTTGAACTGGAAACCGGTCTTTTGCGCCGCATCGCAGACCACGTGCGAGCAGTCGATGCCTTCCTTGCGCATCGCCGCCAGCAAATAGCGGCCCATGGAGTCGGTGCCCAGCCGGCTGGCCCAGCCGACGTGGAGGCCCAGCCGCGCCAGGCCGATGGCGACGTTGGTTTCGGCGCCGGCGGTGCGCTTGTGGAAAAACGCGGCGTCCTCCAGCGGGCCGGGCCGGTCGGCCACCAGCAGCAGCATGGCCTCGCCAAAGGTGATCACGTCCAGGGCGTGGGCCCGGTGCGGCAGGTCGGTCATGTCGGTCTTCCGTGTGGGGGCTCAGGCATGAAGGCGGGCGCGGCCGGCCATGGCGGCGGCCACGCTGCGCAGCTGGTCGAGCTCGCGGCGCGTCACCGCCAGCAGGTCGTCCCCGGCCAGCGGGTATTCGATGGCCCACGGCACGCTGGCCGGCAGCGCGCGCAGCACGGCGCGCCACGGGGCGCTGGATTCGAGCAGCGGCACCGCCACCCAGCGCCGGGGCTGGCGCTGCACGCCCTTGCAGTGCACGTAGCGCACCTGCGGCGCCAGCGCCTGGGCGGCCAGCAGCGGGCATTCTCCCAGCCAGTGCCAGTTGCCCACGTCAAACGTCATGCCCAGGAAGACGCCTTGGCCGTTGGCCGTGTCGAAGAAGTCCTGCAGCGCCGGCAGGGTGCCGGCGCCGGGCGTCTGGTCGTTCTCGATCACCAGCTCGACGCCGGCGTCCTGCAGGCGCGCCTGCAGGGCTTGCAGGCTGGCGCCGGAGGCCGGGCCGAAGCCACCGATGGACATCTTCAGCCGGGGCGCGCCCAGCGTGCGGGCCGCCTCCAGCGCGCGCGCCAGCGCGTCGGTGTCCAGCGCGGCGTCGGCGCGCCACAGCGGCTCGGCGCTCGAATAGACCGCGCGCAGGCCGCACTCGCGGACCAGGCCGGCCAGCGCCGGCAGCTCGGTGGCGGCGTCGGTGAGCAGCTCGCTGCGCACCTCGACGCCGTCGGCGCCGGCCGCGTGGCTGAGCCGGGCAAACCAGGCCTGGCCGTGGCGGCGCACCTCGGACGCGCCGAAGGCGGTGAGCGAGATCAGCAGGGGCGGGGCCGTGGCGCCGGCGCTGCGGGCGGTATCGTGGGTGTCAGTGGGCATGCTGCGAGGTCAGGATCTGGCCGAGGAAGTTGCGGGTCTTCTCGTGCTGGGGGTGGCTGAAGAACTGCTGCGGCGGCGCCTGCTCGATGATCTTGCCCTCGGCCATGAAGATCACCCGGTCGGCCACGCTGCGGGCAAAGCCCATCTCGTGCGTCACGCACAGCATGGTCATGCCGTCCTCGGCCAGGCCGATCATGGTGTCCAGCACCTCCTTGACCATCTCCGGGTCCAGCGCCGAGGTCGGCTCGTCGAACAGCATGATCTTGGGCGTCATGCACAGCGCGCGCGCAATGGCCACGCGCTGCTGCTGGCCGCCCGAGAGCTGGCTGGGGTATTTGTTCGCCTGCTCGGGAATGCGCACGCGCTTGAGGTATTTCATGGCAATCGCCTCGGCCTCGTCCTTGCCCAGGCCGCGCGAGCGCATGGGCGCCAGCGTGCAGTTCTGCAGGATCGTCAGGTGCGGAAACAGGTTGAACTGCTGAAAGACCATGCCAACCTCCTGGCGCACCGAGTCGACGTTCTTGCCGCCGGCCGTGAGGTCGATGCCATCGACCACGATGCGGCCCTTTTGCACCACTTCGAGCCGGTTGATGCAGCGGATCAGCGTCGATTTGCCCGAGCCGGAGGGTCCGCAGACGACGATGCGCTCGCCGGCCGCGACGTTCAGGTCGATGCCGGTGAGCACCTGGAACTTGCCGTACCACTTGTCCACCGCCTCGATGCGGATGATGGGCTCGGCACTGGCGCCGGTGGCAAGCGCCGGGCGGGTGGATTGCAGGGTGTCGGTCATGGGTCGGGCTTTTCGTGGTGGGCGTCGGACAACAAGGCGCCGGGTTATTGCAGCTTGGGCAGGTCGGTTTCCAGCCACTTCTTGTAGAGCTTGCCCAGCTCGCCGTTGGCCGTGTTGCGGGCCACGAAATCGTCCACCGCCTTGAGCAGATCGTCCTGGCCCGGGCGCATGGCGACCGCCATCACCTGCTGGCGCAGCACGAACTTGTTTTCAAAGGCGTTGGCCGGCGCGCGCTTGGCGATCTGCGCGGCCACGGTGGTCGAGCAGCCGATGGCATCGACCTGGCCCGACAGCAGCGCCTGCATGGCCGAAGCGTCGTCGTCGAAGCGGCGGATTTCGGTGCCTTCGGGCGCGGCGGCGGTCAGCGCGATGTCCTGCGTGCTGGCCCGGGCCACACCCACGCGCTTGCCCTTCAAGTCGGCCGGTGCCTTCAAGTTGGCCTTGGTGTCGCCGTAGAGCACGATGCTGGCGGCCGAGTAGGGCTTGGAGAACTGCACCTGCTTGGCGCGCTCGGGCGTCACGGCCAGCGAAGCGACCAGCAGGTCGACCTTGTTGGTCAGCAAGAAGGGAATGCGGTTGGGACCGGTCACGGGCACGAGGTTGAGTTTCACGCCCATGTCCTTGGCCAGCAGGCGGGCCACGTCGGCGTCGTAGCCGTCGGGCTGGTTGCTGGCGTTGGTGGTGCCGTAGGGCGGAAAGTCGACCAGCATGCCGATGGTCAGCTCGCCTTTTTTCTTGATGTCGGCCACGCTTTGCGCGCTGGCCAGCGGCGCCCAGGCGCCCAGGGTGGCAGCCAGGCCCAGGGCCAGGGCGGCGCTGGTGAAGGTGCGGCGTTGCAGGTGCTTGCTCATGGGGAAGTCTCCGGTTGTGTGGATGGGAAAACAGCTCGAAAAACTCTGGTGCGAAAGGCCGGCGGCGGGGCTGCGCGTTTCAGCGCGCCAGCGCCGCGGCCTGGCGGCGCTCCATGCGCGAGGCCAGCAGCGACAGCGGCCAGCACAGCGCAAAGTAGATGCCGGCCACCACGCTGAAGACGATCAGCGGCTGGAACGTGGCGTTGTTGATGATCTGGCCGGCCCGGGTGATCTCGGCAAAGCCGATGATCGCCGCCAGCGAGGTGCCCTTGATGATCTGCACCAGGTAGCCCACGGTGGGCGCCAGCGCGATCTTCATCGCCTGCGGCAGGATGACAAAGCGCATGCGCGAAAAATACGACAGGCTCAGCGCGTGCGCCGCCTCGGCCTGGCCCGCCGGAATCGCCTGGATGCAGCCGCGCCAGATTTCGCCCAGGAAGGCGCTGCTGTTCAAGGTCAGGGCCACGCCGGCGGCGACCCAGGGGTTGATCTCCAGGCCCAGCACCGGCGCGCCGAAGAACACCAGAAACAGCTGCAGCAGCAGCGGCGTGCCCTGGAAGATCTGGATGAAGCCGCCCGAGAGCAGCTGCGCCAGCCGGTGCTCGGACGTGCGCCCCAGCGCCACCAGCAGGCCGCCCAGCGCGCCGCCAATGAAGGCGATCAGCGACAGCGCCACCGTCCACTTGGCGGCTTCCAGGATGAACAGGAATTCGGGAAATCCAAAGGTACGCATCAGCGGCGGTCCGGGTAGTTGAGGCTGACGCGGTAGATCAGCCGGAAAAGCGCCGAGAAGGCCAGCGCCAGCAGCAGGTAGATCACTGCCACGACGATGTAGATCTCGAAACTGCGAAAGGTCTGCGACTGCAGGTTGGCGGCCACCGACGTCAGGTCGTCGGCCGAGATGGCCGAGACCACCGCCGAGCTGAGCATGAGCAAAATGAACTGGCTGGTCAGCGCCGGGTAGATGGCCTTGAGCGCGGGTTTGAGGATGACGAAGCGAAAGATCTCGTGGCGCTTGAGGTTGAGCGCCAAGCCGGCCTCGATCTGGCCCTTGGGAATCGACTCGATGCCGGCGCGGATGATCTCGGTGGCATACGCCCCCAGGTTGATGACCATGGCCGTCAGCGCGGCGGTGTGGGCCGACCAGCGCAGGCCCAGCGCCGGCATGGCAAAGAAGAAAAAGAACAGCTGCACCAGAAACGGCGTGTTGCGGATCAGCTCGATGTAGGCGTTGATGACAAAGCGCAGCGGCTTGGGGCCCGCCGTCTTGCCCCAGGCGCAGACGATGGCCAGCGCCAGGCCGAGCACCATTGCCATCAGCGACAGCTCGATGGTGTTCCACGTGCCCTTGAGCAGCAGCGGCCAGGCGGCAAAGACATCACCGAATTGAAATGTGTAGTTCATGGAAGTGGGCGCTGGCGGTAGAAATGGCGTCGGGTGGGTGGGGCGCTGGGCTGCTCGTGGGGGGTTGAATGCGTTGCAAGGGCTGTGAAACCGGTTTCAACAAATTATGGAGCAGCGCAGCGCCGGCTGTAACTCGGTGAAAACCCTAATCCGGGAGCGATGCCTGCGCCACGGCTGGCACCGACGAGCCGCGCGCCAGCAGCCGGCCCGACAGCAGAATCTGGCGCGGCGGCAGGTCCAGCCCGTTCAGGCGCTCGATCAGGCAGCGAGCGGCCAGGCGGCCCAGCTCGTCGGTGGGCTGGGCAATGGTCGTGAGGCCCGGGCCGATGTAGGGCGACCAGTCGGTGTCGTCAAAGCCGACCAGGCCGACGTCGCCGCCAAAGTGCCAGCCCAGGCGCGCCAGGGCGGCGACCACCCGCAGCGTGACCACGGCGTTGCTCGAAATCAGGCCGGGCGGGCGTTCGCCGGCGCGCGCGCGCAGGGCGCGCAGCGCCGCTTCCAGCCCGGGGCCGTCGGCTTCGGCGCTCTCGAAGGTGCGGCCCTGCAGGCCCGGCGTGGCGGGCGCGGCGTCGCCGATGAAGCTGCGAAAGGCCGCCTCGCGCTCCAGGCGCGAGCTGACGCCCTGCAGCGGCTCTGAGATGAACAGCAGCTCGCGGTAGCCGGCCTGCACCAGGTGGGCTGCGCCCAGTTGCACCGCGCCGGCATTGTCCAGCGAGACGAAATCGGCCTGCATGCCGTGGTGGCGCCGGTCCACCAGCACCACCGGCTTGCCCTGGCTGGCGGCCTGGGCCGCCGCGCCGGCGTCGCGTCCGAGCGTGTTGAGGATGAAGCCATCGACCTGGTAGGCGCTCAGCGCCTGGATCGCCTCGGCCTCGCGCCGGCTGTCGTTGCCCAGGTTGAACAGCATCAAGAGGTAGCCCGCCTGCTGGCAGGCCTTTTCGGCGCCGCGCAGCACGGCCACCGAAAACGGGTTGGTCACGTCGGCCACGACCAGGCCGATCAGCCGCGAGCGGCCGCGCTTGAGGCCCTGGGCCATCGGGCTGGGGCTGTAGGCGAGCGTGGCGATGGCCGCTTCGACGCGGCGCGCCATCTCGGGCGTGAGCAGCGTGTCGCGGTGGTTCAGGAAACGCGAGACGGTGGCCTTGGACACGCCGGCCGCGCGCGCCACATCGGCAATCGTGGCGCGCGCGGTGGACAGGAAAGGGGCGGATTTCTGGGTGGAGGCGGGCATGCAAAAAAGGATGGGGAAAGGGGCGGGGTCAAAGCGGCATGGCGGCCGGTTTGCGCGTGTTTTCTGAAACCAGTTTCAGGAATGGTAGCACCTCCGGCCGGCGTTGCAAACTCTTGATTTGCTATCGTTTGGATAGCGCCAAGCCCAGGCGCAGCTTGGGCAAGCGCCCGGTTTGGCCCAAAAACGACCTTCGCCCCGCACGGCGTGCGACCAACTGTCGGATAAAAGCTGACAGCCACAAGGACTGACCGCCTATAAGGCTTTTCTAACCGGCTGCGCATGATGGACGCCACGATCAAACTGACCCTGGAATGAAAGCAGGTGCGCCATGGACCCCCGTCTTGCAACCCGTTGTGCCCCTGACGCTGCCGCCGGCGGCAAGTTGCCGGCGCCCGAGGCGGCGGCCGATTCCCACCTCGCGCCCCCCGGCACCCCGTCTGGCGTCAAAAGGCGCCAGGCCGGCAGGTTCAGCCCGCTGCTGGCGTCGTACGTGGCCTTTTTGGTTGCCGTGTCCGTGTCGATGGCGGCAGCCGCCACCGTTGCCAGCCAGGACATTCCGCTCATGCTCGGAGGATTTTGAAATGAACGACAACGCTTCCCCCCGTCCCACCCAGGACAGCCCGGACACCGGTGCGCTCAAGCGCGGCAACGACGAGCCCGAACTGGCGCTTGAGCCCGACCTGCCCACGGACGGCCGCGATGAAGTGGGTGAGGCGATGATCCGTGACCTGCCCCAGCGCCCGGAGCTGTCCGAGCCGCCCAGCCAGCCCGACCCTGCCAAGCAAGACACCTGAAGGACCGCCATGGCCACCAACCCCAACGTGCCCCCGCCCGAGCCGGTCGAGCCGCTGTCCACCCCGCCCGAGCCGGGCGAGGTGCAGACCACCCCCATGCCGATGCTGCTGGACATGCTCGAAAACCTCGCCTTGTCCACCTGAAGGGAAACAGCCATGCCATCCGACACGCCACCGGCGCCCCCCAAGGCCGCCGACGCCGATCTGCTGGGCGAGGCCGTTCCCCTGCAGCCGCCCGCCATGCCGACTCCCGACGCACAGCCGCTGTCCAGCGAAAGCGAGGCCGCGCGCGCGCAGGCGCCTGCCGCAAAAGACGAGAACCAGGCCGGTTTCATTGGCGAGCGCAACCGGCCGCTGCCCTGAGCCCCAGAAAAGGGCCTGCCAAGGAGTTATGCATGAACGCCACTTCCAGGATTCCCACCGCTTCGCGACCGCTGTCCTGCCTGTGCCTGGCGCTGGCGGTGGCGGCCTTCGGGCTGGCCGGCTGCGACCGGCGCAGCGAGTCCAACCCGGGCGCGACGCCGGCGGCCGTCGGGTCCGGCACGGCCCCGAGTGGCCGCACCGACGCCGGAACGCCCAGCAGCGGCGTTGACGTGGCCACGCCTGCGGCGCCCGACGCGCGCGGCGGCGGCAGCACCGGGGCGCAAGGTGTGGTTCCGGTGCCTGACACCTCGGGCGGGCCGTATTCGGGCAACACCACCCCGGGCGCCGCCAAGAGCGGCCCGCCGCCGGCCGGCGCCCCGGTGCCTGCCGGCACGGCCCACCTGGGCGGCGCGGCGGGTGCCGGCACGGCCGACAGGTCGCCGTCGAGCACGACCAACAGCGGGGCCCCGGCCAGCGCGCTGGGCAACGCCACGTCGAACGGCAACACCAACAGCACGCCGCAAAGCTCCACCGGCAACCGCTAGGAGCCTGAACGCCAACCCTGCCACAAGCCACGCCCTGGCGTGGCATCGCGGCAGGGCTTCAGCGCCGCCAGGGCGTCAGCTCTTGGCCCGGCCGGTGCCTGACTTCTTGCCGCCGCTGGTCTTGTTGACCGTGGCCCAGGCGCGCTGCTCGGCAGTGGCCTCGGGCACGCCTTTTTTCTCGTAGCCTTCCTCGATGTGCTGGGCTTGGCGTTTTTGCTTGTCGGTGTAGCTGGATTTGTCTCCACGTGGCATGCGAACCTCCAAAGGGTGGTGGGGTGTGAGGGGTTGCAGTACAGCATGCGGCCCCGGCCCAGGGTGTCAAGCAAGCTTGATCGGCCGCGTCAGCCATTTCCTACATGCGTGGCGAAGACTTCTGACAGATTAAGAACGTGCGGTTGCTTAAAGTTTGTGCATTGGCTTGGACGCTGCCTGCCTTGCGCGCAAGCGGGTCCCCAGGCCGCCTTTACAAGTTCAGGAGAACCCCATGAAAAGTCTCAAACCCGACAGCACCCACGAATCCAAGCCTTCCGTGGGCCGGCTGGAGCGGCCCGATAACGGCTCGCGCAGCAGCCGGGGCTTTGGCCCGAGTTCGGACGCGCAAAAGGACAACCCGCACAAGCGGCTCAAGCTCACCCGCCATGCCTGGATGAGCCACTGAGCGGGACGGGCAGCCAAGACGTCAAAGCCGCGGCTGCCAGACTTCAGACTTGCAGGCATCCGGGCCGTTGGGCCGGAATAAAAAAAGGGGCGCACCGGGCGCCCCTTTTTTCATGCGCCTGACGCTTTCTGGCAGCGTCAGGCCGGGTGGACTTCAGCGTTGCTGCTTGCCGCTGGCCTGGCCGCCTTTGCGGCCGGCCTCGCGGGCCTCTTCGGAGGTGAACTCATGGGCATTGCCGCTCTGGTGCGCAGCCTTGCCGCCTTCGCTGGCAATTTCCCGTTGGCGTGCGGGGTCCATGGCGGCAAAACCGCGCTCGGATTTGCCTCCCTGCTTGCCGCCTTTTTCGCCTTTGCCACCCTGGTTGCCTTGGTTGTTGGAAGCCATTTTCACTGTCTCCTTGAACAGGAACGCGTCCCTTGAAATGTGAAAGTTCGCGTTGTGTGGGTTGAAAGTGACTGGCCTTATTGCCTGCCACGCTGTTAATTTAAAAACCTATTTTTAGCATTTTTGTCAGTATTAGCAGGGCAATGCTTGTAGGACAAATGGAAGAGCCTGGCAGTGGGCTGTCAAGGCCGAAGCGCCCTTTCTGTCTGCGTTGACAGCCGAAAAACTCCGCCCGCCCAGGCCGGCCGAGGCGAAAAACCCCTACATCGGCTTGGGCCCATGTCTCATCAAAACGGGTGGCGGCCGTTGGATAAATTGCCTGTGGCTGGTCACTGCACCGCCCTTCCCATCTTTTACACAAGGACAACGACATGCACGCACACACACTTCAATCGACCGGCGCTGTGGCGCTTGCCCTGGCAGCGGCCCTGGCACTGGGTGGATGCAACAAGACCGCCGACGCACCGGCCGGCGGCACCTCGGGCTCGTCGTCTTCAAGCACGACGACGCCTTCCACAGGCTCGACCGGCAGCACCACGGGCAGTGGCACCACCGGCAGCAGCACGAGCGGCAGCGGCACCGCCAGCGGCGGCACCGCGGCCGGCAGCGGAACTTCCGCCGGAGGTGGCACCGAGGCAGGCACGGGCAGCACGGGAACCGGTTCAGCGGGCACCGGCGCCACGGGCACCGGCTCCACAAGCGGCAGCACCGCCAGCGAGACGGGCGGCACCACGGGCGCAACCGGCAGCAGCAGTGCAATGCCGCCCGCAAGCGCTGCCAGCGGCACCCGCTAAGCCATGCATTGACAAGGCCTGGGCCGCCTCGGGCTCAAGCCTGCAGCGCCCGGCGTGTCCTTCGCTGGACGCTGCACTGGCGACCAGTCCGGAGTTCAGGGCCGAAAGAGGCCCTTCAGCCCTGCGCCACCGGACGCGCCGGGTGGCTGCACCAGTCGCTCCAGCTGCCGGCGTACAGGGCCGTGTTTCCCAGGCCGGCGACTTCCATGGCGATCAGGTTGGGCAGGGCGCTCACGCCGCTGCCGCAGTGGTGCACCACGCTGGCCGGGTCGCGCTCGCCCAGCAAGTCCAGGAATTCCTGTTTCAACTGCGCCGCCGGCTTGAACCGGCCGTCGGGCGTGAGGTTCTGGCCAAAGGGCCGGTTCAGCGCGCCTGGAATGTGGCCGGCCACCGGGTCCAGCGGCTCCACTTCGCCCTTGAAGCGCGGTGTGGCGCGTGCGTCGATGAGCGTTTGCGCCGGACGGCCAAGTTGCTGCATCACCGTGTCGGCATCGACCAGCCGGGCCAGCGGCGGGCCGAGCAGGAAATTGGCCTGGAAATGGGCCGCCTCCTCGCCGTGGCTGACCGCACCGCCGGCCGCCTGCCAAGCCTGCAGGCCGCCGTCGAGCACGGCCACGTTCTCGTGCCCCGCCCACTTGAGCATCCACCACAGGCGCCCGCAGTAGTTGGCGCCGTTGCGGTCGTAGACCACGGCCTGCATCTCGTTGCCCATGCCCACGCTGGACAGCCAGGTGGCGAACCGCTCGCGGTTGGGCAGCGGGTGGCGCCCGCCCGAGGCCGGCGCGTCGGCGCCGGTGGCGGTGAGCACGCCGTGCGCCCCCGGCACGCCGTGCTTGGCGCTCAGGGCCGTGTCCAGGTCGGCGTAGATGGCGCCGGGAATGTGCGCCTGCAGGTACAGCTGCTCGCCCAGGTGCGGCTGCATGAGGTCAAAGGTGCAGTCAAAGACGCGCACCGGCTGGCTGCTCTTGAGCAGCGCCTGCAACTGTTCGGCTGAAATCAAGGGGGTGTGGCTCATGTCGCGCTCCTTCGGGCCTGGGGTCAATAGCAAGGGGGTCAGTGTTCTTCTGCCGGCGTGTCCGGCACCGTGCGCGCGCGCAGCACGGTGGCGGCGATGGCGCTGAGGATGATGAGCGCCATGCCGGCCCAGCCGGTCAGCGCGATCTGGTCGCCAAACAGCACCACGCCGTACAGGGCGGCAAACACGATGCCAGCGTACTGCAAATTGGCCACCATCAGCGTGCCGCCCTGATTTTGCGACATGGCGTAGGCCTTTGTCATGGCCAGCTGGCCCAGGGAGGCGAGGATGCCGATGGGCGGCAGCCACAGCGCATGCTGCCAGCTCCACGCGGAAAAGCCGGTGACCGCCGTCCCCAGCGCGCCGGCCACGGCGGTGCCGGCGGCGAAGTAAAACACGGTGCGGATTTCCGGCTCGCCCATGCGCGAGATCGCCATGACCTGCATGTAGGCAAAGGCCGCGCCCAGGCCCGAAAGCAGGCCGACCAGCCCGGCCAGGCCCTGGTTCTGGTCCATGGACGGGCGCAGCAGCATGACCACGCCGGCAAAGCTGGCCAGGATGGTCAGCACCAGGGGCCCCTGGCGCGGCGCCTTTGGGCCGGACCTGAGCATGAGCGCGCCGCCGACGAAAAACGCCGCGATCCAGACGCTGCTCATGTAGTTCAGCGTCATGGCGGTGGCCAGCGGCAGATGCACGATGGCGTAGAACCACGAGGAGAGCGAGACCACGCCGATGACGCTGCGCCAGGCGTGCATCGCCGGGTAGCGGGTGCGCAGCGAGGTGCCGCGCCAGTGCGCGTAGCCGGCCATGAAGACGATGCTCACCAGCCCCCGGTACAGCACCAGCTCGGCGCTGGTGAAATGGGCCGCCGCGAACTTGATGCACACCCCCATGGAGGCGATCAGGAAGGAGGACACGATCATCCAGACAGCTTGCATCGGTGTGAGATTTTTGGATTTTGAGAAGGAAAAATGGCTCTGGTGCAGAGGTGGCCTGCACATTCAGCTATCGAATCAATAGCAATCTGCCGGGCTTTAATGGCCAGCGGCAAGCTGCCACAGCCAAGTCGCCGACGGACGGCTTGGCTCGGCGCAGGAGGCGCCGTCAGATCATCTGCGTGGTCTTGCTCGCGCCCATCTCGCGGCGATACCACTGGTGGAAATGCTCCATGCCGTCTTCCATCGGGCTCTGGTAGGGGCCGAACTCGTTGTCGCCGCGCTGCAGGAGGGCCTTGCGCCCGGCGTCCATGCGCAGGGCCAGCTCGTCGTCCTCGACGCAGGTTTCCATGTAGGCGGCCTGCTGCGCCTGGGTGAACTCGGGCTCGAAGGCGCAGATTTCCTCGGGGTAGAAGAATTCGACCACGTTGAGCGTCTTGTCCGGGCCCTGCGGGTGCAGCGTGCTGACCACCAGGGTGTGCGGGTACCACTCGACCATGATGTGCGGGTAGCAGGTGAGCCAGATCGCGCCGTACTTGGGCGCGGCGCCGTCGCGGTACTGCAGCACCACATCATGCCATTTTTTATAGACATCGGTGCCGGGCTTGCCCAGCTTGTCCGACACGCCCACGGTCTGCACCGAGTAGTGGGGCGCCAGTTCCCAGCGCAGGTCGTCGGTGGTCACGAAGCCGCCCAGGCCGGGGTGGAACGGGCCGACGTGGTAGTCCTCCAGGTAGACCTCGATGAAGGTCTTCCAGTTGTAGTTGCACTCGTGCAGTTCCACCTTGTCGAGCTGGTAGCCGGAAAAATCCAGGTCCGCCAGGTGGCTCATGCCGGCCATGTCGGCGGCGATGTCGCGGCCGTTGTCCTCGAACACCAGGCCGTTCCAGGTGCGCGTCTTGTAGCGGTTCAGGTTCAGGCACGGGTCCACCTCGAAGTGCGGCGCGCCCATCAGCTCGCCCGAGGTGTTGTAGGTCCAGCGGTGCAGCGGGCAGACGATGTTGCTGGCGGTGTTGCCGCGGCCCTGCAGCATGGTCGCCTGGCGGTGGCGGCAGACGTTGGAGACCAGCTCGATGCCCGACGCGTTGCGGATCAGGGCGCGCCCGTCGCCCTCTTGCGGCAGCGTGTAGTAGTCGCCCAGGTTGGGCACGGCCAGCTCGTGGCCGAGGTAGCGGGGCCCGCGCGCAAACAGCTTTTGCTGCTCGCGCTGGAACAGGCCGGCGTCAAAATAACTGGAAACGGGGAGCTGGCTGGTGGCCTGCAGCAGGCGAAGGCTTTTGTCTGGCATGGATTTCTTCCAACAGGCCCCTGCGGCCGGCCATCGGCGGGCGTGCGGGCGCCGGGTGAACAGGCGGGGTGCGGCGCAGCCCGCCAAACGGGTGGGAATCTACAGTTTGGGCTGTCAATGCTAAAAGTGCCGCCCTCAAGGCGGCCGCCAAGTGTACCCCTGCCCCATGCCCGCAAGAGCCCGCGCCGGCCTCGCGGGATAATGTCCCACAGGCCATGCTGCGGTTGCGCCAGCGCTGAGAATCGTCTGGACCCCTAAAATCAGCTTTTTCATCCTATTTGCCATGGCCCCACCTGCCAAAACCGCCAAGACCTCCCTCCAGCCTTCACCCGCCGCGCCAGCGGCCGCCGGTGCCGATGCGGGCACCCAGGCAGGCGAGCTGCCCGAGACCTACGAGGCTGCGCTGCACGAGCTCGAAGGCCTGGTCGGCCGGCTTGAGTCGGGCCAGCTGCCGCTGGACCAGCTCCTGAACGGCTACCAGCGCGGCGCGCAGCTGCTGCAGTTTTGCCGCAGCCGGCTCGACGCGGTGCAGACCCAGATCAAGGTGCTCGAAGGCACGGAACTCAAACCCTGGCTTCAAGCGTAATTTTTCCTCCTCCGTCCTTCACGACCCCACCGCCCTAGCGCAAGAGAACCCTCGATTTGAACGCCCCTGAAACACTTCATCTGTTTGACCTGAACGCCTGGAGCGCCGGCCAGCTGGCCGCCATCGAGCCGGCGCTGTCCCGCTGGGTGGCCGATCCGCTTGAGGCGCCGGCGCCCGCCGGCCTGGGCGAGGCCATGCGCTACGCCGTGCTCGACGGCGGCAAGCGGCTGCGTCCGCTCTTGGTCATGGCCGCCTGCGAAGCGACTGGCGGCCAGCCGCAGGCGGCCCTGCGCGCGGCCTGCGCGGTCGAGCTGATCCATGCCTACTCGCTGGTGCACGACGACATGCCGTGCATGGACAACGACGTGCTGCGCCGCGGCAAGCCCACGGTGCATGTGAAGTTCGGCCAGGCCCAGGCCCTGCTGGCCGGCGACGCGCTGCAGGCGCTGGCCTTCGAGCTGCTCACGCCCGAGGACGGCATCGACGCGGCCACGCAGGCGCGTCTGTGCCGCCAACTGGCGCGCGCGGCCGGTTGCCAGGGCATGGCCGGCGGGCAGGCGATCGACCTGGCCAGCGTCGGCCTGTCGCTCGACTCCGCGCAGCTGCACGAGATGCACCGGCTCAAGACCGGCGCGCTGCTGCAGGCCAGCGTGATGATGGGGGCCAGCTGCGGCGCGGCTTCGCCTGCGGCCCTCGATGCCCTGCGCCGCTACGGCGCGGCCATCGGCCTGGCCTTCCAGGTGGTGGACGACATCCTGGACGTGACGGCCGACGCGGCCACGCTGGGCAAGACCGCCGGCAAGGACGCGGCGCAGGACAAGCCGACCTTCGTCTCGCTGATGGGGCTGCAGGCGTCCAACGACTACGCGCAGCAGCTGCTGGCGCAGGCGCTGGCCAGCCTGCACGCCAGCGGGCTGCCCGACACCCGCGCCCTGCAGGCGCTGGCCGACATGCTGGTCAACCGCCGGCACTAGGGCCGGCCTGCCCGCCCGGCGCTCACAACAAGACACACCACGATGTACGCACTGCTCGAAACCATCCACAGCCCGGCCGACCTGCGCCGGCTTCCCCGCACCCAGCTCAAGGCGCTGGCCGACGAACTGCGCGCCTACGTGCTCGACAGCGTGTCCAAGACCGGCGGCCACCTCAGCTCCAACCTGGGCACGGTCGAGCTGACCGTGGCGCTGCATTACGTCTTCAACACGCCCGACGACCGGCTGGTCTGGGACGTGGGCCACCAGACCTACCCGCACAAGATCCTCACCGGCCGGCGCGAGCGCATGCCCAGCCTGCGCCAGTTCGGCGGCCTGTCGGGCTTTCCGCGCCGCGACGAGAGCGAGTACGACACCTTCGGCACGGCGCATTCATCGACCTCGATCTCGGCGGCGCTGGGCATGGCCCTGGCCGCGCAGTTCAAGGGCGAGGCGCGCAACGCGGTGGCCATCATCGGTGACGGCTCCATGAGCGCCGGCATGGCTTTTGAGGCGCTGAACAACGCCGGCGTGCACGACGACAGCCGCCTGCTGGTGGTGCTCAACGACAACGACATGAGCATCAGCCCGCCGGTGGGCGCGCTCAACCGCCACCTGGCGCAGCTGATGAGCGGGCGCTTCTACGCCTCGGCCCGGCATGTGGGCAAGAAGGTGCTGCAGGTGGCGCCGCCGCTGCTGGAGCTGGCCCGGCGCCTGGAGTCGCATGCCAAGGGCATGATGGTGCCGGCGGCCGTGTTCGAGAGCTTCGGCTTCAACTACATCGGCCCCATCGACGGCCACGACCTGGAGTCGCTGGTGCCCACGCTGGAGAACATCCGCCACCTGATGGACAGCGGCGCCGGGCCGCAGTTCCTGCACGTCGTGACCAAGAAAGGCCAGGGCTACAAGCTGGCCGAGGCCGACCCGATCGCCTACCACGGCCCGGGCAAGTTCGACCCGTCGCTGGGCCTGCAAAAGCCCGCCGCGCCGGCCAAGCAGACCTTCACCCAGGTGTTCGGCCGCTGGCTGTGCGACATGGCCGAGCACGACCCGCGCCTGGTGGGCATCACGCCGGCCATGCGCGAAGGCTCGGGCATGGTCGAGTTCCACAAGCGCTTTCCCAAGCGCTACCACGACGTCGGCATCGCCGAGCAGCATGCGGTGACGTTTGCCGCCGGCATGGCCTGCGAGGGCTTGAAGCCCGTGGTGGCCATCTACTCGACCTTCCTGCAGCGCGCCTACGACCAGATGGTCCACGACGTGGCGCTGCAGAACCTGCCGGTGGTGTTCGCGCTGGACCGCGCCGGCCTGGTGGGCGCCGACGGCGCCACGCACGCCGGCGCCTACGACATCCCGTTCGTGCGCTGCATCCCGAACATGGCCCTGGCGTGCCCGGCCGACGAGAACGAGTGCCGCAAGCTGCTGACCACCGCCTTCGAGCAGGATTCGCCGGTGGCGGTGCGCTACCCGCGCGGCGCCGGCGCCGGCGTCGAGCCCGAGGCCGGCCTCAAGTCGCTGCCCTTCGGCAAGGGCGAGGTGCGCCGCGAGGGCAAGGGCGTTGCCATCCTGGCCTTCGGCACGCTGCTCTACCCGGCGCTGCAGGCGGCGGAAAAACTCGGCGCCACCGTGGTCAACATGCGCTGGGCCAAGCCGCTGGACACCGAACTGCTGCTCAAGGTCGCTGCCAGCCACGACGCGCTGGTGACGCTGGAGGAGGGCGCGCTCATGGGCGGCGCCGGCAGCGCCGTCGGCGAGGCGCTGAACGCCGCGGCCGTGGTCAAGCCGCTGCTGCAGCTCGGCCTGCGCGACGAGTTCATCGAGCACGGCGAGCCGGCCGCGCTGCTGGCGCTGCAGGGGCTGGACGCGGCGGGCATCGAAGCGTCCATCCGCCGGCGCTTTGCCAGCTTGGTTCCGGCCGACCCGCTGCCCAAGGCCGTGCTGAAGTCGGTGGCCTGAGCGCCGCGCACCGGCCCAGGCGGCGCCGGCCCCTTCAAGCCCTAGGGGTAAGAACGGTGCCGCCTGCCTGACAAAGCTGACAAAATGCAAGAGTTGTCGCCGTCACGGCCGGGTGCGCCCGCAGGGCCGGCCGACACAAGAAAAACCGTCAACCTTTCAACGAAAGAGTCTTCATGGATCGTCGCTCACTCATCAAAAATGCCGGCATCGCCGGCGTGCTGGCCGCCGGCATCGCGCCTGCGGTGCATGCCCAGGCCGCCGTCCGCTGGCGCCTGGCCTCGAGCTTTCCGAAGTCGCTGGACACCATCTTCGGCAGCGCCGAGACGTTTTCCAAGACCGTCAAGGCCCTGTCGGGCGGCAAGTTCGAGGTCTCGGTGCATGCCGGCGGCGAACTGATGCCCGCCTTCGGCGTGGTCGATGCGCTGCAGAACGGCACGGTCGAGATGGCGCAGACCGCGCCCTACTATTTCACCGGCAAGGACCCGATCTTTGCCTTCGGCTGCGCCGTGCCGTTCGGCCTGACCGCGCGCCAGATGGACTCCTGGATGGAGCACGGCAACGGCCGCAAGCTGATGGACGCGTTCTACGCCAAGTACAACATCAAGAGCCGCAGCGCCGGCAACACCGGCACGCAGATGGGCGGCTGGTACCGCAAGGAAATCAAGACCGTGGCCGACCTCAAGGGCCTGAAGATGCGCCTGGGCGGCGGCCTGTTCGGCGAGGCCATGCAAAAGCTGGGCGTCGTGGCGCAGAACATGCCGGCCGGCGAGGTCTACCAGGCGCTTGAAAAAGGCACGCTGGACGCGGTCGAGTTCGTCGGCCCCTACGATGACGAGAAGCTCGGCTTCAACAAGGTCGCGCCGTTTTACTACTACCCCGGCTGGTGGGAAGGCGGCGCCGAGCTGGAGTTCTTCATCAACACCAAGGCCTACGCCGCCCTCACGCCCGAGTTCCAGGCGATCGTCGATGCCGCCACCGCCGTGGCGGCGCGCGACATGACGGCCAAGTACGACGCGGTCAACCCGGTCGCGCTCAAGCGCCTGGTCGCGGCCAAGACGCAGCTCAAGCCGTTTTCCAAGGACGTCATGGACGCTGGCTTCAAGGCCTCGATGGAGGTGTTTGCCGAGCACGAGGCCAAGTCGGCCGAGTTCAAGAAGATCCACCAAGACATGCGCGCCTTCCAGCGCGACCAGCTCCTGTGGGCGCGTTTCTCGGAATACCGTTTTGACAGCTACCTGACCGGCGTCAAGATTTAAGGTGCCGGCACCCCGCCGCCCCGGTGCCAGGCGCGCGGGCGGCGGTTGCCAGGGCACCCGTCAAAAAACCGGCGGGCCGCCAGCGCAGATGATGCGCTGGCGGCCCGCCGGTTTTTTTGCGCCTGCCTGCCGGTTGGGACCTGCAGGTTGGATGCTCCTGAAATCATAGCTGCCAGCCCAGGCGGGACCTGGGCTGGAGCCGGTTTTGGCCGGAATTTTCCGGGCCGGCCTAGCGGTTCGGGCCGGCGGCGGTCCCGGCGGGCGGGTTGAACAGGTCCTTGTCCTCGACGGCCGGCGGCGCGGCCGGCTCGGGCTCGGGCATGAGGCCGCCCGGGGCTGGGGGCGTGCTGCCCGTGTCGGCGCCGCTGCCGGCGTCCGGTGTCGGCGTTTCATTGGATTCGGACTGGTTGATGTCGTTTTCCATCTGCAGCCGGATCTGGTCCATGTCCACCGCCTCGGCCTTGTCCACGCCGTTCGAGACGATGCCCGGAAACGCGATGATCAGGGCGACCATGACGATCTGGATGATGACGAAGGGCACCGCGCCCCAGTAGATCTGCATGGTGGTGACCGGCGCAATCTGCTTTTGGGTGAGCTTGTCGATGTAGGGCAGGTTGGGCGCGACGCTGCGCAGGTAAAACAGCGCGAAGCCGAACGGCGGGTGCATGAACGAGGTCTGCATGTTCACGCCCAGCAGCACGCCGAACCAGATCAGGTCGATGCCCAGCTTCTGCGCCACAGGGGCCAGAAGCGGCACGACGATGAACGAGAGCTCGAAGAAGTCCAGGAAGAACGCCAGGAAAAAGATCATGACGTTGACCGCGATCAGGAAACCCACCTGACCGCCGGGCAGGCTGGTGAGCAGGTGCTCGACCCAGACCGGCCCGTCCACGCCCTGGAACACCAGGCTGAAAATCGTCGAGCCGATCAGGATGAACACCACGAAGCACGACAGCTTGGTGGTGGTGTTGAGCGCCTGGCGCAGCAGGGACAGGCTCAGCCGGCCGCGCACCAGCGCCATGATCATGGCGCCCAGCGCGCCCATGGCGCCGCCTTCGGTTGGCGTGGCCACGCCCAGGAAAATCGTGCCCAGCACCAGGAAGATCAGCAGCAGCGGCGGGATCAGCACGAACGTCACCCGCTCGGCCATGCGCGAGAGCAGGCCCAGGCGCGTGACCTTGTTGAGCATGGCGATGACGAAGGCCAGCATGACGCCGGCGCACAGCGCCACGACGATGGTCTCGTCCTTGGGCACGCTGGTCACCGCCTGGCCGGTCCACCAGCTGTGCACCTCGGCCATGTGCTCGCCCAGGAAGATGGCCGCGCCGGCCGAGACGATGGTCAGCACCAGCAGCGAGGGCGTGCCGCTCGAGCCGTTCGGCTCGCGAAAGACGCGCGCCTCCAGCGGCAGCGCCGGCACCCACTTGGGCTTGAAAATCGCCAGCAAGACCACGTAGCCGGCGTAAAAGCCGGTGAGCAAGAAGCCCGGCAGGAATGCGCCCTTGTACATGTCGCCCACGCTGCGGCCCAACTGGTCGGCCAGGATGATGAGCACCAGCGAGGGCGGGATGATCTGCGCCAGCGTGCCCGAGGCGGCGATCACGCCCGAGGCGATGCGCCGGTCGTAGCCGTAGCGCAGCATGATGGGCAGCGAGATCAGGCCCATGGAGATCACCGAGGCGGCAACCACGCCGGTCGTGGCCGCCAGCAGCGCGCCCACGAAGATCACCGCCAGCGCCAGCCCGCCGCGAATCGGCCCGAACAGCTGGCCGATGGTGTCCAGCAGGTCCTCGGCCATGCCGCTGCGCTCCAGGATGAGGCCCATCAGCGTGAAAAAGGGAATGGCCAGCAGCGTGTCGTTCTGCATGATGCCAAACAGGCGCAGCGGCAGCGCCTGCAGCAGCGCCTGGGGCAGCAGGCCCAGCTCGATGCCCAGGAAGCCGAAGAACAGGCCGCAGGCGCCCAGGCTGAAGGCCACCGGAAAGCCCATCAGCAAAAAGACGATCAGGCCCGCGAACATGATCGGGGCGAAGTTGTGACTCAAGAATTCCATGGGGTGTGTTCTCCTGCGCTCAGCGTGCGCTGGCCTGGGCTTCGGCTTGCCGGCGAATCGCCTCGGCCAGTTCTTCTTCGGCGGTTTTCTCCACCCGCTTGAGCGTTGGGTCCTCGATGAGCCCCTGCAGGAAGGCGATGCGCTTGACCAGCTCGGACAGGCCCTGCAGCAGCAGCAGCGCAAAGCCCAGCGGCATCATGGCGTACACCGGCCAGCGGATCAGCCCGCCGGCGTTGGACGACATCTCGCCCGACTGGTAGCCCTGGATGAAGAACGGGACGCCGTACCAGAGCACCGCCAGGCAGATGGGCGTGAGAAAAAAGGCAAAGCCGATGATGTCCACCCAGATCTGGCCGCGCTTGGACAGGTGGCTGGAGACGACGTCGATGCGCACGTGCTCGTTGTGCAGCAGCGTGTAGCCGGCCGCCAGCATGAACGAGGCGGCAAACAGGTACCACTGCACTTCCAGGTAGGCATTGGAGCTGACGTTGAACAGCTTGCGCACCACGGCGTTGATGCCGCTGATGAGGGTGGAGGCCAGGATCAGCCAGATGGCGTACCTGCCGATCTGGGCGTTGAGCCAGTCCACGGCTTTTGAAAATTTGAGTAAGGCTTGCAATTTTGTCTCCAGGGTAAAGGACCTGCGCAAGGCACGCGCCCGCCCGGCCGGGTGGGGCCGGGCGGGCGCTGTCTGGCGAAGTGCTGGGATTGTAAGAACAACGCACCGCAGGGCGCTGTCGCCGCTGCAGCGCGGCGCCTAGAAGGCTGTGAATGTCAGCCAGGAGGCTTTAAAAAACGGCGACGCCGCTGCCTTCGTGCATGGCGCCGACCTGCGCCGCGCCGTCAAAGCCATGCGCCTTGAAGCAGGCCAGCACGGCCTCGGCCGCCTCGGGCGCGCAGGCCACCAGCAGGCCGCCGCTGGTCTGCGGGTCGCACAGCAGCGCCTGGTGCGCCGCGCCGATGCCTGCAGGCAGCGCCACCTCGGCGCCGTAGCTGTCCCAATTGCGGTTTGAGGCGCCGGTGACAAAGCCTTGCGCGGCCAGCGCGAGCACGCCGGGCAGCAGCGGAATCCGGTCGAGTTCGAGCCGCATCTGCAGCCCGGCGCCGCGTGCCAGCTCCAGCCCGTGGCCCAGGAGGCCAAAGCCGGTCACGTCGGTGAGCGCGTGCACGCCCGCCATCTGCGCCAGCGCGATGCCCGGCTTGTTCAGCTGCGTGGTGGTGGCGACCATCTGCGCGTAGCCCGGGGCGTCGAGGCGGTCCTTTTTCAGCGCCGCCGACAGGATGCCCACGCCCAGCGGCTTGCCCAGGATGAGCACGTCGCCAGCGCGGGCGCCAGAGTTCTTCTTCAGCCGAGACGGGTGCACCAGCCCGAGCACGACCAGGCCGTAGATCGGCTCCACCGAGTCGATGGTGTGGCCGCCGGCAATCGGAATGCCGGCGTCGCGGCACACGTCCTGACCGCCGCGCAGGATGGCGCCGATGGTCTCCAGCGGCAGCACGTTGATCGGCATGCCCACGAGGGCCAGCGCCATGATGGGCGTGCCGCCCATGGCATACACGTCGCTGATGGCATTGGTCGCGGCGATGCGGCCAAAGTCGTAGGGGTCGTCGACGATGGGCATGAAGAAGTCGGTGGTGGCGATCAGCGCCTGCTCGTCGTTGAGCAGGTAGACGGCGGCGTCGTCGGCCGTCTCCAGGCCCACCAGCAGCTGCGGCGGGATCGGCAGGTTGCCGGAATTCTTCAGGATCTGGCTCAGCACGCCGGGGGCGATCTTGCAGCCGCAGCCGCCGCCGTGCGACAGGCTGGTCAGGCGCACCGAAGGCGCGGCAGGAGCGGGCGGCGGCGTGGGCTGGCCGGTGGAGGAGAGGGGGGCGGGCGCGTTCATCCGCCGAGTTTAGGGCACCTTGGCCGGGGTCGGCACGGGCCGCGCTGTCGGCGCGGGCCGATAGCCACAGGCAGGCAGGCTTGCTATGCTTGTCCGCTCGTGCGCTTTCAAGGGATATTTGCCGTGGCCATAAAACCTTTTTACCCTTCCGGGCTGACCGACGACAGCCCGGCGCTGATCGACTCGCCACTGATGCGCCGCGCCGGGCGGGACGTGCTGTCGCTGGCACTGATGGACGCGCGCAACCACACGCTGCAGCTCTTTGCGCAGTACGAGTCTGCGCTGCAGGCGGTCAATTTCCGTGTGCCCGGCGGCCCGGGGCTGGAGCCGCCGCTGTGGAAGCTGGGCCATGTGGGCTGGTTCCAGGAGTGGTGGATCGGGCGCAACCTGCAGCGCTCGCTTGGCCCGCGCTGCCCACCGGGCGGGGTGCGCCTGCCCTCCATCGAGTCCAAGGCCGACCAGTGGTTCGGCATGCACCCTGCCGGGCCGGCCGGCCTGCAGGCGCTGCCCGACGTGGCCACCTGCCGCGCCTACCTGCTCGAAACGCTGGAGAGCACGCTGGAGCTGCTCGAGCGCACCGACGACCAGGACGACGCGCTGTATTTCTACCGCCTGTGCCTGCTGCGCGAGGACTTGCAGGGCGAGTCCTTCGCCGCCATGGCGCAGGCGCTGGGCCTGCCGCTGGGCAAGGCGGTGCAGGCGGCCTTTACGCCGGCGCAGATGCCGCTGCGCGCGCCGCTTTGGGTGCCGGCCACGCACTGCCTGCTGGGCAGCCCGTCGGAGGCGGACACCGGCTTTGCGTTTGACAACGAGCAGCCTGTGCACGCGGTGAACGTGCCCGAGTTCGAGATCGACGCGCAGGCCGTGACCTGGGCGCAGTACGTGGAGTTCGTGGCCGACGGCGGCTACGACCGCCCCGAGCTGTGGCATCCGGAGGGCTGGCGCTGGCTGCAGGCGCTGGCCGCGGGCGAGGGCCGGCGCGGGCCGCGCTACGTCGAGGAAATCGGCGCCAGCGCCGGCGCGGTCGTCCAGAGCCGCTTTGGCCAGCCGATGCGCATGCACGCCCAGCAGCCGGCCATGCACGTGAGCTGGTGGGAGGCCGACGCCTGGTGCCGCTGGGCCGGGCGCCGCCTGCCGGCCGAGGCCGAATGGGAGGCGGCCGCGCGCACTGCCGCGCGCCGGGGCTTTCGCTGGGGCGATGTCTGGGAGTGGACCGCCAGCACCTTCCGCCCCTACCCGGGCTTCGTGCCCGGCCCCGACCACGGCTACTCGCAGCCCTGCTTTGGCACCCACCGGGTGCTGCGCGGCGGCTCCATGGCCAGCCGGGCGCGGCTCAAGCACCCGGCCTTTCGGCGCTTTCAGCTGCCCGGGCGGGACGAGGCTTTTTGTGGTTTTCGCTCCTGCGCGTTGTAAGCAAAGCAAACAAGCACCACAAAAAACCAGCGCCGCCGGCGCGCCGGCTCAGCGCATCTCAAACAGCTCCTGGTGAAAATCGTCCGCCGCCAGGCCTGCGGCGATGAAGTCCCGGCGCAGCGCCTGGCCAAAGGCGGCAGGGCCGCAGAACCAGACGCTGGCCGAGGCCCAGCCGGGCACGGCCGCGCGGATCCGCTGCGCATCCAGCCGGCCGTCCTTCTTGTCCACCCGCAGGTGCAATCGCACATGGGCGGCGCGGGCGTCGGCTTCGAGCCTGGCGATGGCCGCCTGCTCGCAGTCGGCGGTGGTGTGGAACAGGTTAATTTCCTGCGGCCCCGGCGTCTGGGCCAGCGCCTTCAGGCGGGCCACAAAGGGCGTGATGCCGATGCCCGCACCCACCCAGATCTGGCGCGGCCGGCGGTCCAGGAACGTGAAGCAGCCGTAAGGACCTTCGACCGTCACCGGGTCGCCGACTTTCAGGCGCTCGCGCAGGCGGCTCGTGTGGTCGCCCAGCGCCTTGGTGATGAGCACGAGGCGCCCGTCGCTCTGCCAGGCCGAGGCAATGGTGTAGGGGTGGGCGCCTTCGCGCCGGTCGGAGGTGAAAAAAGCGAACTGCCCGGCCGCATGGCCGCCCCAGCCTTTTTCCAGCGCGATGGCGCTTTCGAGCACGCGCAACTCGGGGTGGTAGGTGAGCGACGCGATCCGGCCCTGGGTCTTGCGGCGTGCGCCGATGCGCCCGAAGAGCGCCGTCAGCGCCGCTGCCGCCCCACCGGCCATCAGCAGCGCCATGACCAGGCCGATGGGCTGGCCCCAGTGGCTGAACTTCATCAGCACCACCGCGTGAAACACCAGCGCCAGATAGACGGCCGACAGCAAGTGGTGCACCTTGACGAAGGCGCGGTACGGAAAGCGCTTGGCCAGCGCCAAGGCAATCAGCGCCACGGCCGCATAAAAAGCCCATTCGCCCACCGATTCGGCCAGCCCGCGCTGATGGCGAAACAGCAGCTCGACAGGGCCGAGCCCGGCGTCACTGCGCGGGCCGCGCGCTGGCCGCACCAGCCAGCCCCAGCCCACCATCCATTTGGCGCCCTGGGCCCAGAGCCAGTGCGTGATCGCCAGCACGAGGCCTGCGATGCCCAGCCACTTGTGCAGGCGGTACATCTTGTCCAGGCCGCCCAGGTGCGGCTCCAGCCACACCGGCCTGGCCGCCAGCACCATGGCCGCGCTCATCACGCCCATGGCGAGCACGCCCGTGTACTGCACGAACACGGCGCGCAGCGCAAAGAAGCCGGGCACGGCCGGCACCAGGCTGTCGGCCAGCAGCCACAGGCAGGAAAGGAGGGCCGGCAGCAGCCACAGGCAACGCTTGATGTTTTTCATGGTCCCCAATGTCTGCGATGAAGGCCGCAGCGGGTTTGCGGCCGGTGTAAATGTTCGGTAAACCCGCGCCCTGCGGGTGTCGCCGGCAGGGCTGCGCTACAGTGTGCGCCTCGTTTTGCGTATGAACACCTTTTCCGACAGCGCCCGCACGGCCCTTTCCCTCATCACCTCGCTGGACCCGGCGTTTGCCGCCATCGTGGCCCGCTCGCTGGCCGTGAGCGGCTGCGCCTGCCTGATCGCCTGCAGCGCCGGGCTGCTGGCCGGCGCCTGGCTGGGCGTGGCGCGCTTTCGCGGCCGCGCGCTGGTGCTGGCGCTGCTCAACACCGCGCTGGCGCTGCCCTCGGTGGTGGTCGGGCTGGTGGTGTACCTGCTGCTCTCGCGCAGCGGGCCGCTGGGCTTTCTGGGCTGGCTGTTTTCCTTCAAGGCCATGGTGCTTGCCCAGAGCGTGCTGGTGCTGCCGGTGGTGACGGCGCTGGTGCGCCAGGTCGTCGGCGACGCCGAGGCCGGGCACGGCGAGCAGTTCGCCTCGCTGGGCGCGCGCCGCTTCATGCGCAGCCTGATTTTGCTGTGGGACGAGCGCTACGCCTTGCTCACGGTGCTCATGGCCGCCTTTGGCCGGGCCGTCTCCGAGGTCGGCGCGGTGATGGTGGTGGGCGGCAACATCGAGGGCTTCACCCGCGTCATGACGACGGCCATCGCGCTGGAGACCAGCAAGGGCGACCTGCCGCTGGCCCTGGCGCTGGGCATGGTGCTGCTGGGCGTGGTGCTGCTGCTCAATGGCGCGATCGCGCTGCTGCGGCGCTGGCGCGAGCAGGTCGACGCGCCCGCGGCGGCGCAGGCCGCGCTGCCCGCGGCCCCGGCGGCTTCGGGCGCGGCGCCATGACGGCGCTGTTCGCGCTGCAATCGGTCAACGTGTGCTTTGGCCGCGTGCCGGCCCTGAGCGACTGCACGCTGCGCATCGCCGCCGGCGACAGGCTGGCGCTGATCGGCGCCAACGGCAGCGGCAAAAGCACCTTGCTGCGCACGCTGCACGGGCTGGTCGCGCCGGCGGCAGGCACCGTGCAGGTCGATGCGAACGTGCGCCAGGCGCTGCTGTTTCAGCGGCCGCACATGCTGCGCGCCAGCGTGCTGCACAACGTGGCGCTGGGGCTGTGGCTCAAGGGCGCGCCGTGGGCGCTGGCCCGGGCGCAGGCGCTGCAGGCGCTCGAACGCCTGGGCTTGGCCGACCTGGCCGCCCGCCATGCGCGGGCGCTCTCGGGCGGCCAGCAGCAGCGCGTCGCGCTGGCGCGCGCCTGGGCGCTCAGGCCGCAGGTGCTGCTGCTCGACGAGCCCACCGCCAGCCTGGACCCGGCGGCCAAGCGCGAGGTCGAGCGGCTGATGGCCGAGTTTGCCCAGGGCGGCATGACGCTGGTGTTCAGCAGCCACAACCTGGGCCAGGTCAAGCGCCTGGCCAGCCGCGTCGTGTACCTGGAGCACGGCCGGCTGGTGGCCGACCTGCCGACCCACGATTTTTTCAACGGCCCGCTGCCGGCGGCCGCGGCCCAATTTTTAAAAGGAGAAATCGGATGATCCAACCGCGTGCAATGCAAACGATTTTCAAGCCTTTTCGGGCGCTTGCCCTTGCGGCGCTTGGGGTGGCTGCTACGCTTTCGATAGCGCAAGCCGACACCATCGTTATGGCTTCGACCACCTCGACCGAGCAGTCCGGGCTGTTCGGCCACCTGCTGCCCGCGTTCAAGAAGGCCAGCGGCATCGATGTGAAGGTGGTGGCGGTGGGCACCGGCCAGGCCATCGACATGGGCC
>Ga0308157_10002452_pt1 | contig 30340 bp, 27 predicted proteins | sample PhyBR1_FD_201035 | JGI IMG/M metagenome (GOLD analysis project Ga0308157, IMG submission 201035) | Phyllosphere microbial communities from UC Gill Tract Community Farm, Albany, California, United States - DLSLB.R1 | ecosystem: Host-associated > Plants > Phyllosphere > Unclassified | place: USA...
AACGTGGGCCCGACGAAGAAGGCGCCGCCGAAGGCCAGCAGGAACTGGCTCACATACAGGTCGGCGGGCCGGGTCAGGTTGGTGGCGTCGGAGTCCATGTAGGCGCCGATCGCCATCAGCACCAGCGAGAACATCAGCTGCAAGGGAATGCGCGGCGGCGTGATGGTCAGCGCGCTGGCCACCAGCCCGGCCACCGTGCCGACCATGACGACGATCCACAGCATCTGCATCTGGTCGTTGTTCAGGCCCAGCGCCTGCAGGAAGCCCACGGTGCCGCTGGCCTCCGACTGCACCACGCGGATCAGCAGCACCGACAACGCCAGCCGCGCGATATTGCCGTTGCTGAGCCAACGCGTGTTGAGCAGCGGGCGCGCGCGGTTATGCTCGACCAGCAGCGCGGCGGCGATCAGCACGATGGCGCCGGCCAGGCACAGACCCAGCCAGCGCGACTCGAACCACCACACCGTGCGGCCCAGCGCCAGCACCGCCGACAGCAAGGCCACGCCGGGCGCGAACAGGCCGAAGGTGAGGAAGTCCATTTTCTCGAAGGCCTTGACGCGATCGCCCGGCGGCAGCTTGAGCGCCAGCACGCAGGCCAGCGACAGCAAGGCCAGTCCCAGCTCGAAGAAGTACAGGCCGCGCCACTCGCCGAACTCCATGAGCTCCGACGAGAACAGCCGCGCCATCGGCAGCGCCAGTTGCGAGAAGCCGATACCGAACACCGCCGCCTTGAGCCGGTGCTGGGCCGGGAAGGCCTGCAGCGTGTAGTACAGGCCGAGGGTGGTCAGCGCCGCGCCGCTCATGCCGTGCGCCGCGCGCACCGCGATGGCCGAGGCCAGGCCGTGCACGAACAGGTGGGCCACGGTGGCCACCGCGTACACCACCAGGAATAATTCGGTGAACAGGCGCAGGCCGTACTGCTGGCGGAACTTCACCAGCAGGAGGTTCATCGACACGTTGGCCATCACATAGGCGGCCGGCAGCCACTGGATCTCGGCCGAGTAAACGCCCAGCGAGCCTTGCAGGTAAGGCAGGTTGACCGACACCAGCGCGTTCCCCAGGCCACCGGTGACGGCGACGATGAAGCCCACCACCAGGAAGGCCAGCCGGCGCTCGGCCGTGTGCAGCGGTGTCGACGGCGATCCCGGCAAGGAGGGACGCTCGTGCGGAAGCCATACCTGTGGGGCGTAAACGTCCATGGTGGTCAGAAGGTCCGGATGCGAATTGTATGGGGCGTAAACAACACAATGACGAGCATATCACTATGCTCGTCATTGTTGCGTATATTACAGCCCACTCAAAAGGGAGAGCCTACAGGACCACCGCCTCGGTCTCGCGCTGGAAGTTGCGGTGTCCGGCCAGCGCGTGCTTGAACTCCGCCAGCGCCGCATCGAGGCTGGCGGCGTCCGCGCGCCACAGGGACAGGTCCGGCGCGCCGTTTTCCAGCGTGGCCGGCAGGCCCGCCTTCAGCAGCAGTTCCAGGCCCGCGCCCACCGCCAGCACCGGCTTGCAATGGCGGTACTGCTGGCGCACGAAGTCCAGCGCGTCGGCGTCGCGCATCAGCATGGCCGCGCTGGCGGCGCCGTCGGCCACGATCAGCGCGTCGTACAGCACCGCCGGACCGGCTTCGATGGAGATGTCGATATCGAGCTTGCCGCCATCGGCCGCCGTCAGTTGCCCCAGCTGCGGCGCCACCAGGCGCGGTACCGCGCCGGCTTCCAGCAGGTCGGCGTAAATCGCCTTGACGCTGGCCGCCTCCACGCCGTGGCCCGCCAGGATGGCGACCCGGCGCGTGGCGATGCCGGTCGCCCCCGGCCGCGCCAGCAGCGACAGCGCCGGCGACGGAGCGTACTGCGGCGGCTCGGCGTCGGTGGCCAGCGGCATCGGCGGCGGCACCGCCAGCCCCAGGCCCTGCGCCACGCCTTCGGCCAGGATCGGATCGACGTTGGCCAGCATGGACAGCAGCCGCACGCGGATCGCCGGCGTCTGCACGCGGCTCAACTCGAAGCGGTAGGCGTTGACGATGTGGGCCTGCTCGGCCGGGCTCTGGCTGATCCAGAACAGGCGCGCCTGCGAGTAGTGGTCGGCGAACAGCTCCGGCTTGCCGCGCACCTTGTCCTCCGGCGGCTGCGGCCTGCTGCTGGCGGCCGTGGTGAAGCCGGCCATGCCGGCCTGGAACGGACAGCCGCCGCCCAGAGAATTGGGCTCGTACGCCACGCGCCCGCGCGCGATCGCCTGGCGGTGCATGCCGTCGCGCTGGTTGTTGTGCACCGGCGCCAGCGAGGCGTTGACCGGAATCTCGTGGAAGTTGGCGCCACCCAGGCGGCTGATCTGCGTGTCCAGGTAGGAGTGGATGCGCCCCTGCAGCAGCGGGTCGTTGCTGAAATCGATGCCCGGCACCACGTGCGCGGTGCAGAAGGCCACCTGCTCGGTCTCGGCGAAGAAGTTGTCCGGGTTGCGGTTCAGCGTCATCTTGCCGACCACGCGCACCGGCACCAGTTCTTCCGGCACCAGCTTGGTGGCGTCGAGCACATCGAACGGGAAGCGCTCGGCCTCCTCCTCGGTGAAGATCTGCAGGCCCAGTTCCCACTCCGGATAGGCGCCGGCCTCGATGGCCTCCCACAGGTCGCGCCGGTGGAAGTCGGCATCGGCGCCGCAGATCTTCGCCGCCTCGTCCCACATCAGCGAGTGGGTGCCGGCCACCGGATTCCAGTGGAATTTGCAGAACACCGACGCGCCCTCGGCGTTCACCAGCCGGAAGGTATGCACGCCGAAGCCCTGCATGGTGCGCAGGCTGCGCGGGATCGCGCGGTCGGACAGGTGCCACATCAGCATGTGCGTCGATTCCGGCATCAGCGTGACGAAGTCCCAGAAGGTGTCATGCGCGCTGGCCGCCTGCGGCATGCCGTTGTGCGGCTCCGGCTTGACGGCGTGGACCAGGTCCGGGAACTTCATCGCGTCCTGGATGAAGAACACCGGGATGTTATTGCCGACCAGGTCCCAGTTGCCCTCGTCCGTGTAGAACTTGACGGCGAACCCACGCACGTCGCGCACCGTGTCGGCCGAGCCGCGTTCGCCGGCCACCGTCGAGAAGCGCACGAACACCGGCGTGCGTTTGCCGGCCGCCGCGAACGGCGCGGCGCGCGTGATGTCGCTCAAGTCGCTATAGCTTTCGAAGTAGCCGTGGGCGGCCGAGCCGCGCGCGTGCACCACGCGTTCGGGGATGCGTTCGTGGTCGAAGTGGGTGAGCTTCTCGCGCAGGATGAAGTCTTCCATCGCGGTCGGGCCGCGCAGACCAACCTTGAGCGAGTTCTGGTTGTCGGCGACCGGCACGCCCTGGTTGGTGGTCAGGCGCTGGCCGCCGCTGTCGACGCGCACGCGGTCCAGCGATGCGTTGGCCGGATTGACGCCGTGCGGCGGCACGCCGCCGCCGGTCTTGGCGGACGGCGTGGTTTCGCCGGCGGTGCTGGCGGTGGCGGCGGGATGCGGCACTGGACAGCTCTGGCCTGCCTGCGGCGTACGCGCGGCCTCGCCGTGTTCATTGGGTTTGTTGGCGTTGAACGCCATGCCGGCGGCGAGCTGCTGGCCGCCCTTGACCTTGTGGAGCAAGGCTTGCTGCTGCGGGGAGTCGTCCCCCAGATGATCCGGCGGTGCCGACGAAGGCCCGGACACCGTGCTCAAAACCGATCCGCCGCCCACGACGGAGGGCGGCGCTTTGCTTGAATTTGCCATGGATGTATCCCGGTAAGCGGCGCCCGGCCGGGCCGCCGCTTATCCCGGCGGACGCACCGGCGGGGCAGCCTGGTGTTATTTGGCGCTGCGCGAGCTCAGCAGCTTGGACAGGCCGTAGCCGGCGGCGGCGGCCAGCAGGACCGACATGGCCGGGCTGGCGCGCACGCGGCTGCGGCCCGATTCGGTCAGCGCCTTGCAGCTGGCGGTGACGCGCTTGCCGCGTTCCAGCAGGCTGTCGGACGTGTGTTCCATCGTGTCGGCCATCTTGTTGACGCCGTCGGCGACGCGGTCCACGCTATTGTGCGCGCTGTTGGCCAGGCGGTCGGTGGCGGGCGGAACCTTGTCGGCGACCTTGTCGATGGCGGCGTGGGCATCGGCGCGCAGGTTGTTGCCGATCTGGGTGACGCCGTCGCGGGTCGAGTTGATTTTGTTGTCGAGGTTGTTGTCCATGATGCTTTCCTTTTTCGAGTGAATGTTGGAACTGCAAGGGATACGATAGGCCCCTCAGCGCCGCTTAACCGTGCGGAAACTAACAAAGTGGCAGGCAGAGCGCGGCTTTGCGGCAACGCGCCGGGTATGTGAACTGCCACACGGACCGCCGCGCCCGACAGGAGGATGCTCACTGTTACCATCCATTGCCCGGTTGAGGAGAGCGGCATGTTTCCCATCTCATCGGCGTCGCTGACGACGCCCGCCGAGGTCGCCCCGGCGCGCACGGACCCGGCCGACGACGCGCCGGCGGACTCGGCCAGCGTCGACCTGTCGCCGGTGGCCAACTTCCTGCTGGCGGTGTCGCAGTCCAGGGATGAGCTGTCGCAGCTGCACACGGCGCTCGCCACCGGCGCGCAGCCCCGCGAAGCGGCCGCGTCCATGAATGACGCCGCGCAAAATATAGTGAACGCCTTCAACTTGTTGCCCTCGGTCGATTTCAACCAGGCGCAATCGCAGACGCCGTCGTTGCTCAACAGTTTGGTGCAAAGCCTGCGGCAACCGCAAACCGCGACGCCGGCGGCATGGACGCCGGAGCAACGGCTGGCGCGGATCGGCGTCACGTTGCAGGCGCCGTTGCTGTCGGACGCGACCGGCGGCCTGTCGCTGGACAATGAAGTGCTGCGGGCCGCGTTCAACCGCCACCCGCGCAGCTCCATGCAAGCCCTGCAGGACACGCTGGACCATTTCAGCGACGTGGCGAAGCGCCACGCGGAACAGCTGAGCGCGGCCGGCAACCGCGAAGCGCAAGCGCAGGCCGCCCGGCCGCAACCGTCGCCGACGCCCGCCGACGTCGCGGCCAACACCCGGCTGGACCTGGCGCGCGCCGAACTGGACCAGCTGGCGCAACATCCCCTGCCGGAAACCGCGGCCGACCGCCTGGCCGCGCAACGCGCAACCCTGGAACAGCCACCCCCACCTGGCAATCATCGTGCTATGTGAGCTGCCACACGGACGGCGGCGGCCGGATGGCGCATGCTGAGCTAAAAATACTGCTCTGGAGCGCCGCATGTTTCCCATCTCATCCACGCCGGCCAGCAATGTGACGCCCCTGGGGCCGCTGGATGCCGACTTGGTGACGGCAGTCGGCTCGTCCACCGACGCGCCCGCCCCCGCCGCGGTCACGGTGGATCTGTCGCCGGTGGCCAGCTTCCTGCTGACCGTGTCGCAGACCCAACAACACCTGGCCGAGCTGCAGGCGGCCCTGGCCCAAGGCGCCGCGCCGCCCAACAGCGACACCACCCTGAACGACCGCACGCGCGACGTGGTCGACGCCTTCAACCTGCTGCCCTCCGGCGAATTCGACCGCGCCCCGCAGGAACCCTCCCTGCTGGACACGCTGGTGCAAAGCCTGCAACCGCCGGCGGTCGCGCAGAACCTGGCGCAGATCGGCCTGACCCTGCAAGCGACCCTGCCGCCGGACGCGCATAACAGCCTGTCGCTCGATGACGTGCAGCTGCAGACCGCCTTCCACACCGCCCCGGAGGCCACCGCCGCCACGCTGCAAGCGACCCTCGGCAACTTCGACGCCGTGGCGGAGAACTTCGCCGCGCGGCTGGCCTTCGCGCAGCAGAACGATCCGCTGGGCGCCAATCCGGCGCTGGCCGCCGCCATCGCCGCCTACCGCATCAACGACCTCGCCGGCGCCGCCAGCCATCTCGCGCAAACGGCGGGCAGCGCCATCCCGCGCGTGCCGGCGGTGGCCGCCACCGCCCGCACACGCGCCAACGGCCACACGCCATAAGCGCCAGTCCTTCCACAAAACCATGCAATAATCGGCGCTTGCCCACTGTCCTGTTGCCGATGAAGCGCTCGAACCTCACCGCAATGCTGCTCGCCGCCGCGCTGTCGTGCGCCGCCCCGGCGCTCGCCGCCACCGCGCCCAAGGTGCCGCTGCTGATCGGCGACACGCTCGACGAACAGGGCAAGCCCCGCCCCATGCCGGCGGTCAAGCGCAAGGTGCTCGACGCCGTGGCGCAGGAGCTGGGCGTGACCTTCGAGCCGCGCACCTATCCATGGGCGCGCGCCGAACGCCACGCGCTCGACGGCCAGGGCCTGGTGTTCGGCCTGCCGAAAACCGCCGACCGCCTGCGCGCGCTGCACTACTCCGACCCCGCCACCCACAACAGCCTGTGGGTGGTCACGCGCAGCGACACCACCTTCCCCTTCAACGGCCTCGAAGACCTGCGCGGCAAGACCATCAGCACGGTGCGCGGCTACAGCTACGGCCCGGAGTTCGACGCGGCGCGCGGTAAGCTGTTCCGCACCGACGACGACATCTCCTCGCGCGGCACGCGCCTGACCCGCCTGATGCTCAAGCGCGTGGACGCGGTGCTGCTGTTCCAGCCCGAGGGCCTCACCGCCAAAGACCTGGAGAACAGCATCCGCCTGTTCATGGCCCCGCGGCTGACGGCCATCGGCGCCGCAGCCAATGCCGGCTTCAGCGTGCTGCCCAAGCCCCTGATCACCGACAGCGGCCAGTTTTTCGCCATCGCCCGCGACCGGGACGACGGCATCATCGACCGCATCAACACCGCGCTGGCGCGCATCCACAAGCGCGAGGAGGACGCCAGGCGCCAGCATGCGCCGAATTAAATTTCGGCCGCAGCCGATTCGAAAGGCGATATGCCGCAAAACAGGCCATTCGCAAGTGCAAGTCACACGATAATATTTTGCGTTTTTGGCGATAATCTCGCCAGCACCTTACAACACCACAATCAGGAGATCGCATGAAACTGAAGCATATCGCAGCCGCCGCCGCACTGCTGGGCGCCGCCGGCGCCCACGCCCAGGACACCCTGGTCAAGATCGGCCATAGCGGCCCGCTGTCCGGTGCCCAGGCGTTTTCGGGCAAGGACAACGAGAACGGCGCGCGCCTGGCGGTCGAGGAACTGAACGCCAAGCCGATCACCGTGGGCGGCAAGAAGCTCAAGTTCGAACTGCAATCGGAGGACGACCAGGGCGATCCGAAAGCCGGCATGGCGGCGGCCCAGAAGCTGATCGACCAGGGCGTCAAGTACGTGGTCGGCCCGTACAACTCGGGCGTGGCCATCCCCGCCTCGCGCGCCTACAACGACGCCGGCGTGTTGATCGCCTCCGTCGCCACCAATCCCAAGCTCACGCAGCAAGGCTACAAGGGCCTGTTCCGCGTGAACGCCAGCGACTCGCAGCTGGGCAGCAAGATGGCGCTGTACGCGGCCAATGAACTGAAACTGAAGACCGTGGCCGTGATCGACGACCGCACCGCTTTCGGCCAGGGCCTGGCCGAGGAGTTCAAGAAGCAGGCCAAGGCCGCCGGCATGACCGTGGCCGGCCACGAGTTCACCACCGATAAGTCGTTCGACTTCTCCTCCATCCTGACCAAGCTGAAAACCAAGAAGGTCGAGGCGATCTTCTTCGGCGGCTACGCGCCGCAGGGCGCACCGATGGCGCGCCAGATGAAACAGCTGGGCATCAACGCCAAGCTGCTGGGCGGCGACACCATCTGCACCGCGGAGATGGGCAAGCTCGGCGGCGACGCCGTCGGCGAAAACGTCCTGTGCCCGCAGGGCGGCGCCAGCCTCGATAAATTGGCCAGCGGCCCGGCCTTCAAGGCCAGGTACAAGGCGCGCTTCAAGCAGGATCCGGACGTCTACGCGGCGGCCTACTACGATGCGACCATGATGTACGCGCAGGCGATGCAGAAGGTGAATTCGATCGATCCGCAAAAAGTGGGCGCGGCGATCAGCGCCGGTTCGTACACCGGCGTGGCGGGCACCTACTCGTTCGACCAGCGCGGCGACATGAAGCAGTCGCCGGTCACCATCTTCCACTTCAAGGGCGGCCAGCCGGTTGCGCTGACCACCTACTGATGCGACGCGGCGCGGCTGGCTCAGGCCAGCTGCAGCTCCCAGTAGGCGACGTCGACCCAGCGGTCGAACTTGCGGCCGACCTGTTTGAAATGGGCGACCTTCTCGAAGCCCAGGCTTTCATGCAGCGCCACGCTGGCCTCGTTGGGCTGGGCGATGCCGCCTATCGCCATGTGGATCTCGCGCGCACGCAACTCGTCCAGCAGCACCTTGTACAACGCCGATCCTATCCCCTTGCCGCCCTGCCCGAAGGCCACGTAGACGCTGGTCTCGGCGGAAAAACGGTAGGCGCTGCGGGCACGCCATTTGGTGGCGTAGGCGTAGCCGAGCACTTCGCCATCCCGCTCATACACCAGCCAAGGCAGGTGCGTGGTGACGTCGCGGATGCGGCCCGCCATCTCCTCCGGCGCGACCGGATGCTCCTCGAAGCTGATGGTGGTGGTGGCGATGTAGTGGTTGTAGATGGCGACGATGGCGGATGCATCGTCCGGCGTGGCGGGTCGTATCATGGGATTCAAAGGTAGCGGGTTTCGGTGGGTGGAGAAATCCAGTTGTCGGCGCGGCCGTCGACATAGGTTATCGGCGCGTTGGCGAAATCCTCGTCGCTGACGCCATCGAGGCTGGCGACGTTCACGCCATAGAACACGCCGTAGCGCGGCGAGTTGCCGACACCGTATGGACGCACGCCGCAGTGCTTGCAGAAGTAGTGATGCTCGTTCTTCGCGCCGAACTGGTAGACGTTCATCTCGCCCTCGCCGGCCAGCAGGCGGAAGGCCTCCGGCTTGGCCATCACGGCCCAGCAGCGTATCTTCAGGCAGAACGAGCAATTGCAGCGCAGCGTGCCGTGCGTCAGGTCGACATCCGCCTCGAAGCGCACCGCGCCGCAATGGCAGCTGCCTTGGTAAGTCCTCATCATCCGGTGGTTTCTCCTTGCGGCAAAGTATAGACTGATTCTTAACTCTTCGCCTGCAGCAGGTCGTCGAACACGGGAATGATGGCCAGCGACAGCAAGCCCACCGCCAGCGGCACCGTGACGATGTAGCCCAGGTATTTGAAGCCGAACGCTCCGGCCAGGCCGCCGAGCAGGAACATCGCCAGCAGGGAGCTCAATAACCGCAGCTTGCCGCGGTCGGCCAGCACACGCTCGCCCATGGCGTTGTCGTTCCAGTAAAACAGTTTACCCAGTTCGATGCCGATGTCGGTCACCAGGCCGGTGACGTGGGTGGTGCGGATCTCGGAGCGCGATACCTTGGTGACGATGGCGTTCTGCAGTCCCATCACAAAGCACAGCAAGGCCACGATGGCGGACACCTGGCCGGAGGCATCCAGCCGCGCGCCCATCAGGCCGAAACACAGCAGCAGCGCCGCCTCCACGATCAGCGGCAGCGCGTACAGGCTATGCGCGCCGCGCCGCCGGCCCCAGTTGATCAGGATCGCCGACGTGGCCGCGCCCAGCAGGAACGACAGCAGCGACTCCACACCCGCCAGCACCAGGTGCACCTCGCCCAGCGCGGCGTTGTCCGCCACCGACGAGACCACGCCGGTCATGTGGGAGGTGTATTGTCCCACCGCGAAAAAGCCGCCGGCGTTGACCGCGCCGGCCACAAAGGCCAGCGAACGGCCAAGGCGGCGGTTGCTGATATCGGTGCGTTGCGGACTTGTCATGGCCCGCAGGTAGTGCATAGGCATGGAGGGCCTCCTTGTTACTGACGGCCCGTCCATTGTATGCCATCACCTCACTTGAGCGTTACTCCCCAGTTCTTCTCCACGCATTTGGTGTAGTTTCCGGGGATTAGAGCGCTGTACGGCGTTTGATAGTTGACCAACTGGCATTGGTAATCGCCGCCGCTGCTCCAGTTCTTCTCCCAGTAGATGTTGTAGGCCGCCGAACTGGAACCGCTGAAGCGCTGCATCGTCGCGCAGGATAGCTGCTCACTGCCGATGTTCCAGCCCAGGTCCGCCGCGAACTGCTTGTAGTAGTCGATGCGGTTCTGCGCCGCCCCCTTCTCGGTGCCGGTGCCGCATTCGGCGTTGATGATCATGATGGTGGTAGCGAAGTTGTTGCCCGCACCAGCCGCCTTGTCCGCCGCATTCGGCACCCAGGTCCCGTCCAGCACATGCAGCATCGATGGCTTGGGCGGCTGCGGGTAGACGAAGAAGAACGTCGCCGAGGCGAGATTGAGCCAGGTCGACGCCACCTGGTCGGGATCCTTCAGCAGCACCGACTGGTCGCCGTTGAACATCACCTGCGAGAACGGGCCGTAGTTGTAGTTGTACGAGAGCTGCTTGGCGCCGCGCCCGTAGTACTTCTTGAAACTGCCGTCGGCGTTTTTACCGCAGGTCCAGACGGTGTTGAACACCGGGTCCGAGCACTCGACGTTGTAGCCGCAGTTGGTCCCTGTTTCGTCGCAGCCCATCTCGCGCAGGTACTTCAGGCCCTGGCGCCATTGCGGCAGCGGCAGGCTGGCGTTGTGGTCGCCCGTCTCCTGCGCGAAGTGGGCGAACATGGTCGCCAGCGAGTGGCGGCAGATGGCGTCCGCATCGCGGGCGTCGGTGTAATCGCCGCACACCGCAGGGAACTTGGCCACCGCCTGCAGGAAGCGGCCGTACGTGTAGCTGGGCTCACGGATGCCGAAGTAGTAGTCCCACTTGGCCGATGTGAGCAGGCGCTCCACCCTCTTGACGTTGGCCGGATTGGCCGCCGCGCCGGGCGATACGGCTTCCACCGCCGCGTTGTCCAGCGTGCGGATCGACGCCTTCACCGTGCGGAAGAAATCGTTGTCGGTCAGCTGGGCCTCGCGCGCCTCGGCTTGCGCCTTGGTCGGCACGCCGCCCGGTTGCGGTGTGCCCGGATCGGTGGGCGTTGGATCGGTGGCGTCGCCGATATACTTCCACGGGCCCCACGTATCCGCCTGATTGGGCACGGTGCCCTGCACCCACCATTTGGCCTCGTACTGCTTGCCCTGGTAGATCGCGCACATGCCGGCGGTGTAGACCGCCGTGGCGGTCCATGCCGGGCAGGCGGTGGCGGCGGCGGTGCTGATGCCGCCGGAGAGTACGCGCGGAGCGTTGCTGTCTGCCTGGCCACCGCCACTGCCGCCGCCACAGGCGGCCAGCAGCAAGGCGTTCAGCAGCAAGGCACTCCACACAGCGATGCTGTGAACTGGTTTCATCGCGTCTCCTTATTTCAGCGCGACCGGCAGGCCGGGATACTCGTCGCTCAAGGCGTAGCGCACGCCGTTGACCGTGACCACGTAGGCGGACGGTCCCGAGATCGGCAGCGAGTAGTTCAACGTCAACGACACCGAGGCCCCCGGCGCCAGCGATTGCCACGACGGGATCGTGAACTTGGCGTGGTTGAAGTTGGCCTTGAAGCCGCCGATGTTGTTCGGTCCCGTGTAGCCGGCCTTGGTCACCACCAGCCCATAGCCCGATTGATCGCTCATGTTGGCGGGCGCCGATACCGGATAGTCGAATTCCACCACCGAGCCACCCGGGATGGTGACAGTGGTGTTGTTCGTCACCGTCATCACGGGGTTGATCGGGTAGTTGCTGTCGCCGAGCTTCCAGCCGCCCAGCGATATGCTGACCTTCGCGCTACTGGCCGGCATCGGCGATTCCGCCCGCGTGGCGCCATAAGGGCTGGCGGCCTTGAAGGCGTTGTAGATGTTGGTGGTCAGCGTGTAGCCCATGAAGTATTCGCCCTTGCCGCCGTTTTTACTGGCGTCCCAGCCGTAGTCGCCGGCCAGTTCCCAGATCATGATGCCGCCGATGGCGTTGTCGATCACGTACTGGGTCTTGGCCGCCATCGATTGCGCCGTCTCGGTGGAGATGAAGACTTTGCGCGTGGCGTTCCACAGCCACGGCGCGGCCATCGTGGCGCTGTAGTTGGCGGTGTACGTGCCGGTGATAGTCTTCTCCGTCACGCCGTAGGCATCGAGGTAATCCGGCACGATGGCGTTCTGCAGGTTGAGCGCGTGCCACAGCGGATTGCCGCCGCCGGGGACCGGCTTGCCGTTGACATCCAGGTCGTACCAGACGTTGTCGATGCCGACCGCGCCGGTGCCGCAGGTCTTGACGCCGGCGCAGGTGACGGTGTCGCTTACCAGTGGCGTGGTTCCCCACAGGCCGCTGCTGCCGCCGGTGACATCCTTCCAGCCGCGCGTGTAGTACGGCACGCCGATGTTGATGCGGCCGGCCTGCAGTGCGCCGCGATAGTAGCGGTAGGCCCAGTCGACGTTCAGGTAGCCGATGCCGCCGTAGGAGTAGGCGTTGCCGGCTTTGAGTTCGGCGTCGTTGCCGTCGTCGAACAGCGCGGCGTTGGGGCCGACATACTGGTTCCAGCCGCCGTGCAGGTCGTAGGACATCAGGCTGGCGTAATCAAGGTACTGCAGGCCGGAGAGGTTTTCCTCGCCGCGCAGTATCCAGCCGGATGCTGAACCGGCGATGGTCAGCATGTAGTACTTGTTGTCGGCGACGGCTGCGGTGTCCAGCTTCTGGCGCACGGTTTTCAGCAGCACGTTGTAGCTCTTCATCAGGCCCGCCAGGCGTGGCTTGGAGAGGCTGAAGTCCAGCGGGTTGCCGGCTTCGTTGTTGGTGGTCGGGTGCTCGTAGTCGATGTCGATGCCGTCGAAGAAGGTGTACTGGCGCAGCACGGCCACCATCGAATCGGCCAGCGTGTTGATGCCGGCGGTGTTGAGCGAGCCGTCGGCGTTGGTGGTGGCCGTGTAGTAGCCGCCGCTGCCCGCCCAGCCGCCCACCGACAGCATGACCTTCACGCCGGGGTAGCGCTTCTTGTATTGCGCCAGCAGGTTGAAGTGGCCTTTGTAGGGCAGCGATGGGTCCATCGCGGCGGCGGGGATGGTGGGCCAGGTCATGCCGGTGTCGGGGTTGTTGGCGCCGCTGCCCAGTTGGACTTTGGCGTTGGCGTCAACCGAGGCGAAGGCGTAGTTCACGTGGGTGATTTTGTCCCACGGGATGTTGTTGACCAGGTAGGACGGCGTGTTGTTCGCGCCCGTGCGCCAGCTGGTGAAGTAGCCGACGATGCGGCGGTTCAGGCCATTGGCCAGCTTCTCGCGGCCGTTGGCGTCGTACACGCCGCAGTAGTTCACGTTCGGCACCGGCGAGGTCAGACCGTCGGGGCGGCACGCGACCGGCGTTGGCGTTGGCGTTGGCGTTGGCGTTGGCGTTGGCGTTGGCGTTGGCGTTGGCGTTGGCGTTGGCGTTGGCGTCGGCGTTGGTGTCGGAGTAGGCGTTGGCGTCACGGACTGCAGCGCCCATGGCCCCCACTCCTCCGCGCCCGGCACATTATTTTGCGTCCACCACTTGGCCTTGTAGGTGGAGCCGTTGTAGGTCACGCACATGCCGACGGTGTAGACCGCGCTGGACGACCATGCCGGGCAATCGGCGGTGGCGTCGGCGGTCTGTATGCCGGCCATCAACTTGGGCGCGGGCGTCGCGCTTTGCGGGTCGGAACCGCCGCCACAGGCGGCAACAGCGCTGCCGATCAGCGCCAGCATCAAAAGGTTGTGTCTCATTTTGTATTCCCGTATTTTAGAAATCGTGATTGTTCGGGTAACGGCTGTAGAAATCGTTGTCCCACTTGAAGTGGGTGGCGGAGATGGTGATGGTGATATCCAGCGCTTCGACGAAGTGCCACCAACCGACGGGCAGGAACAGGATCTCGCCTGGCTCCAGCACGCAGTCGATGACCGGCACGTCTGCCATCATCGGAAAACGCTGCAGGTCGATGTCGCGTCCATCGACCGGAGTGAAACAGTGGCGCTGGTTGTACAGCTTGGGCGTATCGCAAGGAGCGATCAGCCGCACGCGCTTGCGCCCCGCGATCTGGATCATGAAGTTGTTGGTCAGGTCGTGATGAAACGGCGTGATCGTGCCGGCCGGGCCAAACCAGAAGAAGCCCCGCCCTTCCGGATTCAGATACTCCGGCAGCGGCGGCACATCCGCCATCAGCTCCTGCAACGACTCCCGATTCTGCCCGTCGTTATTGGCCGTCATGTAGAAGTCGTTGGTATGGCCGCTGTCGCGCACCAGCGCCACGTACTCGCCGAAGCGCATGCGGCGCTTGTGCGACTGGCTGTTCATCTCATAATCCGGATCTGCGCTGCGGCCGAACTGCACTTCCACCATGCGATCGCCCAGCTGCGCGCCAAGGTAATCCAGCGTCCACTTGGCGCGCGCCACGCAGTCGTCCAGCATGCCGGTGATGATCACCGGCAGATTGCGGCGGTAGTGCTGGTCCAGGAACTCCGCGCCGGACAGGCGCGCCCGCCGCGGAAGTTCAACAGGCGCCAGCCGGTTCAATTGCGACTGGATGCCGATCACCCAGTCGCGCTTGGCCAGCCGGTTGTGCAATCGCGATACGCCCTTCAGGTAAGGGCTGTGCAGCGCGGCGGCGATCTCCGCGTGCGCATCGCGCGCGCCGATGCCGGACTGGATCAGGATGCCGGCCAATGTATCCGGCCGGCTGCCGAGGATCAGGTTCTCGGCGATCCAGCTGCGCCATGCATCGCTGACGCCGATGGTTTGGACAACGGCATGGCGCTTCATGGCTTAGCGTCCCTTCCAGACGGCGCTGGTCAGGGCGCCGCTGGCGTCGCCGTCCAGCTCCCACGAGAAGGCGCCGCGCAGGCTCTGGTCGCGCATGTACTGCATCTTGGTCGCGATCACGGTCGGGTCGTCGTAGCTCCACCATTCGCCGGTGCCGGTGTACAGGAACAGCTGCTTGGTCTGCGGATGGTACCAGCGCGTGCCGGCCTTGTTGACCAGGACCTTGTAGTCGTCGATGCCGGTTTCGTAAGTGCCTGCCGCGCCGCCGGTGGCGGTTTGATACAAGCCGTTGCCGTTCGGGCCGGCGGCCACGCCTTTCCATCCGCGTCCGTAGAACGGCACGCCGAGCAGGATCTTATTGCGCGGCATACCAGCGGCCACCAGCGCCGTCACGGCGTCGTTGGTGTTGTACTTGGCGAGGACACCGGTGGCCGGATCGGCCGGGTCGTGGTACAGCGGCGAGTGGAAGTTGGTGGTGCTTTCCCATGCGCCGTGGAAGTCGTAGCTCATCAGGTTGACCCAGTCCATGTACTGCGCATACAGGTTGGGTTCCGTTTGGGCGATCTTCTCGGTGCCGGCGCCGATGGCGGCCGTCAACGCATAACGCTTGCCGTCGATGGCGCCTTGCGCGTCCAACTGCGCGCGGAATTCGGCCATCAGCAGCGTGAAGTTATGCTTGTCGGCGACCGTGTCGAAGGTGTTGTAAGGCTGGCCGCCGCCGCCCGGATATTCCCAGTCGATGTCGATGCCGTCGAAGACGCCCTTGGCGGAGCCTGGGCCGCCGCGCCCATCCTGCACCGGCAGGTCGCCGGCGATGAACATCTTCACGCAGGACTTGGCCAGCTGCTTGCGCAGCGCGTCGGTCTTGGCCGCGGCCGAGAAGTTTTTCGACCAGCTCCAGCCGCCCAGCGAGATGAACACCTTCAGGTTCGGGTGCGCGGCCTTGAGCAGCTTGAGTTGCTGGAAGTTGCCGGTCAGCGGAGCGTCCCACGGGATGGTCTTGCCGTCGACGGTGCGCGCTGGCTGGCGTTGATAGTCGGCGTAGGCGTCGCCGCCGGTGCCTGCCGCCGGCGAGGTCGGATTGTCGTTGCCCACTTCGGCGCTGGTGACCATGTCGCATTCGTAGCCGCCGTTCCTGGCGTAGGTGTTGCCGAAGGCGTAGTTGATGAAGGTGAGCTGGTCGGCGATGCTGGTCTGCACGCCGTTGACCGGAGTCTTGGTGGTGTGGATGTCGGCCACTTCATAGCCGCGTCCATACACGCCCCACTGCGCGAAGTAGGAGCCGATCTCGCGGCCGCCGACCGGCGTTGGCGTCGGTGTCGGAGTGGGCGTCGGGGTCGGCGTCGGAGTGGGCGTTGGCGTAGGTGTCGGCGTCGGCGTCGGTGTCGGCGTGGGGGTTGGCGTCGGCGTCACCGACTGCAGCGCCCATGGCCCCCACTCCTCCGTGCCCGGCACGTTATTTTGCGTCCACCATTTGGCCTTGTACGTCGAGCCGTTGTAGGTCACGCACATGCCGACCGTGTAGATGGCGCTGGACGACCATGCCGGACAATCGGCGGTGGCGTCGGCGGTTTGCACGCTGGCCAGCAATTTTGGTGATGAAGTGGTGGCGGGGCTGTCGCTGCCCCCGCCGCAAGCCGCCAGCATACTGGCGATCAGGCCGAGTACGGCCGCATTACCCTTGACTGCACGTTCCATGCTCTCTCCTCCTTGGGTGGGTGACTCTCTGCTTTTATTATTTTTTCAGGATGGAGTCTAAAAAAGTGGTAGTCAAGTGGTTTTATTTTGTTACAACCATTCGAATACCAGTTTCAACCAAGGAAGAGTTATTGCGGAAAGACCCGATGTGGGACTTGAAAGAGTATGTGAGCACTCACCAACCAAATTCAGCAGGCAAACCGGCGCGGTTTGCCCCTGACTTTCGAATGTCTCAAATTGAACATGGTGTTAAATGGCGAGTACCAATTTTGCGCGGCCGGCAAGTGGTACGGCCCGCTACTCGGCGGCGGCAAGCTCCGGCAGCACGGCCCGCGCGACGCCGTCGCGGACTTCGACGATGCGCGGTTGCCGCGCATCGCCAAAGCTCATCTTGTAGCAAACCTGGCCGTCCTTGGATGCGGTAGGCAGCACCATCAGCAGCTGGAAGGCGCTCGGCTCCTCCTCCAACGACGGGAAAATCGACGGCAATCCGGCCAGCACCACGGCCCGCAAGGGCTCGCCGCTGTCGATTTCCGTGTGATGGCCGCGGATGGAAATCCCGGTGCTTTCGCCGTCGGCGAACTCCACGCGGGCGTGGCCCATCACGCTGTCGTTCAAGGCATTGACGACCAGGTTCAAGCGCAAGATCGGATTGCCTTCGACGGCGCTGGTGATTTCATACACTGCTGTAAATAATTGACTCATGGTGCTTCCTGACGAATGAAGATGAAACATGAGTCAACTGTAGCTGCGCAACCGAAAGCTTGCCTTCCGAATACCTTCCGGACGCCAAGTTATTGATTATATTGAAAATATTTCCAGCATCAACGCTTGGGCAACTGCCAGTCCGGACGGATGAAATGGCAGGTGTAGCCGTTGGGAACCCGCTCCAGATAGTCCTGGTGCTCCGGTTCCGCCTCCCAGAACGGGCCGGCCGGCGCCACTTCGGTGACGACTTTCCCCGGCCACAGACCGGATGCGTTGACGTCGGCGATGGTGTCCTCGGCGACCGCCTTCTGTTGCTCGTTGACATAGTAAATTGCGGAACGATAACTCGTCCCGATGTCGTTGCCTTGCCGGTTGCGGGTGGTCGGATCGTGGATCTGGAAGAAGAATTCCAGGATCTTGCGATAGCTGATGACAGCCGGATCAAAGATGATCTCCAGCCCCTCGGCATGGGTGCCGTGGTTGCGGTACGTGGCGTTCGCCACATCGCCGCCGGTGTAGCCGACCCGCGTCGCCAGCACGCCGGGGTATCGGCGCAGCAGATCCTGCACGCCCCAGAAGCATCCGCCGGCCAATATCGCTTTTTCAGTTGTCGTCATATTCCATCCTTGGTGAGTATCTCTGTACAATTTAGCGACGTTCCCCGGTTCTTCAAGCCGGCCAAAAGAAGGATCTTCCAATTGCTTTTGTGATAAGCTCAAATGCTGCTGTTGACCAACAACCGGAGTCACCCATGCAAATAGAACGCCGTTCGCGTCCAGATCGCGTCAAAGCCATCGCCGTCAACGCGGGCCTGGCCCTGCTTGAAACCGCCGGCCGCGAAGCCGCCGCCACTTTCCTTGAAGATGCGGGCGTGCCCTTGCCCGTGATCGCCCGCGTGCTGTCGGAACCGCACAAGCGCCGCGCCGAAGACCTGCGCTAAAGGCCCATGAAAATCAACTTCCTGACCCTGCCCATCTTAATGCTGGCCATGACTTCGGGCATGGCGGCCGAACTGTCGCCGGCCTCGCGCACGGAAATCAACGCATTGCTCAACCGGCTGGCCAGCTCGGGCTGCCAGTTCAACCGCAACGGCAGCTGGTACACGCCGGTCGACGCCAAGACCCATCTGACGCGCAAGCTCGACTACCTGGTCGAGAAAAAACAGGTCGAGAGCACCGAACAGTTCATCGACCTGGCCGCCAGTTCCAGCAGCAGCTCGGGGAAAAATTACCAGGTGCGATGCGGCACCCAGCCGGCTGTCGCCAGCGGCGCCTGGCTCAAGGGCGAACTGCAAGCACTGCGCGCTGGCAAATAGCTAGGGCTTGAGCAGCACGCGGCCGAATGCCGTGTCCGTGTGCTGGCCTGGCAGTTGCGGATCGATCGCGAAACGGCAGCTCTGCAGATAAGCGGCGGCCTGCGCCACCACGTCCGGCGCCTGGCCGCTGGGTTCGGCCACCACGCGGATCGGCGCACCATCGCTGTTGACCAGGAAGCGCAGCAGGATGCCGTCGCCGCCGCTTGGCCGGCGGTCGAATTCCTTGAAACCGTCGAAGCGGTCGGATGGCTGGCAGCTGTCGGCCACCAGCTTGGGCCGGACGGCCGGGCCGTCGCTGAACTGCCAGACAAATTGCATCGGGAAGGAAGCGCCGCTTTTGGCTTCGTCCAGGTGCGGCTGGAACACGCAGCGGGAGATGCCGCTGATGGCGGCATCGTCGAGGATCTTCCAGCCGCTGCCTTGGGACACTTCCGGACGCACCACCTTGCCGTCCTCGCCGATCTGGAAACGTATCGTCGTCACGCCTTCGATTTCATAGCGCCGCGCCTCGTCCGGCCACTGCGGCTGCGCGCAGCTAATCGGACTGACCAGCGATTTGAACGGCGCCTGGCCGCGCTGCTCGGCGTGGCTCATCAGGTTGAGCACACCCAGCAGGCCGGCGACGGCGGCAACGGAAAGCAGTTTCTTGTTCATCGGGCGATGATATCAGACCGCGCCACGAATTACCGTTCACGGGACGCCAAGCCGTGCCTATCCCGCTGTGCCTGGGCCGCCCTATTTTGTTGGTCCCTTGGCGTCGGCGCCGAAATCAACAACAGAGGCATCCAGCGGGAACTCGCGCTTCCGCGTCTGCCATGCGCCCTCCGCCGTTTTGAGTTTGAAGTGGTCGATCAGGTACGGCAAGCCCTCGCTGGCCAGGAAGTCCGGCGCGTTCGCGACCTGGAAATGCAGATGCGGAACGCGCGCGTCACCGGAATTGCCCACGTGCGCAATGAGTTGCCCGCGCCGCACCCGGTCGCCAGCCTTGACGCGCACGCTGCCGGGCTGGAGGTGGGCATACTGCGCGAACTGTCCATCCCCCAAATCGAGCACAACGAAATTGCCGGCAATATTGTCCATCGTGATGGCCACAGCGGGCGTAAAGCCATCCTTGGTGCGGGGGATATTGTCCGGCATGTCGTTGCGCGCGGCGACGATCCTGCCGTCCGCGACGGCCAGCACATCCTGCCCGTATGCAAAGTGGGCATGAACGTCGCGCGCATCGCCGCCGAAGGTGGCGCCGGCTTGATACTTCTTCCAATCGATCGCGTAGCGGCGGGCATTGTAGGCCAGGCCGCCGGCGACGAACACGCCGATGCGGTGGTGCGACTGGATGCTAAAACCATTATCGGCGCTCCAATTCGCGCCAGCCAACGGCGGGCCGAGCACGTGCATTTTATTGGCGCGCGTTCCGATAGAGGCGCTATCCGCAAAGGCATTATCCAGCAGCACGCGATGGCGCAATGCCTGCGGCACAGCGGCCGTATCGAACGCGAGGCACAGGAAGGCGACGGCGCCCTGTCCCGCCGCAAGGCGGGGCACGCCGCCATCGTCGTCGCCCCCGGCCAGGCGCACGCGCTCCTTCAGTTGCGGCTCCTTGACCAGATCAAGCACCGCGCCGTTGTCCGCGTTGATGACTTCAATCCCGCGCAGCGGCAAAGCCTGATCGGAAAAATTATGCAGGTGCAGTTCATACAGCAGGAAGCTGCGGCCGCCGCCGGCGAACAGGGTCGGCGCCAGCGGCGTGCGGATCTCCAGTTGGATCGGTGGGAAAACGGGCGCCGGCGCGCCTTCCGACGAGACGGTACCGGCGCCGTTCCCAACGCTGTCGCACCCGGACGGCAACGCCTGGGCATACGCCGACAATGCCGTCATGGCGCACAGGCCTGCCGCGCTGATTCTGCTGAAGCTACCGATCCGCATCTGATACGCTCGTGTTCAGTTGAAAACGCAGACCATATCAGCTGCCTGCCTGGAAAAAGTGACAATTGTGCATGAATTTCTGCCACCCCGGAAAGCAGCGATCAACGCTCCACCAATTCGAAATCGCCCTGGGTATAACGCGCGCCGTGCACGCTGCCCTCGTCGAACAGTGCGGCGATGTCGGCCAGGTCCGCCGCGCCCAGCGTGATCTCCGCCGCGCCGCAGTTCTCCTCCAGATGGCCGAGCTGGCGCGCGCCGGGGATGGGCACGATATCTTCGCCCTGACGCAGCAGCCAGGCCAGCGCCAGTTGCGCCAGCGTGATGCCGTGGCCGTCGGCGATCCGCCGCAACTGGTTGATCAAGGCCAGGTTGCCGCGCATGGCCGCATCCTGGAAACGCGGCAGCGTGCGGCGGAAATCATCGTGCGCCAGCCCATCGGGCGACGTCATCGCGCCGGTCAGGAAGCCCCGGCCCAGCGGGCTGTATGGCACGAAGCCTATGCCCAGCTCGCGGCACACCGGCAGCACCTGCTGTTCCGGATCGCGGCTCCACAGCGAATACTCGCTCTGCACGGCGGCGATCGGATGCACCGCATGCGCCCTCCGCACCGTCGCGGCCGACACTTCCGACAAGCCCAGGTGGCGCACCTTCCCCTCGCGCACCAGTTCCGCCATCACGCCCACCACCTCCTCCACCGGCACGGACGGATCGGGACGGTGCTGATACAGCAAGTCGATGGTCTCGATGCCGAGCCGCCTCAGCGAGCCGGTCACCGCTTCCCGGATATGCTCCGGCCGGCTGTCGACACCGGCCATGCGCTGCAAGCCCTGGCCGTGCGGCAGGATGCGGAAGCCGAACTTGGTGGCGATCCGCACCTTGTCGCGCACACTCTTGAGCGCCTTGCCGACCAGCTCCTCGTTGACGTAAGGCCCGTACACCTCGGCCGTATCGAAGAAGGTCACGCCCAGATCGACGGCCCGGTGCATGGTGCGGATGGACTCCGCATCGTCGCCGCCGCCGTAGGCGAAACTCATGCCCATGCAACCGAGGCCGATGGCTGAAACCTGCAAGCCGCCACTCCCTAATTTTCGCTGTTTCATTTTCCGCTCCTTGTGATCAATGGTAAAAATGATACGTTTGCTCTATCCTCTATACAATCACCAGGAAATCACTTGAACCACTGAACGGAATTCAGCAATAGCCCCATGCGACATGACCTCAACGAGTTGGAAATATTTGTCGCCGTCGCGCGCCACCGCAGCTTCCGCAAGGCGGCCGAGGAACGCAACGTCACCGCCTCATCGCTGAGCCACGCCATGCGCGCGCTGGAGGCGCGGCTCGGCATACGCCTGCTTAACCGCACCACGCGCAGCGTCGAGCCCACCGAGGCGGGCAAGCATCTGTACGCGCGGGTGAGCCGCGTGATCGAGGACCTGGATCAGGCGCTCGATGAAATCAACGGCTTCCGCGACACCATCCAGGGCACGCTGCGGCTGAACGTGCCGCGCCCCGCCGCACGCCTGCTGCTGGCGCCGATACTGAGCGGCTTCCTGAAGATGCATCCGGGCGTCAAGATCGAAGTCGTCACGGACGATCAGCTGGTCGACATCGTGGCCGAGGGCTACGACGCCGGCGTGCGCTTTGGCGAGAGCCTGGCGCTGGACATGATCGCCATCCCCATCGGCGCGGCGCAACGCTTCGCGGTGGTCGCCGCGCCTGATTTTATCGATGTGCACGGCCGCCCGGCCAGCCCGTCCGATCTGCGCGGACTGCCCTGTATCGGCCGCCGCTTCCCCAGCGGCGTGCTCTACGCATGGGAATTCGAACGCGACGGCCAGGGCATGGCGGTCAGCGTCGAGGGCCCGCTGGTGCTGGATGATGACGCCATGATGGTGGGCGCGGCATGCGACGGCGTCGGCATCGCGTTCGTGCACGAGTCCTACGCGCTGGAGCACATCCGGCAGGGCAAACTGGTGCGCCTGTTCGAGGAGTGGTGTCCGGCCATGCCCGGCTTCTACCTGTACTACCCGAGCCGCAAGCACATGTCGGCGGCGCTGCGCGGCTTTGTCGACTGGTGCATCAAGGAACGGCAGGACGACGAAGCCGCCACAAACAATTTCTTGGTTTTTTGATTTGAGTCAAGCGCCGCTGATGCTTCTGTTGAGGTGATGCACTACCTTGTAAATCAATGAGGCCGCCACGGCTGACACCGCTAATTCACCAAGGAACCATCATGCCCGTGATTCAACGTTATCGCACCCAGACACGCCCGCGCGCCCTATGGCTGTCCGTGGTTTCGGTGCTGCGCTCCGTGACGAACAAAACTTCCGCCGCGGGAGTTGCACGATGAAGCCTGCTGTCTTCAAGGAACAGGAGCAGGAACCGGAAGATGCCGGACAGGAACCGTTCCAGGGTCTGATGCGCTACGAATACCACACGCAGCTGCGGCAGATCTCATACTACCTGTCGGGCAGCATCGTCCAGGCAAGCTACTACACCGATCTGTTCCACACCCTGCGCACCGCCAGCGAGAACGACCTGGTGTTCCTGCATCTGAACACCTCCGGCGGCGACTTCGACACCGGGCTTCAGATCATCAACAACATGCAAGCGTCGAACGCGCACGTGGTCACCGTGCTGGAAGCGCGCGCCTACTCGATGGGCGCGTTCATCTTCCTGGCCGGCGACGAACTGGTGGTGCACGACAATTGCCAGCTGCTGTTCCACATCTACTCCGGTGTCTTCACCGGCAAGGGGAACGAACAGCAAGCCGAATCGCTGGCGCTCAGCAGCTGGTTCGAGAAATTCATGTCGCGCACGTGCCAGCCCTTCCTGGCCGCCAGCGAAATCAAGAACATCCTGAAGGGCTCCGACCTGTGGATGGACTCGGATGAAATCCGGCGCCGCATGGCGCGCCTGCAGCGCGAACAAGAAAAGCAGGCCGCGCCGCGCAAGCCCAAGGTCGCCATTGCCGGAGGCAGCAAGCGTTAGTCGTACGTCTGATTTATTTGATACGCAGTACAGTGTAACCAGCCACCCACTCGCTCACGCAACGGAAAGAAGATCATGTTCAAGCACATCTTATTGCCGACCGACGGCTCGGGCATTTCCTCCGCCATCATCCAGAAGACCATCGCCTTCGCCAAGGAGCGCAACGCCACGGTCACCGCCGTGCACGTGATCGCGCCCTTCCACGTCCTGACGGCGCATGCCGACATGCTGGAAGCCACCCGCGACGAATATCTCCGCGACAGCCAGCAACACGCGCAGCGCTACCTCGACGATATCGAAAAAGCCGCGCGTGAAATGGGCGTGCAATGCAAGACGGTCATCTGCACCGACGACCAGCCCTACGAGCAGATCATCGAAACCGCGCGCCTGCACGGCTGCGACCTGATCTGCATGGCCTCGCACGGACGGCGCGGCGTCAAAGGGATGTTGCTGGGCAGCGAAACGCAGAAAGTGCTGACCCACAGCCAGATTCCGGTGCTGGTGTTCCGCTGACATGATGAATGGCTCGCTTGGCCCGGACGGGCAGATGCTGGCCATGCTGCTGGAGCGGCCGGACCAGGCGCTGCGCGCCGCGCACATGGCAATACCCACGCCCTCGTCCCAACAGTTGCTGTTGCGGGTGAGCGCGTGCGGCGTATGCCGTACCGACCTGCACATCGTCGACGGCGAACTGGCGCCACACAAGGCACCGCTGATACCAGGCCATGAAGTGGTTGGATATGTCGTACGCTGCGGCACCGAAGTGCAAGGCTATGCGCCAGGCGACCGTGTCGGCGTTGCATGGCTGGGCGACAGCTGCGGCCATTGTCCCTACTGCGCCAGGCAAAATGAAAACCTGTGCGAACAGGCTCTCTTCACAGGTTACGACCTGAACGGCGGCTATGCCGAATACATGGTGGCCGACGCGCGCTACGTCTTCCGCCTGCCCGCCTCTTACGACGACGTCCACGCCGCGCCGCTGCTGTGCGCCGGCCTGATCGGCTACCGCGCGTACGCGATGGCGGGCCAGCCCCCCCGCATCGGCCTGTACGGGTTTGGCGCGGCCGCCCACATCCTGTGCCAGATCGCCCGCCATCAGGGGCGCGAGGTGTATGCGTTTACGCGGCCAGGCGATACGCGCTCACAGGAATTCGCCCGCAGCCTGGGCGCGATCTGGGCTGGCGACAGCGAGCAAGCCGCGCCGGTCCCGCTGGACGCCGCCATCCTGTTCGCGCCGAATGGAGCCTTGGTGCCGCGCGCGCTGGCGGCGGTCCGCCCCGGCGGCAGCGTGATTTGCGCCGGCATCCACATGAGCGAGGTGCCGGCGTTTCCTTACGCACTGCTGTGGGGAGAGCGGACGCTGCGGTCCGTAGCCAACCTCACGCGCGCCGATGGGGCGGCCTTTTTCCAGCTCGCAGCGGAATGCCCGCTGCAAACCCACACCACGGTGTTCCCGCTGGCGCAGGCCAACGAGGCGCTGGCCGCGTTGCGCGCCGGCGATCTGGATGGCGCTGCCGTGCTGGTTCCCTGATTCCTGCTAGATTCAAGGCGACATCCGTACCCGCCTAAAAATAACTCATTCAATTTATACCGTATAAACCATTTTATTTATTTATCGAAATCAATATTGCCGGTCGCGGAATATGGGATCCGAACATTGCGGGGGATGGCAAGCGGCATCAGACAGCTGAGAATCGCCGCTCTGGAAGAATGAGCAAACGGCCCCTTACGCGACAAAGGAACACGTAGAAAAGCCCTGTCGGTTCTGACACAACATGCAATAATGAAGAACGCACGGGAGACCCACATGACCTCCGCAATCTTTGACAGCCGCAAGTACGCCAAGCGCCTGATCGATGCGGGTGTACCACCGCAGGCCGCTGACGTTCAGACCGAGGCGATGCTCGAGGTGATGACGCAAGTGGCGGCCAACTCGGCCACGGTCAATATGCAGGACAGCAAAATCGATCGGCTGGACACTAAGATCGATCGATTGGACAGCAAAATCGACCGCTCGGTAGCTGAGCTGAAGGCAATCATCGAGCAAGCCAAAGCGGAGGTGACGCGCTGGATAATCGGATTTGGAGTCACCATCCTCGACGTCATCTCAGCCTTAAGACTTCTCAACTGACCCGGTCCGATACGACCGCTCCTCAAGAGATTTGCTTATATCATCAACTCCGCTGTTCCAGGCCCGCCGCAAGCCGCTCCTGCAAGTCCGGCCCCACCCGACGGAAACCAAGCAGCCTGGCCGCCGTCCGTATCAGATCGCTCTCGGCGCCGCCCGCGTTGTCATTGCGTGCCATCTTCAGGGCCGCGGTCACCTCCAGCATGGAGATGCTAAGGGGCTTGATCGTCGCGCCGCTCTCAGCCGATCGATCCCTGACCGGCGGCGCCTCCGACTGCTGGCGGGTAAACCAAAACGTTCCGTCGGAGAGCAGGTCCTGCCCGTTCGATTGCGCATGGCTGAGCGCCTCGCGCGTTTTTGTCACAATGCGCGCGCCCGCCTTTTCCTTTCCAAAGCAGGCCGCCAGGCGCCGCGCGGTCTCCTCTATGTGGATCGGCCCTTCGACCTCGACAATGCGCTTCACCAAATCCGCCAGCACGGCAACGGCCACCTCATGCGGCTCCTGTCCGCCGGTCACCGGAAAATGGGCCCGCTGATAGGCAGGCATCTGTCGAGGCTCCACTCGCGAGACATCAAATGACGGCGGCGCTTCCATAGCCAGATCCATGGCCGGCACCGGCCGCGCGCGATTGGCTCCTTCAATCTTTACGCCAGCCTCCGCCGCGATTCGCGCATCGTCGAGGGCGACGCGCAAGCGCTCGATCTCGATGCTGCGGCTATAGAACCAATCGGTGCTCCATATCCGATGAAAACGCCAGCCCAGATGTTCCAGCACATCCTGCCGGAGACGATCCCGCTCGCGAGCCCATTGCGCGTTGTGATAAGTCTGACCGTCGCACTCGACCGCCGCGATATACGTTCCCGGACGGTCCGGATGGCGAACGCCGATATCGATACGGAAACCGGCCGAGCCAACCTTTGAATCGACCAGGTAGCCCAGGCTCCGGATCACGTCGGCAACGTCCTCCTCGAATGGCGTGTCGGCCTGCAGCCCGGTTGGTTCCGCGTCGTTCACGAGACCGCTGTTCGCAAAATCCAGGAAGCGCTTCAAGATGCGAGTGCCTTGGCGGGTCGTTCGGCTTGGGTCGATATCGGCTGGATCGAACGAGGCGAAAACCTCGCAGCGCACGCGCGCCCTGGTGAACAGGACGTTAAGCCGCCGTTCGCCGCCTTCCAGGTTGACCGGCCCGAACGTCATGCTGGTCAGCCGGCCGCCGGCCACGGCAGGGCCGTAGCAAACGCTCACCAGAATGACGTCCCGCTCGTCTCCCTGCACGTTCTCAATGTTCTTGACGAAAACGTCTTCCGCCTGCCCTTCTCGCAAAAACGCATCCAGCGCGGCATCGCTACGGCGCGCGAATTCCAATAGCTCCGTAATCAAGGTCTTCTGTGCCGAGGAAAACGTGACGATCCCAAGCGACAGGCCCGGATGCAGGCGTGCATGCTCGGCCACCCGCTCCACAATGGCGGCGCCCTCCTTGCGGTTATCCCGCTTGCCGCCCTTATCGTAGACACCGTCGACGCGCGTGAAGCACAGGCCGTATGCCGGGTCCTCCTGCAACGGCGACGGCGGCAAAATGAGGCCATCCTCATAGAACTCATGATTCGACACCGAGATCAACGACGGATCGCGCGAGCGGTAATGCCACCGCAACATGCGCGAGCTGAGTCCCCGTGCCTCGCACAGGCTGAGTATGCTCTCCATCATGCCGAGCTTCGCGGCATTGCCCAGCAAGCCGTCGTCTTCCTCTTCCGGCTCTTCGTCGGACTCATCCGCCAGCAGCCGGTCAAAGAAGGACGAAGGCGGCAATTGCTTCTGGTCCCCGACAACCACGATCTGGGTCGCGCGCGCGATGGCGCCCAGCGCATCCTCCGGGCGGACCTGCGAGGCCTCGTCGATCACAAGCAAATCAAACTCCAACGCTCCCGGTGGAATGAACTGCGCGACCGAAATGGGACTCATGAGCAAAACCGGCTTAATCCTCTGCACTGCCGTCCCCGCGTTCTGGAATAATTTTCGAAGCGCGATATGCCCGCGCTTCTTGCCGATCTCCCCGCGCACCACCTTCATCTCGCCCAACGCGCCTTGCGGGACCTGGGCCAGGTGCCCGGCCAATATGCTGGTGACATTTTCAGAAAGCCGTTGCCGCTCAAGCGCTCCGAACAACGCGACCAGGTCGTGCTTATCCTCAAGCGCCATGTCGCGCAAGATGGGAACCGAATCACGAGCGACATGCCACAGCCGTTCGGCTCGCGCATAGCGAAGCTCGATGGCCGCCCTGCCGCTGTCGAGCTCGCCGGACTGCATTCGTTTGGCCAAATCAGGCACGCCAGCTTCCTCGATACGGTTGTGAAGGCGCGTCAAATTGCTCCAGCCCGCATAACGGTCCGTCGACCTGGCCATCTCATCGCATCGCTTGGCGACCGCGTTCAGATCGGCACGATCAGGACCGCCTTCGCCAAGCGAGCGTGGCTCCAGATCCAGCAGGCCGACGACCTCGCCCAGTTTGCGGCGCGCGGCGGCTTCACGCTCATGCAAGGCCTTCCGCATCGCCGCGACGGAGCCGGCATCGGCGGCCATTGACAGCAGCGCATCTGGAGCGCAACGCAGCGCAGCACCATCAAGACGTTCGCACCAGGCGGCTATTGCCGACAGCCGGTGAAAATCGGTGAGCTCGCCGCGCCATTCTCCTTGCAAGACATGAGCGCAATATTCGGCGTCGCGCTCCCATCGCAATTTAAGCGCTTCGATATTTCCCAGGCGATCCAGGAGTTCGAGCCGGTCTTTGGCCGTCTTGGGCAATGCCCCGCGCAAAAGGCCGGCGAGCTCGCGCGACGCACGGCGATAAGCGCCGCCCCATCGCGCAAAGAACGAATGCACGCCGGCCGCCAGCGCGCCGCGCAGCGTGATAGTCGATACCGAAAACGCCGACTCGACAAAGGTGGCCTCGGCCGCATCCCGTTCAGAGCGCCAGGTGGCCCCGTCAATCACGGTCTGTTTTATTCGCGCGATGTCTGCGGCGGACAAGAGCGCCTTCGCGATCTCGACCGTGCCCGCAGGCATTCCCTCCAACCTGGCAAGCACATCATCCAGTGGAGCCACCGACGAGAACGCAACCGGAACATCGATCCGCAACTGAGCGATGGCTTCACTAACCGCGAGAGCCAATGCCGACAAGGCATCGCGCGCTTCCGATAGCAACGTCTCCAACCGCTTCAGGTCGACCGGCTGAAGCTCAAGATTGCGCGTTCCCTCGAACGGATGCTTCTCGCTGGCGTTCTCCTTCCTTAGCGAGTCTCCGTACTGCCTGATGGTGTCCAGCAGACGCCGCTCCCCGTCCTCCGTCATCGTGGACAGACCAGCGCTCTCGATGCCTGGCGCCGGCACGCCCAGTCCTATGTAGCGAGTCTGTACGCCCAGCACCGAAAACGGCGTGGCGCCGGTATTTCCGATGGGCCGATGAAGCGCCTCGGTGAATTGATTGAGCTTATCGCGCACCGCTGTCAGGTCCGCCGGCGCGCCAGGAGTAGAAGGCACGGCGGCCGCGGCGCCGAGGGTACGCGCCAGCTCCGCCAACACGGCGTTCTTGTTGACGTTTCTGGAATGAAGCTCAAGACAAACGTCCCGCAGTCCCACCCGAACCAGGCGATCATGAACGACGGAGAGCGCCGCCATCTTCTCAGCCAGGAAGAGCACGCGCTTCCCATCCTTGACGGCCGCCGCGATGATATTGGTGATCGTTTGGGATTTCCCCGTTCCGGGAGGCCCCTGAACAACAAGGTTGCGCCCCGACCTGACTTCCTCGATCACACGGGCCTGCGACGCATCGGCATCGACCACGTGCAGAAGTTTTTCGGGCGGCAGCATGTCGTCGAGCTTGTCATTGGCGTCGAAGATCGAGGGGGCGGGCTCGAAGCCTTCGAACAACAAGCCACGTGTCAGGCCATGATTCGCTATCGCTCCTTCCGGCCATGCCTCAAGCGCGAGATCGCGATACATCAGCAGCTTCGAGAACGAAAAGAAGCCGAGCTGCATTGCGTCGGGTTCGATTCGCCAGTCCCTCTGCCCATGGATGACCTCCTGGACTTGCTCGAAATAGATCGAGGGTATCCATTCTTCGTCAGCGTGTATCTCGGGCAACTGGATGCCGAAATCATCCTTCAACCGCTGTTGAAGCGGCAAATTGGTCACCAACTCGTCGTCCCGGATCCGCACATCATAAGTCGATGTGCGCAGGTTACGGGTGAGCTCAACCGGCAGAAGTATCAGGGGTGCTTCGCGAGCGACCGTCGACTTGTCCTCGAACCAGGTCAGGAAGCCAAGCGCCAGGTAAAGGATGTTAACCCCGGATTCCTCTTCCGCTGTTTGCGCCTCGCGTGCGATCTTCAAGAGCCGTTTTTGCAGCGCGTCCGGCCCCATCCGCGTCTCGAGGTAGGCGTCGGTGTAGCGGCCGGCATCGAAGGCCAGCTCGCCCGCGTCCGCAAGGCGAACAGATGTCCCGTCATCGTCCCGATCATGTCCGATGGCAAGAAAGCGCATGGCCTTGTGGGTGGAGAGGATGGCGTACACATCGTCGGAACGCTCGTTGACGAGGTTGATGACATTGCCCCGCACGTTGGCCCGGTTAACATGAATCAGCCGGTTGCGCGTGCCAGTCTCGACAAGGCGCTTTCGCGTCTCGTTAAACAAACGGACCAGGCCTGTTTGGGACGATTGTTCTGTCAGCATCTCATTGTTCTCATCACTCACGGCTCACTCCTTTACATGGCAGGTGCCAGTTTAATTGAAATGGTTTGCAGATTTGTAAATATTGACTTAGTATTGAAATGCATAAGCCCTTATGAATTATTCGTTTTTCACGGAGACAAGCCCAATAATGCGTAAATTTCTTCCCGCAGCAGTCATGGCCATTTGCGCCATCACCCTCACCAACGCAG
>Ga0308157_10002454_pt1 | contig 30322 bp, 29 predicted proteins | sample PhyBR1_FD_201035 | JGI IMG/M metagenome (GOLD analysis project Ga0308157, IMG submission 201035) | Phyllosphere microbial communities from UC Gill Tract Community Farm, Albany, California, United States - DLSLB.R1 | ecosystem: Host-associated > Plants > Phyllosphere > Unclassified | place: USA...
AGTGCCAGCTGCGCATACTGCTGTGGCCCGAAGGACTTGCCGGCGTTGGCAAACACGGACCAGTGGTCGTTCATGCGGTAGAGCACGGACAGGGTGGGCAGCCATTCGTCGGCCTCGGATTCGGGGGTGATGGCACTGGTCACCACACCGCCCGCGCCCAGGTTTTTCACGTGGTTGAAGGAACGGATGCGCTCGAAGCGCACACCGGGCGTGATGGTCCAGTTGCCGATATCGATGCGGTCGTCGATATAGAAGGCATGCGCCGTGGTGCCGCCATGGCTGTTCTGGTAGGCATTCATGGGCAGGTCCATGGCATTGCCTTCGGTGCCCGGCGTGTAGTAGGCCGTGCGCAGCGCCACTTCGGAGCTCTTTTCCTTCAGGTAGCGGTAGCCCACGCTGACTTCCTGCACCACCGAGCCGGTTTCAAAGATGCGCGAATAGCGCGGCTCCAGGCCCAGGTAGTTGTAGTTGCGGGGGGCTGCGGTCAGGCGGCGCTGGCTGCCGCTTTCCTGCTCGATGTAGCTGCCGCGGAAGGAATCCACGTAATAGGCCAGCACTTCGACATTGTTGCGGCCGTCGTTGTGGGTGTACTTGAGCGAGCCGTCGGTACGGCGGCCGGTGAACTGGTCGTAGCTGCGCGTGCTCTGGAAGGGGTCGGCCGCGTACTGCGCCGTGGTCAGGCCGCCGGGCATGCGGCCCTTGCCTTCAAAGTGGTGCAGCGAGGCGCTCAGGTTGTCCTGGCCCGTCAGGCGGTAGCTGCCCTTGAGCAGCACATCGTCGATGTCGGTCTTGTCATTGCCCGCGCGCCAGCCGCTGCCGTGCGTGCCCGAGTAGAGCAGCGCGCCGCCCAGGCCGGCCGCGTTGGTGCCGCCCACAAACAGGCTAGGCGTGGTCTTGACATTGCCGCCGTGGCTGTAGAACTCGGCGCCCACGCTGGCATCGGCCTCGAATTCCTTGGGAATGGCGCGGGTGACGAAGTTGATGATGCCGCCCACATTCTGCGGGCCGAAGCGCACCGAGCCTGCCCCGCGAATCACGTCCACGGAGCTGAGGTTGCCCAGCGATACCGGTGCCAGCGACAGCTGGGGCTGGCCATAGGGCGCGTAGGAGACGGGCACGCCATCCATCAGCACATAGGAGCGGGGCGACAGGCGCGAGGTCAAGCCGCGCACGCCGATGTTCAGCGAAACGTCGCTGCCACCCGTGCCGTTGCTGTCTTGCACCTGCACGCCGGGCACCAGGCGCAGCACATCACGCACGCTGGCCGAACCGCTTTCCTCGATGCGTTGCTGGTCGACGATGGTGCGGGCGCCGGCATGCTCCAGCACCTTTTCCTGGTTGGGGTTGTCCAGCCAGTTGCCGGTGACGGTGACCGAGTCCAGCGTGGACACCACAGGTTCGGCGGATTGGGCGTAGACGGCGGCGGGCAGGCAGGCCAGTGCGGCCGCAGCGGCCACGGCACAGCGCACACCGGCCGTGCGGGGGGATTGGGGAGAGGACATGAAAGAGAAGGGGGAGAGGCTGCGTTCAGGCCGCTGTGGTCAGCAGGGCAGGCGGCGGCACGGCAGAAAGAGGGTTGGTGACAAAACTCAACAATGATTATAAATAGGAATGATGCGCAGTTTGGCGGTAAGGTCGCCAAAGTCGCTGTGGCTGTCCGGGGAAGTCGCGGCCCCCCCGGATGCCGAGAACGTTGCAGATCTCGAAGCATCCTGCCTTCGCAGGGGATTGCCGTGGCCTATCATGCGGGCCGCAGCACAAGCCCCGTAGCGTTGCCCGTGCCCCGTGGGAAGACTGCGACTTTGCGGAACGCTGGGCCGGCACGCTTTGTGCGGATGCGGTGAAGGTGCTGTGCAGGTCCTGGCGGTCTTCGGCAGGGCGTGCTGCGTTGTTTTTCAGGAATCTTTGGTGAACTCTCCCGCTTTCTCTGCCCTGTTGCCTGTGATTTTGATGATTGGCCTGGGCATCTGCCTGGCCAAGCTGCAGTGGGTGCGCCACGCTGCCGTACGGGATCTGTCGAATCTGGTGTTCTATGTGCTGACGCCGGCGCTGCTGTTTCGCACCATGATGCAGGTGAAGCTGACGGACCTGGACTTTGCCCCCATCGGGGTGTACTTTCTGGCCGTGGCCCTGGTGTTCGCCGTGACCATGCTGGTGCAGGGCTTCACCACGCTGGGTGCAGCACGCGCACTGGCCAATACCTTCAGCAACACGGTGATGATCGGTATCCCGCTGATGAGCCTGGCCTATGGCGAGCAGGGTCTGGTCACGCTGTTCACCCTGATTTCGGTGCACGCCCTGGTGCTGCTGACCAGCGGCACCATCATTTTTGAACTGGCCGCCGCGCGCCAGGCCAGCCGTGCAGGCCAAGCGGATGCGCGCGGCATGGGCCGCACGATTGCCCAGGCGGTGAAGAACAGCATCCTGCACCCGATTCCGCTGCCCATCATTGCCGGGGTGCTCTACGCCCAGACCGGTTTGTCTGTGCCCGAGGTAGTGGATACGCCGCTGCAGTTGATGGGGCAGGCGCTGGGCCCCATGTCGCTGCTGCTGGTGGGGGTGACGCTGGCCTATGGCCGGGTACGGGGTAACCTGAGTGCTGCGCTGCGCATTGCCGTGGTGAAGACTGTGGTGCACCCCGCCGTATTCCTGGGCTGTGCCTGGTTGCTGGGTCTGCGCGGCCCGGCGATGGCCGCCATGGCGCTGGCTGCGGCCTTGCCCGTGGGCGCCAATGTGTTTCTGTTTACTCAGCGCTATGAAGTGGGGGAGGACGAAGTCACGGCCAGCATTGCGGTTTCCACCGCGCTGGCCCTGGTCACGCTGCCGGTGGTGCTGACGGTGTTGCAGCGCTGGGCCTAGGTCACCGCGGTGAGCCTGCACCGTGCGGCACAGCGGGGCTGCTGTGCTATTGGTGAGGCTGCGACACATCGGGGGCACACATATCGGGGGCGCGTTCGCTCCCATGGCCTTGGTCGCAGCGGGCTTCCAGGGTTTGCTGCGTTGTATGGGGTGTATGCAGCAGACAGCCTGCAGGCAGTACTGATGCGAGGCCGTGGGACATGGCGCGAGGCAATGCACCCGCTGGCGGTGCAAGGGCGCGGGAGGGGCTGAGACGCTGCCCAGTGTCCCGCGATGCTTATGCGCTACAGCCCAGGGGCCGCGTCTGGGACATAGAAAAAGCCCCGGCTGCGCGAGCGCCGGGGCTTGGGCGCACCGCCTAGACTTGGCGCGTACACCGATATGTGTTGTATCGGCGTACGCTGCGGGGACTTGAGCGGTTTTCGTTCAAAAAGCGCTATTCAGGGCGCAAGTCGTTCACGTACCCAAACCTGGCTGTCGTCTGGCCCGCTTTCGGTGCGGTAACGCAAACGGTCGTGCAAGCGGCTCTTGCGGCCCTGCCAGAATTCCCAGCGGTCGGGCACCAGACGGAAGCCGCCCCAGTGCGGGGGGCGCGGAGGCTTGAGCAGGAACTGGGCGCCATATTTGGCGGCGTTGGCCACCAGCACGCTGCGGCTGGATATGACCTGGCTTTGCGGGCTGGCCCAGGCGCCGATGCGGGAGTCCAGCGGGCGGCTGTGGAAGTAGGTGTCGCTTTCCTCGTCGCTGATGCGTTGGACCCGGCCTTCGATGCGGACCACGCGCTCCAGCTCTACCCAGTGGAACTGCAGTGCTGCAAACGGGTTGCCCGCCAGCTCGTTGCCTTTGCGGCTGTCGTAATTGGTGTACCAGACGATGCCGCGTGCGTCATAGCCCTTGATGAGCACGATGCGTGTGCTGGGGCGCAAATCGTTGCCTACCGTGGCCACGGTCATGGCATTGGGCTCTGCCACTTGCGCGCTCACGGCTTCCTGCAGCCACTGGTCGAACTGTGCCAGGGGATCCGCTTTGGATGCGTCTTCATTGAGTTCTGCGCGCTCGTAGCTCTTGCGCAGGTCGGCGATGTGGGCAGAAATCTGGCTCATGCCGCCATTGTGCCCTCTGCGTGCAGCAGTGCGGTATTTGTGCAGGCCGTGTGCTGCCTGCTGTGACAGACGAGAACAGGGCGGTGCGGCCAGGGGCAGATGGCGTGTAGGCGAGCCTGACGCCGGTTGCCGTGGTGCATGCGCTGCAGTACGGGGGCAGTCCGCCGGACTGCCAGATGTTCCGGGATTGCGCCCCTTGTGCGCGCAGGCCTGGCAAGTTCGGACGCTGCAATTCTCCCTGCGCAGGATCTGGTGCCGCACACGGGCCGCGTATGGCGGCGCCGGGCGGCATGGCTCAGCCAGCCAAGGACACCGTTTCGGCGCGGCTCATGTTTTCCAGGGCGGCGCAGACATCGGCCATGCGACCGCTGAGCACCATGCGGGCGCGGTCGCCCACGTCGCGACGCAGGACGCGCACCTTGTCGTCCATGGCCACGCTGAAATAGCGGCTGTCGTTGGCACTGGCGGCGGATGCTGCGTTTGTGCCAGCAGACGCTGCCGCACGATGGGCGCGCAGGCCCGGATGGCGCTGGACCTGCATGGACAAGGGGGCAGTGAGGGTAAAGCCGACCGGGGTGCTGGAGGTGGTGAACAGGCGCATGGGGAGCTCGCTTTCTGTTGTGCAGTTTTCCGGGCAAACCTACTCCCTCAGGCTGCACACACCTGATCGGAGAGACAAATTCTGGGCAAAACGGCCCCGCACGGCCGCGCAGGCCGCGGTACAGAACCGTGGTGGTGGCGGAAGCGGCTGGGCGGCGCTTCCGCGGTCAAGGGCCTGGGTGGCAACGCTGAGCGCGCCACGGGAAGCCCGGTAGAAGGGCCGTGCGCTACATGTGCGCCGAGTTGCGGATCAGGCCCACGGCCAGCCCTTCGATGGCGAAGGGCTCCTCGGGATTGACCTGGATGACGGGGTAGTCGGGGTTTTCTGGCAGCAGTTCGATCTGCGAGCCGGTGCGGCGCAGGCGCTTGACGGTGACGTCATCACCCAGGCGGGCCACGACGATCTGGCCGTTGCGGGCCTCATGGGTGGACTGCACGGCCAGCAGGTCGCCGTCCAGGATGCCGGCGTCCCGCATGGACATGCCGCGCACCTTCAGCAGGTAGTCGGGCTTGTGGGCGAACATGCTGGCTTCCACCGAATAGGTCTGGTCGATGTGTTCTTGGGCCAGAATGGGCGAGCCTGCAGCGACACGGCCCACCAGCGGCAGCAGCAGCGGCTGCATGGCGGTCAGAGGCAGGGCAAAGACGTTGCCGCGGGCTGCGTTGATGCTGCGCACGGTGTCCACGCACAGGCGGATGCCGCGCGAAGTGCCGCTGACCAGCTCGATCACGCCCTTGCGGGCCAGGGCCTTGAGGTGTTCCTCCGAGGCATTGGCCGACTTGAAACCCAGCGTGCTGGCGATCTCGGCCCGGGTTGGGGGCGCGCCAGTGCGGCTGATGGCAGACTGGATCAGATCCAGAATCTGCTGCTGCCGGGGGGTGAGCTTGGGGTGGTCCATGGGCATTCCTCGATCAATGGGGATGAATACTGTGCGTTCATCCAGTACCTGTATTTTTGACCAGTTTGCAAAGGACTGCAAGTGGAAAGTGGCAAAACCATCGTCATTCTGGGGACCGGCGGCACGATTGCCGGGGTCGCGGACTCTGCGGGGGCCCATGTGGGCTACCGTCCGGCACAGCTGGGTGTGGCGCAACTGCTGCAGGCGGTGCCCGACCTGGAACGCGTTGCAAAAGCACCACTGCAGGCCGAACAAGTGGCCCAGCTGGACAGCAAGGACATGGACCACACCACCTGGCATGCGCTGGCAGTGCGCTGCAGCCAGTTGCTGGAGCGTGCCGATGTGGGGGGCATTGTCATCACCCACGGCACCGATACCCTGGAAGAAACCGCCTGGTTCTTGCAGTGCGTGCTGCAGCCAGCCAAACCCGTGGTGCTGACCTGTGCCATGCGTCCGGCCAGTGCCATTTCGGCCGATGGGCCTGGCAATCTGCGGGATGCTGTGATTTGCACAGCCGATGTCCATGCGGCCGGGCGCGGCGTGCTGGCCGTGATGGCCGGGCTGGTGTTCAGTGCCCGCCAGGTGCGCAAGGTGCACCCGTACCGGGTGGATGCATTTGACGGCGGTGACAGCGGCCCGCAGGGCTGGGTGGAAGAGGGGCGGGTGCGCTGGGTCGGCCACGTGGAGGGGGCCACTCTGTCGGCACCGAAGATTCCGCCGGTGGGTGCGCTGCGCCCGCCTGCCGAATGGCCCCAGGTGGAAATCCTGGTGAGTCATGCAGGCTGCAGCGGGCGGGTGATGCAGGCGGTGGTCCAGGCGCTGTGCAGCGCCGGCGTGCGCGGGCTGGTGGTGGCCGGCACAGGCAACGGCACCACCCACCAGGCGTTGGATGCCGCACTCGAAGTGGCGCAAAGCCGGGGCCTGGCGGTACGCCGCAGCACGCGTTGCGAGCGCGGGCGCATTGTGCAGGCCGAAGACGCCGATGACAGCCGTGTCAGCGCCTTGTCTGCCGTGAAGGCGCGCACCAGTCTGATGCTGGAATTGATGGGCTGGCCGCGCACGGACCGCTAGCCCGAAATCCGTGCCGGTGCGGCAGGCCACGCCGCCATAGGGTGGGGGGCGGGCTTGTTGCGCGGCGTGAATACGTGCAGGCCTGCTAGCCCAACCCGCAGGTAGGCAGGCGATAGCGTGTTGCAGTCGAGGTCCGCTGGAAAATCTCGCCAACCCGGGGTCTGCACAGCGCTGGCTGTACGGGGCTGTCGCGTGGTGCGCACGAAATTCTCACAAAAACTTACAACCGGTAGAGAAGAGGAATGTGCACCCGGCGCGGTAAGCAATAATCGCGCACGGAGGTGTTAGTGGTGACCAATTCTCTCGCGAGCGGCCTGGATTTTGAGGACATGTTTGACCTCGCCCCCATATCCCTGTGGATGGAGGATTACAGCGGGCTCAAGCAGTTGTTCGCGCAATGGCGCGCCGCAGGCGTCACCGATTTGCAGCAGTTTTTCCGCGAGGACCCCCGGCGCGTGCAGCAATGCAGCCAGTGCTTTCAGGTGCTGCGCGTCAACCAGTACACGCTGGAGCTTTTCAAGGCCCCTGACCAGGCCACGCTGCAAAACCGCCTGGATGAGGTGTTCCGCGGCGATATGCACGACAGCATCGTCGCCGAGCTGCTGGCCCTGTGGGACGGGCAGCTGAGCTTCGCCAACCGCTCGGTGAACTACGCGCTGGATGGCCGGCGCATGGACATTCAGGTGCGTTTTCGCGTGCTGCCCGGCTATGAAGACAGCTGGAGCCGTGTGCTGGTGTCGCTGGAAGACATCACCGCCGAGGTGATGAGCACGCAGCGTCTGCAGGCCAGCGAACAGTACGCGCGGGATTTGTTTGCCCACTCCCCGGTCTCGCTGTGGGTGGAAGACTTCAGCGCGGTCAAGCAACTGCTGGACGAGGTGCGCGAGCGCGGCATCCGCGACTTCCGTACGTTCTTGAAGGTGCACCCTGAGTTCGTCACCCGCTGCATGCAGGAAATCCGCGTGATCGACGTCAACCAGCAGACACTGGAGATGTTCGGCGCCAGCAGCAAGGCCAATCTGCTGCACAACCTGTCCCAGGTGTTTCGGGGCGAGATGTACGACTCCTTTGCCGAGCAGTTGCAGGATCTGTGGGATGGCAAGCTGGTGCAGCAGCGCGAGGTGGTGAACTATTCGCTGACCGGTGATGTGCTGCACATCCACATGGAGTTCGCCATCATGAACAGCCACGCCCGGAACTGGGATCTGGTGCTGCTATCGCTGGTGGACATTACGGCCCGCAAAAAGGCCGAGTCCTACCTGGAATACCTGGGTAAGCACGATGTGCTGACCCAGTTGCGCAACCGTGCCTTCTATACGGAAGAGCTCAACCGGTTGTCGCGCAAGGGGCCATGGCCGCTGTCGGTGATTGCCATCGACATGAACGGTCTCAAGGGCGTGAACGACGACCACGGCCATGCCGCAGGCGATGCCATGCTGCGCCGTATTGGCGAGGTGCTGACCAAGGCGGTGGATGCGCCGGCCTGCGCGGCGCGCATCGGCGGTGACGAATTCATGGTGCTGTTGCCCGGCACCGACGAGCGCGGTGCCCAGGCCATGCAGGAGCGCATTCTGTCGCTGCTGGAGCTGAACAACCAGTTCTACCCCGGGCAGACCATCCATCTGGCCATGGGCCATGCCTGCGGGCGGGAGGGGGCCAGCATGGAAGCGGTGGTGCACCGGGCCGACCAGGCCATGTATGCCGAGAAGATGCGCTTTTACGCGGGGCGTGCGCAAGACCGGCGGGTCGACAGCATGCTGTGAGGCCTTTGGCGCAAGGCAGGCGCGTCCGGAATTCAGGCAGTCAGTTCCCGCGCCCCATAAAAAATGTCCACTGTCAAGTCTTTTGCGAGATCATGAAGTGGCATGAAAGGTCTTACGGGGCAACAGGTTAGGCCAGATTTCGGCCATCGTGTGCTCTTGCTGCTTTTCCGGCTAGGTGCCGCATAGGCGCTTCGCGGTAGCAAGCCCAGGGGCGGCGTAGCGGGCAAGGTCGCACTGTCATCATAGCCGTGGCTTGTCGCAAGCGGCCTCTCAAAGCGAAAGCGCAGCCGGTGGGCTGCGCTTTCGCTTGCGGGTGGATGGTGGATGCGTCCGCATCGTCAACTCGGCCTCGGCGGCGGCGCCTTGCTCGCCCCTCCCTTCCTGAATCCCCGGTCGCCGGCGATGAACGCCTCCAGCATGTGCGGGATCAGCGTCACGGCATCGACCGCCTCGCCATACGCCTGCGCGTGCAGCGCGGCGTAGCGGTCGAGGTCGGCTTTCAGGCTGGCCGGGCAGGCAAAGGTCAGCTTCGTGGATTCGGTTTTCGGCAGCGGGCCGAGCCGCAGCTTGCGCGTCGTCATCGTGAAGTCCCCTTGTTGAAGAACAACGGCTGGTAGGGCCGCAGCACCAAGTCGCGGTTGGCGATGATGCGAACCGGCAGGCCCGGCCGCTCGGTCAGCGTCGGCTGGATGTTCATGTTGCGCCGGGTCATTTCCTGCCCGACCTGATTGATGCTGTCCTGCGCGCTGTCGCGCCCGGCGATGATGATGCGGTCGCCATCCTGGCGGTTCTCGGGCGCGGCCAACTCGGCGCCGACGCCCAGCAGTGTGGTCAACGCTGCGCCAGCGAAGATGCGGCCCCAGTGGTAGTCCACGTCGTCTTCCAGCCCGGCATAGCCGGCCGGGTCGGCTCCGACCAGGTTGTCGAGCGTGAGCGAAGACGTGTCGGGCAGGATGATCCGGTTCCACACCACCTGCACGCGACTCTGCCCGTAGCTGACCTGGCTGTTGTAGCGGCCCAGGATGCGCGAACCCTGCGGGATCAGCAGAAAGCGCCCGGTGGCCGTGTCATAGACCGGCTCCGTCACCGTGGCGATCACATCGCCCGGCAAATCCGACTTGATGCCCGTCACCAGCGCACCGGCGATCACCGATCCGGCCATGACCTGATACGGCGAAGCCGGCATTTGCAGATTGCCGGAATTACGGGTTTCCGCAGTTCCGGCTTTCTGGAACGCCTCTTTCTGGTCTTGCCGGTTCTGTACCGCCGTCGGGTCGGCAGGCTGCGCCGCCGTCGAGGCTGGCCCGGCAGCCATCGGGTCGAACGCCGCATTGGCGGCGAAGCCCGGCGCGGCGGCGGCCTGCGACTGCGCCACCGGCGCGGCCTTCTGCGTGCCAGAGCGGAAGAACACCGATGAACCCGCGGCCGCTTCGGCTTCCTTGCGCAGCGCATCGTTCGGGTCGTTGCCGGGGGCCGCATAGGCGGTCGTCACCGGCTGCTGCGACTTGACGATGGCCGGGCCAAGATCGCCCGGCAGCGGCGGCCCCAGTTCGGGCACCGTGGGCGGCAAGGCCGGCGGCAGCTTGGAGTAATCCGCCGGCAGCGCATCCAGCCCTTCGGACTTGGAGACGCGATCGACGTTGTAAAGCTCGGTCTGCTCACCAGCACCACGCCGCTGCGGTTGCAGCGACCACATCAGCGCACCGAGCACGGCGACCGACAGGCCGCCGGCGAGGATGGCCAGCGTGCGCCGGTTCAGGCGCGTGACCGGGCGCGGCTGGGCGCGCAGCGCCACCGCCTCGGGTGCGATCTTGCCCGCCGTCTGCGGCGCGGTGAGGTCGGGAGTGTCGTCCTGGCTCATTGTCAGTTCCTCCGCGCCACGCCGTCAGTGCGCTCGATCCGCACCACGTCACCACCATCGCCGCCCAGGCGCAGTTCGGCCGCGCCAAAGAGGCGATCCACGATGTAATAAGGCGAGCGGAAACGGTAGTTGACGAGCTGGCCATCACCCTGCGCGCCGATCACGAACAAGGGGGGCAACTCGCCTTGGGCGATACCCGGCGGAAACTGGATATAGACCTTCTCGCCATCATCGAAGGCCCGCTGCGGCTTCCACGGCGGATTGCTACCGCTGATCGCGTAGCGGAAGCGGATCTTCTCCAGCGCCAGGCCGGTATCGACCGGCGCGGCGGCGCTGGCCGCCTGCGACTGGCGCTGCAAGGCCAGCATCCGGTCTTTCGGGTAGTCCCATGACACCGAGGCCATCCATGCCTTCTCGGTCGAGGTCAGCTCGATCAGGTAGGTGCGCCGGCTGGTGGTGATGACCAGATTGGTTTTCAGGCCCGAGCGGGTGGGCTTGACCAGCACATTGACGCGCAGCACCTCGCCGCTGCCGCTGGACGTGTCGCCCACGATCCAGCGCACGGTATCGCCAGCGGCGACGGTGACAAGTTCCTCGCCGGGCTGGAGCGAGACCACGGTGACGCGCCCCGGTGCGGCATAGACTTGATACAACGCGCCGTCGCTGTACGGCCACACTTGGATCGCATTGACGTAGCCCTCGCGGGTCGGCGCGATGCGTGCCTCGGCATTGGCGCGCGAAACGCGCACCTTCTCGTCGGCCGGCTCCGGCACGGGCGCTGCCTCGTCCACCTCCGGCAGCGGCTTCAACTGCGCCGGCAGCGCCAGCGGCTCGGGCACGGCGACGACTTCCACCGGCTTGGGCGGCTCGGGTAGCGGCTGCGCCTGCACCGGCTCATCAAGCGAAATGGACGGCGGCGGCTTGCCCTGCGAGGCGCATCCCGACAGGGCCGCGAACATCAGCACGAAAGCGTAAAAGCAGAAAGGCACGTTCATGGTTTGGCTCCTTCGGAAGAATCCAGTTCGCGGCTCCACGACAGGCCGTTGACGTAGATACCCAGCGGGTTCTTGCGCAGGCGCTGTTCGGTGCGCGGGGTTTGCAGGACGGTGGAAAGCACGGCGTTCCAGCGTTCGGTGCCAGCGGGTGCGCCATTGACGAACCGCTGTTCCGTCCACCGGACGTTGAACGAGGCATCGCTGGCGCGCGTGACGCTGGTGATCTGCACCGTCACCGACTCGCGGCCGACGCGGGCGAATGGATCGTTCTTGCTCGCGTAGTCGTTGAGCACGGCCGCACCCTTGTCGGTGGTGTAGTCGTAGGCATCGAGCCAGTTCTGCCGCACGACGATGGGGTCGATGGACAGCGAGCGCACCAGCGTCACGAAGCGCGCCAGGTGATGCGCAATCTGCGCATCGGCAGGCCGGTACGGCGTGGCGGCCTCGCCCACGGTACGCACCTGGCCGGATTGATCGACTTCGATGACGTAGGGCGTCACGATGGACTGCGCCGAACGCCACACCAAGCCGCCGGCCATCAGCAGGGCCAGCACCAGGCAGCCGAAGGCCATCAGCCGCCAGTTCTTCGCCTGCACGCGGGCCGAGCCGATACGCTCGTCCCACACCTGGGCGGCGGCTTGATACGGGGTGGCAGGCTGTGGCGTATCGGCATAGCGCACCTGCGGTCGTTTGAATCGCATGGTCAGTTCTCCTTGTGAATCGCTTTAGTCGTCGGAGCCGCGCAGGCTCGGGCCTTGCCCGGAGCCGCCACCGTCACCGCCGCGCAGCGTGTGGGCGGCCGTGGTCGCGGCATGGGTGATCTGCTGGCGGCGGTGCATCCGCTTGGCCCATGCGGGCTGCTCTTGCTTCTGCGAGCTGGCGGCGCTGTCTGTGGCTTCGCCTGCGGCCGCCTGACCGGTGCCAGCCGCACCGGGCGCGGCGCCGCCACCGGCCTCTGTGCCGTTCCAGCCAGCACGGAAAGAGCCGGTCATCTTCTGCGCCGCGCCGGACGCCCCGGATGCGGCGCTACGCCCGGCAGACTGCGCGCCGCCCGCAGCGGCGGAACCGGCCTGGAATGCCGACTTGGCGCTGCCGGCCGCCGAGGTGGCGGCACGCGCACCGGCCCCGGCGAGCTTGGCGGCCGCAGGCGCCATGCGTGCCCCGGCCACGACCGCACCACCCACGCCGGTCGCGGCGGCGCCGATGGCAACGGCCGTGCCGGCGGCACCAATGGCGGCACCGGCCATCGCGCCCGCGCCAAGCTGCGGCGCACCGGACACCAGGCCCGTGGCGATGCCCGGCCCATAGATGCCCAGCGCCAGCAGCGCGAGCGAGGCCAGCATCACGACAAGGGCGTGGTCGATGGAGGGTTCGTCGGGATGAACCTGGAACTCTGCGAACAGGCCCGAGCCGATGCCGACGATGACGGCCAGCACCAAGACCTTGATGCCCGACGACACCACGTTGCCGAGCACCTTTTCGGCGAGAAACGAGGTCTTGTTCCAAAGCGCGAACGGCACCAGCACGAAGCCGGCCAGCGTCGTCAACTTGAACTCGATCAGCGTGATGAAAAGCTGGATCGCCAGCACGAAGAAACACAGGATGACGGTGAGCCAGGCGAGAAACATCACCACGATGGGGTCGATGTTCACGAAGACTTCGGGGAAGCCCGCCATGTCGCCGATCTGGTCGAGGATCGGTGCCCCGGCGTCGATGCCGGTCTTGGCCAGCCGCCCCGGTTGCAGGAAGTTCTCCATCGTCATGGTCGAGCCGGTGGCCGTCAGGCCCAGCCCGGCGAACGAGCGGAACACGATGCCGGCCAGCCAGTTGAAGTTGCCGATGATGTAGGCGAAGGCACCGACGTAGAGCACCTTGCGCAGCAGCTTGGCGATCACGTCCTCGCCCTGGCCGGTGGCGTGGCTCATGGCCCAATACAAGCCGGCGATGGTCATGTCGATGACGATCAGCGTGGCCGTCAAGAACGCCACTTCGCCTTGCAGCAAGCCGAACCCGGAGTCGATGTAGCGCGAGAACGTATCGAGGAAGCGATCGATGATGGTCACGTCGTTCATGGCGCGTCTTCCCCGGTGGGTTCATCGAAGCTGGCCGGAATCGGCGGCAGTTCGGCCAGCGTCCGGTATTCGTCCGGCCCGGTCTGGCCGGCGAAGAAGCGCCGCCGGAAGGCTTCGGCGGCGGCGCGGCAGTCGTCTTCGCCCACGGCCTGCCGGTTGTCCGCACACTGCGCACGCAACGCCTTGAGCCGCACGGGATCGGCGGTCAAGGCGTCGGCCAGGCTCTCGGCCTGCTGCTGGCCGCACGCGGTCAGCAGCAGGGCCAGCAGCGAAACCGACAAGACGGGAGCGCATCGCATGGCCGCCTCCGTCAGTTGTTGTAGAAATTGATGGACTGCGGCGTGTACGGCGTGCCGCTACCGAGGAAGCGCCGGCGAACTTCGCGGGCGCGCTCGGTGGCCGCCGCCTGCCGCGCCAGTTCCAGCGACGCGGCGCGGTCTTGCGTGATCTGGAGCTGCTGCGCCTGGATGGACTGCTTGGCCTGCAAGGCAAGAAGCTGGTTGGTCGCCTGCTGCGCCTGCAAGGCGCCGGTGGCCGATTGGCTCTGGCTCACGAGGTCGGCCAGCGCGCTTTCGTCTTGCGCCAGGTTCTGCGACACCTGCGCCTGCATCCGCATCGCGGTATGCAGGCCGTCGAGGGTATTCTTCCAACGCTCGCGGGCGTCCTGCGCCATGCGGTCGCCGCTGACGGTGGCGGCGTACTGCTCCGGGTACAGGCGCGAGAACGTGGCGTCCATGCTCTGCACGTCGTAGGCCAGTCCCTGCGCCTCGGCGATCAGGCGTTCGGTGGTGGCGAGCGTCGAACGCAGGCGGTTGACAATGTTGAAGTCCAGGCTCGCCAGATTGCGGGCTTGGTTCATCAACATCTGCGCCTCGTTTTGCAGTTGATTGATCTGGTTGTTGATCTGCTCCAGCGTGCGAACGGCGGTGAGCGTGTTCTGCACGAAGTTGGACGGGTCGAATACGGTGATGGCCGCCGCGGGTTGAGCGAGCATCAGCGAGCCGGCCAGCGCGGCGGCGAGCGAAACGGAAAGCACACGGGTTTTCATGGCGAAACCTCCAGCGGTTGAGAAGCGAGGAAAGAAGCCGCCGCTGGTGAGGACGGCAGCAGGTCGGCGGCCCAGTCGAGGCCGCGATGGCGCAGCCACGCGCCGGCGAAGCCGCGAGCGCCGGCCTGCGTCAGCACGCGATCGATGTCGCGTTGGTCTTGCGGTGTGGATGCGCCCGCGAAGGCGAGCGCGGCCGGCCCCAGGTCGAGGTCGAACAGGCGATTGCCGAGGCGCGATTGGTAGTAGTAGTCGCGCTTGGGCTGCGCGGTAGCGACGATTTCGATTTGCCGGCTGTTGAGGCCGAAGCCCTCGTAGATCGTGCGAATCTGCGGTTCAGTGGCCTGCGGGTTGGGCAGAAAGATGCGAGTGGCGCAGCTTTCGATGATGGCTGGCGCGATGGTCGAATCCTTGATGTCGGCCAGCGACTGCGTGGCGAAGACGACGCTGACGTTCTTCTTGCGCAGCGTCTTCAACCACTGCCGGATGCGCGCGGCGAACACCGGGTCATCGAGGAACAGCCAGGATTCGTCGAGAATCAGCAGCGTCGGCGCACCGTCGAACCGCTCATCGAAGCGCGCGAACAGGTAGCCCAGCACCGACCGCACGGCGGCAGGACTGGCCATCAGTTCTTCCATCTCGAAACACTGCACGTCGGCTGTGCCCAGCCGGTCGCGGTCGGCGTCCAGCAGCTTGCCGTGGGCGCCGCCGAGCACGTAAGGCGCGAGCGCCTGGCGCAGCGCGTTCGATTGCAGCAGCACCGAGAACCCGGTCATCGTGCGCTGCTCCAGCGGCGCACCGACGAGGCTCCCCAGCGCCGACCAGATCGCCACCTTCTCGTCGGGGCCGATGACCACGCCCTCATGGCGCAACCGTCCCTCGATCCATTCGGTGGCCCAGGCGCGATAGCCTTCCTGGTCGATGCGCGCAAGCGGCTGGAACGCGATACCGCCGTCAGCGCCTAGGTCGTAGTGCTCGCCGCCCAGCCCCAGGATGGTGGCGCGCATCGAGCGGCCCATGTCGAAGACGAAGATGCGCGAGTTCAAATAGCGTCGGAACTGCATCGCCAGCACGGCGAGGAATGCCGACTTGCCCATGCCGGTCGGGCCGACCACCGCCATGTGCCCCACGTCGCCGATGTGCGTGACCAGCCGGAACGGCGTCGCGCCGTCGGTGCGGGTGACGATCACCGGCGGGCCGTCCAGATGCGTATTGCGCTCGGGGCCAGCCCATACCGCCGACACGGGCATCATGTGCGCAAGGTTCAACGTCGAGACGATGGGCTGGCGCACGTTGGCGTAAGCGTTGCCGGGGATGGACGACAGCCACGCATCCACCGCATTCAACGTCTCGGGAATGGTGACGAAGCCCCGGCCTTGGATGACACGCTCCACCATGCGCAACTTTTCGTTGGCTACGTTGGCGTCCGCGTCCATGACGGTGACGGTCGCCGTCAGGTGGCCGAAGGAAACCTGATCGCTGCCAAGTTCCTGCATGGCGGCGTCTGCATCCGCCGACTTGTTGTTGGCGTCGGTATCGACCAGCGGGCTTTCCTGCTGGAAGATCGTTTCACGCAGCAACGCCACTACGTTCTTGCGCTTGGCGAACCATTGGCGACGCAGGCGGCCGAGTCCCTTTTCCGCCTCGGCTTTGTCCAGGCAGAGGAACCGGGTTGACCAGCGATAGGCGAAGCCCAGGCGGTTGAGGTCGTCCAGCAGGCCCGGCCAGGTCGAAGTCGGAAAGCCCCGCACCGACACCACGCGCAGATTCTGGTCGCCCAGCATCGGCGCTAGGCCACCGACCAGTGCGGAGTCGGCCAGCAGCGCGTCGATGTGGAACGGGACTTCGGGTACGCCCACGCGGTAGCGTCGCGTGGACACCGTGGCGTGCAGATAGGTCAGCGTCTCGGCGTCATCGAGCCAGGCGATTTCCGGCATCACGCCATCGAGTAAATCGAAGGCGCGATCGGTTTCTGCCACGAAGGCATCGAGCCGACCGCGCCAGTCCACGCCGTCGCCCGGCGCGTTCTCGTAGAGCAGCTTGGCCGCGCGGGCGCGGGATTCCTCCGGCGGCAGGTACGCAAGCGTCAGGTGATAGGCGCTCTCGAAGTGACTGCCCGATTCCTCGAAGGCCGCCCGGCGTTCCTCGTCCACCAGCCAAGACAGCGGCTCGGGAAAGTCGGAGTGCGGGTAATCCGCCGCCGACCGGCGCTCGGCCTCAATGAACAAGGCCCAGCCCGAACCTAGGCGGCGCAGCGCGTTGTTGAGCCGTGCCGACGTGGCGATCAGTTCGCCCTGTGTCGCGCTGTCCAGATCAGGCCCGCGAAAGCGCGCCGTGCGCTGGAAACTGCCGTCCTTGTTCAAGACGACGCCTGGCGCGATCAGCCCGGCCCACGGAAGCCAGTCGGCGAGCAAGGCCGGGCGCTGACGGTATTCGGCAAGGTTCAGCATGGCGGCGTCCCCCTACACGTCGAGCAGCGGTTTGTGCTTGATGTGCCGGGCGAAGACCTGCATGAACTGCGGATCGACGCGCGCGCCCCAGACCGCCAGCGAATGGCCGACGATCCAGAGCACCGCACCGGGAATCCACAGTTGCAGGCCCAGCCCGACGGCGGCGGCCAGCGTGCCGTTGGCAATCGCCACGGTGCGCGGCGCACCGCCCATCAGGATCGGCTCGGTGAGTGAGCGATGCAGCGGCACCTCGAAGCCCGCCGTGAAGGCATCCGAGGCACTCATACGACCGCCCCGCCGGAGAAGGAGAAGAACGACAGGAAGAACGAGGACGCAGCGAACGCGATGGACAGACCGAACACGATCTGGATCAGCTTGCGGAAGCCGCCGCTGGTATCGCCGAAGGCCAGCGCCAGGCCGGTGGAAATGATGATGATGACCGCGACGATGCGCGCCACCGGCCCCTGGATGGATTCGAGGATGGAGGTCAGCGGGCCTTCCCAGGGCATCGAGGAACCGGAGGCTTTCGCCGTACCGGCCGTCATCAGCATGATGGCGGCCAGCAGCAGGCCGTGCTGCGCCGGCGCGGCCAGGCGCCGCAGGCGCGCGAAGGCCGAAGCCGGATTTACGGAAATGTGGAAAGCAAGAATGTGCATCTGCGTCATGGCAGTTCTCCAGAGGGTTCAGGGGACGGGGAAGGAACTGACGGCAGCTCGGGAAACGGCGTTTCCAGCGCATCCGCCATGCGATAGCCCACGCCGTCGAAACCGACGACGCGGGCGATGCTTTCGACGTGGCGCTTGCGGCCACGCCCGGCGATATGGATGACGACGTTGATGGCCTCGGCGATCAACGCGCGCGGCGGATTCACCGCCACTTCAAGAATCAGTTGTTCCAGGCGCAGCAGTGCGCCCAAGGCGGAACCGGCGTGAATCGTGGCGATGCCGCCGGGGTGGCCGGTGCCCCACACCTTGATGAGATCCAGCGCCTCGCCGCCGCGCACCTCGCCGACGATCACGCGGTCGGGGCGCAGGCGCATCGTGGCGCGCACCAGTTCCTGCATCGACACCACGCTTGCGCGCGTGCGCAGCGGCACATGGTCGCGGGCGGCGCATTGCAGCTCGATGGTGTCTTCGAGCACGAGCACGCGGTCGCCCGTGGCGGCGATCTCGGCCAACAGCGCGTTGGCGAGCGTGGTCTTGCCGGTACTGGTGCCGCCGGCGATCAGGATGTTCTGCCGCTCGCGCACCGCGCGGCGCAGGAAGTCCGCCTGGCCGGCAGTCAGGATGCCGTCGGCCACATAGCGATCCAGGCCGATGATGCTCACGGCCCGCTTGCGCAGTGCGAAGGCCGGCCCCGGTGCAGCCGGCGGCAAGATGCCCTCGAAACGCTCGCCCGTCTCGGGCAATTCGGCGGTCAAGAGCGGCTGGCCGCGATGCACTTCCGCGCCGACATGGGCGGCGACAAGGCGGATGATGCGTTCGCCGTCGGCTTCGGGCAGTTCGACGCCCAGTGGCGCGCGGCCCGACGACAGCCGATCCACCCAAAGGGTGCGATCAGGGTTGAGCATGATTTCCACCACGTCCGGGTCTTCGAGCGCGGCGGCGATCAGCGGCCCCATTGCCGTGCGCAGCATCTGGATGCGGCGATCCTGTGAAGTGGTGGCCGACGAGCGTGGTTCGGGCGGAATCTGCGGAACGGCGCTCATGAGGCACGCTCCGCAGCACGTTCGTGGGCTTCGGCCAGCGCCGCCGCGTCATCCATCCGCATCGGATCGGGATGCAGTTCTTCCACCACGTCGCGCACCAGGCTCCGGCCGCGCAGCAGGTGCCTGCCGAGCTGTTCGATGAACTGCTCGAAACGCGCCTTGCCCTGGGCACGGGCCGCGTCTTGATGCGCCTCGGGCACCGGCGTGCTGACGGTCAGGAAGTAGCGGATGAACAGCGCCAGCGTCTCGATCTGGATGTTCTGGTCGCGCTCCAGTCGTTCGGCCTGCCGGGACAGGCGATCCAGCCGCTTGGCAATGGCGGCCTCGCGCTGGTCGCCCGCGTCCGGCGACAGCCAGGACGCCAGCGCCGCCGCGACGATGCTGGATTTCGAGACGCCTTTCTTGGCGGCAAGTTCTTCCAGCCGCTTGGCGTGCTCGTGCTGGATGAACAGATTGAGGCGGTATTGGCTCATAGGTCGATTCCGTCGTTGGGGTCGAGGGAAGCCAGCCGCGCCGTGCGCTGCATGGCCGGGTCAAGCTGGCCTGGGAGCGGCAGCGGCAGGTCGTCGTCGTCATCGAGCAGCGCCAGGTCATCGGGCGCATCCAGCTCGGGGTCGTAGGCGACGGATTCGGTGAGTTCGGGTTGGCGGCGCGGGCCGCCGTCGTCGGCGCCGCCCAGCTCATCGGCGGATGCCGTGGCTGATGCGGCGGGCACGGCCGGAATCGCCAGGCCGCTCCAGTCGTCGGCGCGGGCCGGTGGCACGTCGGCGTACTGCCCAGCCGCGAGCGCAGGCGGCGACAGCACGCGCTGCTTGAAGTTGGCGTCGGCGTAGTAGCGCAGCTTCTTGGCCTTGATCGGCGCGACGCTGGACACCATCACCACGGATTCATCGGGCGGGAGTTGCATCACTTCGCCCGGCGTCAGCAGCGGGCGGGCCGTCTCCTGCCGCGACACCATGAGATGCCCGAGCCACGGCGCGAGCCGGTGGCCGGCGTAGTTGCGCTGCGCGCGCAGCTCGGTCGCGGTGCCGAGCGTTTCGGAAATCCTTTTCGCCGTCCTTTCGTCATTGGTGGCGAACGTCACCCGGACGTGGCAGTTGTCCAGAATCGAATGGTTCTGGCCGTAGGCTTTGTCGATCTGGTTGAGCGACTGCGCGATGAGGAAGCTGCGGATGCCGTAGCCGGCCATGAAGGCAAGCGCCGTCTCGAAGAAGTCCAGGCGGCCCAGCGCAGGGAACTCATCGAGCATCAGCAACAGCTTGTGGCAGCGTTCGATGCCGTCGCTGCCATCGAGCGATTCGGTGAGGCGTCGCCCGATCTGGTTCAAGATAAGCCGGATCAATGGCTTGGTGCGGCTAATGTCGGACGGCGGCACCACCAGGTACAGCGACACAGGTGATTCGGACGCGATCAGGTCAGCGATACGCCAGTCGCAGCGTGACGTGACCTCGGCCACCGTGGGGTCGCGGTACAAGCCCAAAAAGCTCATCGCGGTGGACAGCACACCAGACCGCTCGTTGTCCGACTTGTTGAGCACTTCGCGCGCGGCGGACGCGACAACAGGATGCGGCGTGTCACCGAGATGGCGCGTCGTCATCATCCGGTGCAGCGTCAGCTCGAACGGGCACGCCGGGTCGCTGAGGAAGTTGGCGACGCCGCGCAGCGTCTTGTCTTCGCCCGCGTAGAGCACATGCAGGATGGCGCCGACCAGCAGCGCATGGCTGGTCTTCTCCCAGTGATTGCGCTTCTCCAGCGCCCCTTCGGGATCGACAAGAATGTCCGCGATGTTCTGCACGTCGCGCACTTCATGCGCGCCGCGTCGAACCTCCAGCAGCGGGTTGTACGCGGCTGACTTCGCATCGGTGGGGTTGAACAGCAGGCAATGCGAGAAACGCGAACGCCAGCCGGCGGTGATCTGCCAGTTCTCGCCCTTGATGTCGTGGATCACTGCCGATGCAGGCCATGACAGCAAGGTCGGCACCACCAGGCCCACGCCCTTGCCCGAGCGCGTGGGCGCGAAGGTCAGGACGTGTTCCGGGCCTTCGTGACGCAGGTACTGTCCGTCATGCAGGCCGAGAAAGACGCCGGCAGACTGCATCAGCCCGGCCTTGCGAATGTCGGCGGTGTTGGCCCAACGTGCCGAGCCATAGGTCGTGACCAGGCGCGATTGCCGCGAGCGCCACACCGACATGGCGATGGCGACCACCACGGCGACCATGCCGCTGCCGCCGGCGATCACGCCGCCTATGTCGAAGACGTGCGGCGCGTAGGCATCGAAGAAGAACCACCACTCAAACAGCCGCCAGGGGTGATAGACCGGAATACCGAAGAAATCGAACCAGGGCGAGCCAAGGCGTAGTTGGTAGGCCAGAGCGGCGGCTGTCCATTGCGTTGCACTCCACACACCGGCGATCACGATGCTGAAAACAACCGCGATCTGCCCGAACAGCACGCCCTGAGATTGCATTGACTGGCCTCCGATTTCCCCTGCGCTGATTCCTCGTTCACACGCAGCACAAGGACGTGCCGCATGACGCGAGAATCAGTGCCGGGTCGGTGCCGGTCAAAGACCGTTATCGGGAGAAAGCTCTAGAAAAAAGAAAGAATTCGCGCAGCGTCGAGTCAAAGAAAAACGCCGCAAGCGAAGGCGCATTGCGGCGTGTATGGCGAAAAAACAGAATATTTTTAGGAATCGCCTGCGATCAGAACTTGGGCGGTTCCTTCGGCGGCGTGTACGGGGTTTTTCCATCGCCGTAGAACCGCTTGCGCGTAGCCTCGGCGACTCGGTTGCACAGCACGTCGCCCAGCCTGGCGCGATCGGTCTTGCACTGCTGGCGCAGCTCCTTCAACCGTGCCGGATCGGCGGCCAGTTCCTCCACGGTTGGCACATCGGCCTGCTTGGGCGTCTCCGATTGACCGCACGCAGTCAATGCCACGGCCAGCAGGAACGGAATGGAGTTTTTCATCATGCGGGTTCCTCCAGGGAGTCGGCATCAAGGCCCGGCGTGGGTCTGCTGCTTTCGGGTGATTCGATGGCCTGTACACGGTCGATGAAGCGAGCGAGCATTTCCGAAGGCTCGCCTTCCGGGCGCAGCAGGTAGGTCGTCAGCAACGGTGAACGGCCTGTCAGTGGCCGTGCCACTACGCCAGGTTCCTGGCTGGCCAGGATGTGCGCGTAGCCCGTCAGTCCCAAGGCGATGCCTGCGGACACCAACGCCATCATCAGGTCGCAAGACGCCACCCGTTCGGCCACCAGCGGTTCCATGTCCACACGGCGCAGAACGCGATCAACCTGCCGTGCATGTCCTTCGCACGCCTGCGGATCACATAGCACCAGCGGATAGCGCAGCAGTTCTTCCAGGGGGATGCGCTTGTGGGCCAGCAGGGGATGCCGCGCCGGAACGGCCACCATCAGCGGGTCACTCCATACCGGCTCGGCAATGAGGCCATCGCCGACTTCATCGGCGCGAGCAAAGCCCACGTCGTACAGATCACCATGCAGCCCTTTGATCTGCTGCGACAGCGGCACCTCGAAGAAGCGGATTTCCACCTCGGGTTCTTCCTGCCGGCAGAGGGCCAGCAAGGCCGGTAGCCGCGACGGCGTGATGCCGTCGGACAGGGCAATGCGCAATTGGCTGTGGAAGCCGTTGGCCGCTGCCTTCACGCTATCGCGCGCTTGCTGCAAGGCCGAGAAGACGCGCGGCACATGCTCAAAGAACAGCTTGCCCGCACGGGTCAGGCGCGTGCTGCGCGTGGTGCGCGCGAACAGCACCACGCCCAGTTCTTCTTCCAGTTCCTTGATCGCCCGCGACAGGGGCGATTGCTCGACGTGTAGCTTCTCCGCTGCGCGGGCGAAGTGCAGTTCTTCCGCTACAGCCATGAAACAACGGAGGTGGCGTAATTCCATTGTTATCACCTCTTTCGGGACAACTCCCAGCTTTAGCACTCGTGGAAGTTAGTCGGGCCTAAAGTGCCCGTGTCTCCGCTTGTTCGCTTGGCAACAATGTCTGCGCCAAGGCCAGCGCCTCGTCCTTGGTGGCAACCATGAGCATGGGATAGCCCCAGAACTTCTCATACACCAGGGTGAACGCCTTGGTCGCCAGCCGCTTGGCGGTACTCGGTTCGATGTAGATCCCTGCCTTGACGAAGGCCCGCAATTCGCTCTTGTGGCGTTTCATCCACAGCGAGGTTTGCTTCATTTCTTCCGGCGAATGTTCGTGATCGCCTTTATCAAGTCCCTCGTCGTTGAGCAGAACAAAGACTCTCTTGCGTGCGAGCAATGCCTCGAACTCGGCAAAAGGCGAGGCTTCGGGATCGGTGCCCGGCGCGTTTAGTCGCATCCAGACTAGAGGGAACTGCGAGGCGTCAATGAACATGCCAACACTCCTTCGGAACATAAGGAAAAATTGCAGGCTGCCGTGCCTCGTCAGAAAAATGGGCCTCTCCCGGCCGGGAGGAGCCATGCTCCGAGCGAGCAGAACGGCCAGCATGGTTAATCGCACGATACCTACGGAATGGCTGGACGTCATTGCACAATTTGGCCATAATATTTTTCAATTAGGCCAGCGTGCCTCATCTTCGATCCCAGGTTCAACACTTACTATGTCGAGCATCGCCATCACCGATCTGACCGTAACCAGAGACGTTGATAACGTCCCCCGGCCCGTTGTCGCTCTGAGTGCCACGTCGGTAACAAAGGACTGGGAACATGCGCGGCATCAGCACCACAAGGCGCAACTGCTTTACTCCGTTCGCGGCATCCTCAACTGCGAAATCGAAGACGGTGTCTGGATCGTGCCGCCGCAGTGCGCTGTATGGATACCGGGAGACTTGCCCCACTCGGCACGGGGATCGGGTGAAACGGAATGTTATTGCCTGTTCGTCGAGCCTGATGCCGCGCCGGATCTTCCGAAAACCTGCTGCACGATTTCGGTATCGCCGCTGCTACGCGAGTTGCTTCTGAAGGTGGCGGGTTTTCCCGAGCTATACCCGTTGGGGAGCAGGGAAGAACGCTTGATTGCCGCCTTGCTGGATGAGTTGGCGGCGGCTCCGGTGGAAGACCTGCATTTGCCGATGCCGCGCGATCCACGATTGCGTCGGCTCGCGGAAATGCTGTTGGCCGACCCTACCGACAAAACTTCAAAGGGCGATTGGGCTACCCGCATTGGCATGAGCGAGCGCAGCATGAGCCGGCTTCTGCTGCACGAAATCGGCATGAGCTTCGGACGCTGGCGCCGGCAACTGCATGTGATCCTTGCGCTTCAACGTCTGACCAAAGGCGAAAGCGTGCAAACGGTGGCGTTGGAATTGGGCTACGAAAATGCCAGCGGCTTCGTCACCATGTTCCGCAAGGCAGTCGGTAAGCCTCCAGCGCGATACCTCTCGGAACGAATGACCGACGGAGAGCCTACTGCTGTGCCAGGCATCATGCTTTCCGAGCATGGTCTAACCTGATCGGGTTCCGCGACATCTGCAAAAGCTCAAGATGTGAATCAATCCAGCCCCGTCTTGCCCGGTGCCCAATACGCTTTTGTCTGGAAGCGGTTCGAGCCGATTCCCTGCCGCTTGAGCAACTTGCGCATGTGTTGGATTGAGCTGGCCTTGCCCGACAGCACGACGTGCGTGTTCGGCTGCGCCTGCAACACGGACAGAATCCTTTCTTCCAGTTCGGTCAATTGAGCATCGTTTCCAGAGCGCACGCTCAAATGTGCATTTTCAAGCCCCAAGCGGGCAATGGCCGGCTGCGACTCGGCCAGCGACGACACTTCGAGGAACAAGTGTGTTTTCTCCGGCTGAACGACGCCATTCAACGCAACGGCCAAACCGAAGGAAGTTTCGTCGCCGAACAGGACAGCATCAGCGAAGCCGAGTTGCGTGAGGTCAATCGACTTGCGCGGGCCGAACACGATGCACTCGTCCCCCTTGCGCAACGTGCGCGCCCATTGCGTGCCGGGGCCATCGCCATGCAGGTAGGCCAGGATGCGCGTGCGGCCGTTTTCGGTGCCCCATTCGATGGGCGTGTAGGTGCGCTGCACCCATCCGCCCAGTTGGATCTGGAGCTTGTCGCCCGGCGTCCAGGCAACTTTGCGCAGTGCTTCGCCGCCGAGGGTAACGATGCGGAAAGCGTTGCCAATATCTTCGATGTCCAGCACACGCGCATTGCGCATGAACAGCTTGACCATCGCCGACTCGATCATGCCGGTGCGTTTGTGGCGGGCAGGCGAACTGGTTTCGTTCATTGCTTGCTGGCGTCCCACTTGTCTTCGCGGTCTTCACGCGTGTTGACCTCGATCTGGACGCCGCCGGGCGTGCGCGCGAAGAACCGCGAGCCGCGTCCGACCCGATTGAAGACCTCGGATTCGAGCGTCACGCCACCAGACTTGAACGCCTCATATAGCTGGACGACTGCGCGCTTGGTCGCCAGCTCGAAGCCGAAATGGAAGTCCTTGTGCCAAGGCACTTCGTCCGACATCTTTTCAAGGACGATGTCGATGTTCCCGTGCCGCAGGAGGGCGCTGCCGGTGGCGGCGTCCATGAACTCCAGCGTGGCACCCAAGTGTTGCTCGAAGAAATTTGCTTCGCTCGCAACGTCGTGCGTGGGAAAGCTGATGTGGTTCAGTTTTGCTTCTTGAGGAAGATTCATGATCGGTCTCGCAGAGGGGATTGAATGGGGTCGGTGGAGAATCCATTGGATGGCCCATGCGGCCACGCCAGGCACCCGACTTTTCATGCCTCCATTTTGCGAGCAATTACTCGCTTACGAAACTCGCATTTTCCATCGCGCCTGATGGGCGCGTTCGCCCCAAGGATCGCGGGAGAATTTCGCGTCAGGCGGGGCAACAGCAGAGAAGATTACTCACATTTTGGCTTCCTTCGACCTGCAGGACGGATGCGGACGAAGGTTGCGAGCAAGGATGTGCGGGGCTGCGTGACGACGCCCGCCATTGCCTCACGAAGCTGTCTGACGGTTGGCGCGCGGTGCCTTGACATGCCGCTGCACGATTCCCAGGTATCCGAACAAGGCTCGACTGACCCGCTGTTCAAGGTCTTCTCTGTTCACTTCGCCACGGTCTCCCGCCGCATCGACCATTGCGCGCACAATCGTGAATAGATCATCGACAGCTATCTCGATTTCCGGCTGCGGTGGGAGATCACTGCGGGTCAAAATTTGCCGGATCAGTTCACGAAAAGCGGCAGTGGATTGCCTCAATTCCTTGGCAATAGGAGGTCGGCCTTCCTCGAAGTCCAGCAGGCGCGCGAGGATCGGCCTGCGTAGTTGTTGGCGAACCGCGACGGCAATCAGATGCGTCAATGCTTGCCGACCCGTTGGCTCGCCGAGTGCGCTTTCGCCTTCCGCGAGGAACAGACCGCGTTCGCGCTGGATCAGGGCAACGATTAGCGCATCCTTGCCGGGGAAGTATTGGTACAGTGAACCGATGCTGACCCCGGCACGCAGCGCCACGAGGTTCGTATTCAGCCCCTGCAAGCCCTGGGTCTCCAGAATGCGGGCCGCCGCTTCCAGAATTGTGGCTACCGTCTGCTCGGCACGCGATTGTTGTGGAATCTTGCGCGGCTTCAACGATGGACGCTTTTTTACCGTCACCATAGTCCCCGATTTAATGCGAGCATAGACTCATTTTATTCGGATCGGATACTTCATCTCAAACATCCGATAAAGAGACTGCATCGCCGCAAGTTTGTCTGGATTGGACAACATTCTGGCCAATCATCGCTATCAGCGAGAAGCAAGAGGCAGGTATTTTGATGGGTTAGAGGCCACATTGGAGATGACTCATGGATCTTGGATTGAAGGGAAAGCAGGTACTCGTAACAGGATCGACGGCCGGCATCGGACTGGCCACCGCTCGCGCGCTGGCGGCCGAGGGCGCGTCCGTCACGGTAAATGGCCGAACCCAAGCCCGTGTCGATAGTGCGGTGAATGCAATAAAAGGTGGATTCCCCAACGCGGTCATCACCGGAATTGCCGCCGATCTAAGCCATAGCGAAGGCTGCGAGACACTGATAAGACAGCTTCCAGACATCGACGTTCTGGTCAACAACCTAGGCATCTTCGAGCCCAAACCATTCGAGCAGATTTCAGACGCAGACTGGCTTCGCTTCTTCGAGACCAACGTGTTAAGTGGAGTTCGCCTTTCGCGTCATTACGTGCAGGGGATGCGCTCACGCAACTGGGGGCGCATCGTGTTCGTATCGAGCGAATCGGCCTTGCAGATTCCCGCCGAAATGATCCATTACGGCATGACCAAGACTGCGCAACTTGCCATTTCACGCGGGCTTGCAGAGACGCTCGTAGGCACCGACGTCACGGTCAACAGCGTGCTTCCCGGCCCGACTGCCTCCGAGGGCGTTGGCGGCTTTGTTGCCGAATTAGCTGCGAGCCGCGGCGTTGATGCCGCAACCGTGGAGCGTGAGTTCTTCGCAACGGCCCGCCCATCTTCGGTGCTTCAACGTCTTTCGACGCCGGATGAGGTTGCCGCGATGATTGCCTATGTCTGTAGCGCGCGCGCATCTGCAACGACAGGCGCCGCGCTTCGCGTTGATGGTGGCGTGGTGCGGGCAATCGCATGAGGGATGAGTCCCTTTCGGATCAGGCGGTCTTGGCTTGAGACCGACTACTGTCCCCCCTTGCAGAGTTGCCGACATTTCGTACACGTCATGGTGATGGTAAAGGCTGGCTCCCTGTCGAGAGCGAAGCCTTCCTCGCGCGCCAGCGACCGCAGGTGTTCACGCAATACTTGGTCTTCAATGAAAACCAGTCGCGCACCACAGTGACATCGCAGTGTGTCGTAGTGGGCGTTTAGCCCGTCCGGTTTGATGGCATAGAACGCGCGCCCATGTGCGCCTTCCGTGCGAACCAGCAGCCCAGCAATCCATAAATCATTCAGCGCACGGTAGATTGAGGCCGGCGTGAGGCTATCGAGTTGCGTGCTGAGGATGCGATACATCTGGCTGGCATCGAGACAGCTCGGCGTCGCCTTCTCCAGCGCGTTCAAGACACTGGTACGAGCGATCGTCGGTCGCAGTCGGCTCGCCGCCAATCGTTGTTCCTGAGACAACATCGGCGATCTGGTCACGGGACTGGCTGCTGCGGTGTGCTTCATCATGTGTTTGCCCGACGGCAGGTTCTTGCTGCCGAATGATGTAATCAGGTCAATGATCCGAGGTGGGTCATCGTGCGGTTCCATATCTGTATTCCTTCGCTATGCCGGATCTGCGGTTGTTTGTGACAATGCGGACGGGCGTGGCTAATGGTTGGTCTCGGACATGGGCGCGATGGTGGGGCCGCCACCGCGCCCATGTCCGTAGGAGCTACTGCGTAGTGGCCTGTTCCCATCCGCCACCAAGCGCCTTGAACACGCTGACCCGTGCGGAACCTACGCGCTGGTCGGCAGCGGCTACCTGCGATTTCGTGTCGATCAGACTGGTCTGCGCGACGATCACGTCGAGGTAGCTGATAGACCCGGCGTGGTAACGCTGGTCGGCCAACTGGAAGGCTTTTTCGGCCCGGTCGCGCGCTTCGATCAGTGCCTCGCGCTGCTGCATCGCGGCGCCGTAGGCACTCAACGATTGTTCGGACTCCTTCAGGGCATTCAGCACGGCACCATCGAAGCTGGCCAACGATGCCGCGTTTTGCGCCTTTGCCTGTGCGATGCGGCTACGTGCGACCATCGTGTTGGGGAAGCTCCAGGAGATCAGCGGCCCGAAGGAGAACGACCAGGTGCGATTGCCTTTCAGGTAGTCGTTGCGCAGGTAGTTGCCAGAGGCGCCCAGCGTGACGCGCGGATAGAGGTCGGCCACAGCCACGCCGATGCGTGCGGTATCGGCGGCCAGTTGGCGCTCGGCCTGGCGCAAGTCCGGGCGGCGGCGCAGCAGCGCGGTGCCATCACCGATCGGCAGCGCCCCCGCGATCTCCGGTGCCTGGGTGCAGGCGCGCGCCGACTCGGGCACTTGCGACGGCGTGCGGCCCATCAGCGCGGCCAGCTCGAACAACGCGGCATCCCGCTGACCCTGCAACGGCGGCAAGGCGGCCCGGGCCTTGGCCAGCGTGACACCGGCCCGTTCCACATCCAGATGCGACGCTGAGCCGGCGTGTTCCTGGCGGCTAACCAGATCCAGGCTGCGCTGAGCCAGTTCAATGGACGAGTGCGCGACGCCGATGGATTCGCCATAGGTGCAGGCGTCCACATAGGCGCGTGTCGTCTCGGCGACGACGACGACCTTGACGGCATCATGGGCAGCGGCGACTGCATCGGTGTCGTAGCGTGCGGCCTCGATGTCGCGCCTGACCCGGCCGAACAGGTCGAGTTCGTAGGAGACGTCGAGGCCACCGCTGTAGCTCCATTGTGTGGGCGCCTGGCCGGTGCCCGTCCACGTGGACTGGTCGCGGCCGTAGCCTGCGCCCGCCGACACGTTGGTCGAGGGAAACAGGCCACCGCGCGCTTCGGTGTAGATGGCTCGTGCGCGGTCGAGGTTGGCCAGCGTCACGCGCAGGTTGGTATTGGCCGACAGGGCTTCCTGCACCAGATTGTCGAGTGCGGGATCGTCATACAGCTTCCACCAGTCCGCCGGCAGTGATGTAGCGGTGTCCGTATCGGCTGGCGTGCTGACGAAGGGGCCTGCCGCGGTTTCCGGCGTGGCCGGAGCGCGATAGTCGGGGCCGCTGGCGCAGCCTGCGGTGATCACGGCAACGGCAATGGCCATGAAGGCAGCGCGCCGAGGGGGAAACATGGCCGGATGCAAAGCAGTAGTCATGGCAGCAATCGGTTTAGAGCGCGACATCGGGGGCCTCCGCAGTGGCGAGTTCACGGGCGCGGGGACTTTCCGCTGCCGCCCGGTGATCCTTGGCGATGAAGCTGTAGATGGTGGGCAGCACGAACAGCGTGAAGAAGGTGCCGACCAGCATGCCCATCACCACCACAATGCCGATGGAAAAGCGGCTGGCTGAACCCGCGCCATCTGCGAACAGCAGCGGCACCAGGCCGGCGACCATCGCAGCGGTGGTCATCAGCACGGGGCGCATACGCACCGCTGCGGCCTTCTCGATGGCCTCGATGCGGCTCAAGTTTTCGTGGTGCTGGATATGGTTGGCGAATGTGACCATCAGGATGCCATGCTTGGAAATCAGTCCGATCAACGTGACCAGTCCGATCTGGGTGTAGATGTTGAGCGTCGCGTAGCCCAGCCACAGCGGCACCAGCGCGCCGCAGACCGCCAGCGGCACCGTCACCAGGATCACCAGCGGATCGCGCAGGCTCTCGAACTGCGCCGCCAGCACCAGGAAGATGACCACCAGCGCGAAGCAGAACGACACCAGCAGGCGGTTGCCTTCCTGCACGAACTGGCGGCTGTCGCTGAGCCAGTCCACGCTGGTGCCGGGCGGCAGCGGTTGCGATTGCAGGAACGCCACCGCTTCGCCCATGCTCACGCCCGGGGCCGGCAGCATTTCCAGCGTGGCCGAGTTCATCTGGCCGAACTGGGTGAGCTGGTTGGCCTGCGGACGCATTTCGACGCGGGTCACGGTCGATAGCGGCACCAGCGCGCCGGAGGTTGCCTTGACGTAGAAGCGCCCGAGGTCTTCCGGCGTCATGCGTTCGCCGCCGCGCACTTGCGGAATCACGTCGTAGGAGCGGTCGTGGAAGTTGAAGCGGTTGACGTAGTTCTCACCCACCAGCACGGCCAGGGTGTCGGCGATGGACTGCATGGTCACGCCCATTTCGCTGGCCTTCGCGTTGTCGATGCTGATGTGCGCCTGCGGACTGTCGTAGGACAGGTCGTTCTGCACGTAGAGGAACAGGCCGCTGGCGTAGGCGGCGGTCTTGATCTTCTCGCCGGTCTCGTACAACGTCTTGAAGTCGTCGGGCGAGCGCAGCACCAT
>Ga0308157_10002455_pt1 | contig 30313 bp, 30 predicted proteins | sample PhyBR1_FD_201035 | JGI IMG/M metagenome (GOLD analysis project Ga0308157, IMG submission 201035) | Phyllosphere microbial communities from UC Gill Tract Community Farm, Albany, California, United States - DLSLB.R1 | ecosystem: Host-associated > Plants > Phyllosphere > Unclassified | place: USA...
ACAACTCCTCTTACCAATAAGGCTCTCGCATCTGGATCTGTTGTGCTTACTTGTGGTTCTTGGCTTTGAGCCAGCTGATCTTGTAAGGCTTCGTATTTTATCTTATGTTGCTGTAATCGAGCTAGTTTTTCTTGCACATCACCAAGGCTTATCGCTTCATCTTCGGAGGCATCGGTCTGCTCAAATTCTTCTAGCAATGCCTTGCTTTTTTGTTCTATGTAATCCAGGTGGCGTTGGATCTTTTTAGGATTGTAATTATTTTTTTTGCTGTTGTTGCCTCTAATTTTGGTGCCATCTACGGCGATTACTTTTCCGCCTACTAATCCTGCATCTTTCAGAAATGAAACAAATAGTTTAAACAGATTTTGTAGCGCCGTCGCATTGATTTTACGAAAGTCGGCTATGGAATGGTAATTGGGATGTAGTCCTTGCAACAACCATTGCAATTCTATATTTCGAATGGCTTCACGCTCAAGCTTTCTGCCGCTGCGAATGCCATTGAGGTAAGCATAAAGATAGAGTTTGAGAAATAAAGAATCACTAAAAGATGACCGACCTTCTTTCTTTTTATCCGAAGAAGTTAAAAAGTGAATGCCCAGTTGCTGAAGATCTAACTTATCTATAAAAGCGTCTATAAAACGAACATCTTTATCTGTAGCAATAGTAGATTCTAAACTGGAAAATGTAAGTTGATCTCTGTCTAAACCATTGATTATAGGCATAAACGCGGCGTTATTAATACCTTATGAATTTAAAAAATATCAACTATATTTGAAAGTAGTTTGTGTACTTTTTTCACAGACTGACGTTAGCAGAAATGTTATGAAAATATTCCGCAATAATTACAACAGAAATCTGTTAGAAAAAAAGGTAAATAAATTTATAGAACCACTTAGAGCAGATTACGAAAAAAATCAAAAGAAAATAATTGAAATTTGTCACGTTGGAAAGTTTCTTTCATTACTAAATAATGAAATCAATATTAACAGGATTTTCGAAGAACCAGATTTTATTCTAAATGATGGTAATAAAATTATTGGCTTAGAGCATCAAGTAATTATAAACACTGGAAAAATCCAAATTGAAGGATTTTATAAAAATATTTTTCAGAAAGTTGAAATCAAAATACAAAATGAATATCCAGAATATAAATTTCTCGCAAATTGCTATTTAAAGAACAACCTATTGGTAGAATTAAGTAGAAAAGAATATTTAATTAATGAAATTTATGAAACAGTTATTGAGTTTTTAAGAAGCAATATCTTAAATGATAATGAAATTATAGAAGACATTTTGGTATTGCCTCATAAAAAAGTTAGATTATCAACTAATTTTGGAGGATGGACTCAAAAATTCATTAGTGAAGACGTCATCTATTCTGCAATAAATAAGAAAGAAAAGAAAATATCAAATTACATTGATAATTGTGGTAAAAGACAATGGCTGCTAATGGTTATCGGAGGTCTTGGAGAAACATCCTATGAAATGGACGAAAATTTAAAGTTATCATTTGATTCTAAGTTTGATGAAATTTACATCATCGAAGATTTTAATAATGTTCTATATAAAATTAAATAACACTTCTGCTAATAACTAAGCCTTAGCTTCGCTCTGTTCGGGCAAAGCCCTCGGTTCGTCTTGTCTGGAAGACACGAAACCTTTAGGTTCACCGAATACAAAAACAAATAGAATGTATGAGGTAGATGCATTAATAATCACTGTGCAGCTTTAAAATATACTAGCAGTAATTTTACGATTACTGCTTTTTTTTATAGTTTATCTAGAATTTTTTACTGTCTAAACTATTGATTATAGGCATTAAACCGTGAATTATGAATACCTTATGAATTTATGAAATATTAACTATATTTGAAAGGAGTTTGTTTGCTTTTTTCACAGACTGCCGTTGTGCGACATTTTATCAGAAAGGTAGAATCGAATAGCAAAACACAAAATAAAGTCTAAATAATGGAAAACTTAAAAGCACTTTTTGATTTAACAAAATTACCCGCGAAATTTTTCTTTTTGTTTTCGGTTTTATCCGGATTTATTTTGTTTGCAGATGAAAACCTTTTGAAAAGAATTCATTTGGAAAAATTGAATGAATCTTATGGGTGGATAATTGGGTTAGTATTTATATCAACTTCAGGCTTAGTCTTAGTAAACTTTGTTATTTGGGCGTTCAAAAAAATTTCTTATAAAATCAAATTTATCAAAGTAAAAAAAGAGTTCAAAGAAAGATTAAAAACGCTTGATTTTCACGAGAAATCAGTACTCAGAGAGTTTATTATAAACCAAAAATCCTCAATTGAAGTTCCAATAGATAATCCAACAATATCTGGGTTAATTAAAAAAAATATATTATCAATTAATAAACAATTTGGTAATAGCTTTATAATGTCAGGAATGAATGCGTCAGTTTCAATGAATAAATTTGTGGAAAAACACTTAACGGCTAAAGATATAGACCTTCCAGAAGCCCAAAATCCGACTGAAGAAGAAATTGATTTTATCAAATCGAACCGACCTGATTGGGTTGAAAAAAAATGGAGATATTAAATAAACGTCGCCCATTAACTAAGCTTTAGCTTCGCTCTGTTCGGGCAGAGCCCTCGGGTCGTCTTGTCTGGAAGACACGAAACCTTTAGGTTCACCGAATACAAAAACAAATAGAATGTATGAGGTAGATGAATTAATAATCACTGTGCAGTTTTAAGATATACCAGCAGTAATTTTAGTATTACTGCTTTTTTTATAAAAAATCATATGTTTCACAAATGACTTTTTATCTCACTATTCTAAAAACAGCTTTTTCACATCATCAAAAATCTTTTGAAAATGCAATTCCAAATCTTCTTTAGAAACCGTTCGTACTCGGTTTAATTGAGGTTTATTTATGGTGGCTTTTCTGAATTGTACTACTTGTGATTTTCCTCCGCTAATAAAAGCAAATTGTCCTACTTTAAACTGGGTAAATTCATATGCTCGGACTTTCGAAACTTCTCTTTGGGAAATGGTTCTAGAATTCGTAGAACCAAACAAATCAGATCCTCCTTTTAAGTTTTTAGAAACTTGTTTTTCCTTTACAAGTTCAAAGTATTGTTCGTTAAATTTAGCTGTGTCTGGATCATTTGATTTTCCTAATATCTGAGTTCCTAAATTGGAGGTAATCTCACGAAAATCATCACGCCCATACTGCACATAACCTTGTGAAATATCTTGGATAGCATACACGGTACTTACTCCAAAGCTTCGCATGGTAGCAGGAATTTTAGCCATATTCAATAATTTAACCGTAGGTGCTTCATCCAATAATACAAAACTTTGCTTTCTGTTTCTCTGCATCATCTGCGAAGTTGTGGTTTGCAATATGGCTGCCAAAAGTGGCGTTAAAGCGGTCGCATTTTTTGGTTCATTGATAACCGATAACACAATATCAATTTCAGGATCGTTAACATTCAAATCAATTTCATTTCCTGATAAAATATAAAAAGCTTCAAGATTGACAATCTTTCGTAACAAAGAAGCCAATGAAGCTAGTACGGCAGCTGTTTGTCGGGTTGATTGTATTCCCATCAAAAAGGCAGATGCCTGGCTCATAACTCTTGGGTCGGTTTTTAACCAATCTACTAATGGTTTGAAAGGTTGTAGATTCTCTTCTTCATCAGCATTCAATAACTCTTCTAAACTTAAAAAAAAGGCAACTGCATGTGGTAAAGTACACATATCTGGGTGATACGTGCGAAGTTTCAAAATAATGGCCGCAAATAGCCCTGCACCGGCTGAATAAAAGAAATCCTCCTTTTCATCCTTGCCTTTCAGATTCACTAAAATAGATTTTGAAATATTTTCAATATCTACTTCGTTTTCGATGTAATGTGGAGCAATAGGATTGATTCTATAAGAATAATTCACATTATGTAATGCAATTGGTTTTAAACGATCGCCAAAAAGTCCGAAAGCAATTTCAGAAAGCTCTCCATTTTTATAATCATAGATTACTCCTGTAAACTGATGTTCAGCAAAATGCTTCATTAAATAATAGATAGGACTTTCTGTTTTTCCAGACCCTGCACCTGCCACGATAAACACACCTGTATTTACATTGGGAATAAAAATATTTTTTCTATTTGTAGGGAAATGAACTTCTTTAGGATTTGGTTCTTTCGGTTTTGATTTAAAAAATGAAACCAATAAGCCAATTATAAACGGAGGAGTTAATAATAAAGCGATAAACAGATTATTTCCTTTAAAAAAATAAAAGTATAGACTTATAATTCCAATGGTAATTAAGATTCCAATAATCCGATTTATCATTACTTTACGAAAAAGCAAAATAAAGCCAAGTAATGAAACTGAGATCATTATTAAAACGATTAATTTGTTTTCGGTAGTTAATTCAGCAAATAAATTCATAGCAATAGTAATTTACATTCCGTAACCTTTTTCAATAGTTTTAGCTACAGTTTTGGCGACTTTGAGTGTTAACTGTGCTGGATTAGTTGGTATACTCAAATGCGTAGGAATATTCATTCCTAAATTTTGTGACAGCTGCATTTTCAATATATGTGATGGATTTGAAATAGGTATTCCTACATACCTACTCAATTCTTTTTTCACATTTTTTACAATTCCATTTTTATTATTTTCTCGGAATCCTTTTGTATTAGCATTTTTCTTCATCGCTTCATACGATTTAGAATAATCTCGATTATAATTAAAAAAATCATCAAAAGTTTTTTCAGCATTTTGAAAAAAAGCATCTCTGTTAAAACCTATTGTTTTATTCTTTTGATTATTGAGTTGCGAGTTTTGTTCACGATATTTACTCATTGGTGACAAACTTATTTTACTGCGAGGATCATTCGTTCTATCATGTCGAGAAACAACAATATGCACATGATAATTAACTCCTCCTTTAGCAACTCCTTCTTTGATTACTTCTCCAGAGAAATAATCTTTATATAAAGATTCTTGTAAAATTTTTATTCGATTTACATCTTTGGTCTTCTCAATTTTTTTAAAAAGTTTTTTATTTACTAAAACTTGACTGTCTTTAAAATTGTACGTACGTTGCGTTTCAACTCGACCGTAATACATTAAATTTTCATCAGTAATTTTCTTTCCATTAATTTCACGATCAAAGTTTTTAGCATATTCTTTCATGACCTCTCTACTATAATTCATAAGCATATCACGCATCATAACATCACGTACATTTGCTAAATCTTTGTCAGATAATTTGATTTTTTCATTCTTCATTTTATCCTCTAAAAACTGATCAATTCTTTTTAAAAGATGTTTCTGTTCTAAATAAGAAGGAGAAATATTTATCATGTAAAAGTTTGATTCTTTTATTCCTCTTTTACCTCTATTATTATCAATATTTTCAATCACTGTATCTTTAGGAATATTGATATTTTGTTGATCAAAAAAACCAATTGATTCTTTATTTTCATCTTTGAAAATAGATTCCTCTTGAACAAACCCTTGTTCTTCTTTTTCTAAATACTCAAAAATATTCGCACAAGAAGAAGCGTTAGAATTATTGACGTTTGCTTTATGTGGAGTAAAATTGATATACATCTATTTATTGATTAATTGTTTTAATTCATTTAATCTTTCTGGTGAAATAGTAGCTTCAACTTTTGAACCCATTAATCCAGATTTAGTAGAAAGAGAATTTAAAATCTCGTTAACCAATGGACGTAAATTATTCAATTCATTGAAATATAAATCACGACTTTTTTTGATCTGTGCTAATTCGATTTTATATTTTTCAATATCAGTTTCAGTAGAACTATTTACTTCAATATCTTTCTTAACTTCATCAATAACATCAGCTTTAAAATTCGCATCATTATTGTGATACATATCATACACTTGATTGCGAATTGGAATAACTGATTCCTTTTCAATATTGCGAATAATTCGAATCACGTCTTCAATTCTTTTCAATGTTTTGTCATTAGATTTTTCAATTACATTGTGCCAATCTTCAGTATAATTTCGATTCAAATCGAAGTTATTATCTATAATAAAAGATGTCATTTTTTCCACAAGTTCCGCAAAGGTTTTTATGCTATAATTTTCCTTTAACTCATCAAGCTTTAATTTTGTAGAAACATCAATTCGAATAATATTAGACATAAGTTACAGATTTTAATACACTTAAATTACTATATTCCAATAACATATACAAATATTGTAACATATTTGTATACAAAATAAATTAAAGTGTATCTTATATCATTGATTATCAATATATTATTAATTACGGGGCAATATTGCCCCGTATCCTCTCGCTAAACATACACTTTAACTTTAACCCTAGATTGATCATATAATACAAAACGCCAATTCAATCGAAATAAGAATTTTATTAAACAATAAAATTTTTGTATTTTTAGAAATCACTTTAATTAACATTAAATTTTTTTATTAGCTATGGAAGAAAAAAATGTAAAGAAAATTTCATTGAGATTGTACAAGGTTCAAACACAATTAGAAGCCTTAAATGATGAAAATTTAAAACCGCTTATCAAAGAAATTGAATCCATTGATAAGGATCTTTTGAAAGAAAATAATTTAAAATTTTCAACAAAAATGAAGAAAGAAATTCTTGATTTTATGTAAAAAAAAACACTCGGTCGAGTGTTTTTTTTTTACATTGAATAATTATATTATCTAATACTTTTCTAATTTTTTACTTTTAGTAATTAATTTGTTATTGATATTCTATTCAAACTCTGCTCTTATAAGGTCTTCAACTTTTTTATGAAATTCGGTGTCTTTTATCAACGTTTGAGGTTTAAAACCGAAAGGATTACAGTATAATTCTGCTTTTATAGCTTTAATATAATCTTCTTTAGTTTCATAAATCATAATTTCTCCCGAATCGTAAAAAGTTATTTTACCTACTACATCTTTTTTTGCTTTATTAATTGTCTTTTCAAAAAACGAACTATTCTTTGAAGTAAGAGCTTGGTCTTTTTCTGTAGCTTTTTGATCGGTCTGTAAAGCATCGGAACTATTTTTTAGATTTTTCATGATTCTAATTTTTGTGTTGTTGTTTTATATTGAACATTCTTCGTGAGTGGTCGCTTATGGCTTTTCTGTGCCAAATGATAAGATTGCATACGGAGATTTTAATAAAGGCAAGCAAACCGTTTAGCTGCTCCATTTTTTAATGGACCGATACACGGTTTACGAAACGGTAAATTAATTTCGGAGCATCTGCGAATTAGAAGTTGAAGGAAATGCAAGGTTGGAACCGGCGGAATTTTTTACAAAAATTATGACTGTTACAAATGCAGCAGTACCGTATAAATTCTTATGAAGTGAAACCTAAATTAATTTTTAATAAAATCGACTTGCAATAATTTTGCACCAAGAAAACCATAGTTAAGGCGGATACTGGCGATAGAATGCTTAAAAACAACAACAGTACAGATTGGGAAAAATCACTTAAAACCCGATGATTAAAGACTGGACAAAAGCTTTTATTTTTAAATAAAAAATTAATCTTACCTTTGCAAATCATTATAATTAACATTAAATTTTTTTATTAGCTATGGAAGAAAAGAATGTAAAGAAAATTTCATTGAGATTGTACAAACTTCAAACACAATTAGAAGCCTTAAATGATGAAAATTTAAAACCACTTATCAAAGAAATTGAATCCATTGACAAGGATCTTTTGAAAGAAAATAATTTAAAATTTTCAACAAAAATGAAGAAAGAAATTCTTGATTTTCTATAATAAAAATGCTTTCCAGTTTGGAAAGCATTTTTGTTTTTTCGTTGATTAAAAGTCCGAAAAGGAAATTCAAAGCGACGTCATAAGTTGTCATAATGAATTATTATATTTATAAATTATACATTAAAAGGTTCTTGAATCTATTTTGAAAGTAGGGAAAACCCTTACTTGATTTTTAGATGTATTCACCACTTTTGAATCTTTTGTAGATGAACAATTCTTATATTTACATCAAATATAATATCAGCAATGGCTAAAAAAGCACAAACAAAAAGCACCGAAGAGATCCTTTGGGATGCAGCAAATAAATTACGTGGTTCGATAGAACCATCCGAATATAAACACGTGGTATTGAGTTTAATCTTCTTGAAATTTGCAAGTGATAAATTCATCAAACGTAGAGAAGAATTAAAAGCAGAAGGTAAAGAAGCTTTCTTAGAAATACCAGAATTTTATCAGGCAGAAAATGTATTCTATTTACCAGAGGAATCTCGTTGGGATTACATTATCGAAAATGCCAAACAAGAAGACATTACCTTAAAAGTAGATACCGCACTTAAAACCATAGAACGTACCAACAAATCATTGGAAGGTGCGTTGCCAGATAATTATTTCTCAAGATTGGGATTGGATCAATCTAAGTTTTCGGCTTTATTGGATACCATCAACAACATCGATACGCTTCGTGATGAATCCCAAGATATTGTGGGGCGTGTGTACGAATATTTCTTAAGCAAATTTGCTATTGCCGAAGGAAAAGGGAAAGGTGAATTCTATACCCCAAAGTCGATTGTAAACTTGATTGCCGAAATGATAGAGCCGTACAAAGGAAAAATCTACGACCCTTCTTGTGGTTCGGGGGGTATGTTTGTGCAGTCGTTGAAGTTTATTGAGAAACACCAAGGAAACAAAAAAGACATTTCCATTTACGGACAAGAGTTAACAAATACCACGTTTAAACTGGCGAAGATGAACTTGGCTATTCGTGGTATTTCTGCCAATTTAGGAAACAAAGCCGCCGATACATTTAGCGACGATCAGCACAAAGAATTGAAAGCCGATTACATTATGGCGAATCCTCCGTTCAATTTAAAAGATTGGCGAGCTGAAAACGAATTAACGGATGATCCACGTTGGACAGGTTACGAAGTTCCTCCAAAATCTAATGCCAACTATGCGTGGATTTTGAACATGATTTCGAAACTATCGCAAAACGGAGTGGCAGGTTTTATCTTAGCTAATGGCGCCCTTTCGGGTGGGGGTGAAGAATACAAAATCCGTAAACAAATTATAGAAAACGACTTGGTAGAAGCGATTGTAGTGCTACCAAGAGATATGTTTTATTCTACAGATATTTCGGTAACGCTTTGGATTTTGAACCGAAATAAAAAAGAACGCACTGTAGCAGTAAACGATGGCGTAAAAAACTATCGTAACCGCGAAGGTGAAGTGTTGTTTATGGATTTAAGAAAATGGGGAACTCCTTACGAAAAATCATATATTGAATTTATCGAAGAAGATATTAAAAAGATTGCAGGAAACTTTCATAATTGGCAACAACAAGATTATAAAACTACTTATCAAAATATACCCGAATACTGTTATTCAGCGACCATTGATGAAATTCGTAAAAATGATTACGCTTTGATGCCTAGTAAATATGTAGAATTTGTGGATCGAGATTTAGGAATTGATTTTGATACTGAAATGAAAAGAATTCAAAAGAAATTTAAATCTATCATTCAAGAGGAAAAAGAATCTCAAGAAGAATTGATTGCAGCATTTAAAACTTTGGGTTATGAGATTTGAGAAATTGAAAAATATTATTGAAGATATCGATTTGAAGAACAAATCAGGTGAATATAATGAGGTTTTAGGAGTAAATATTTTCAAAACATTTATGCCTTCAGTAGCAAATTTAACTAATGTAGATCTTACAAAATATAGAGTTGTATCGAAAGGTCAATTTGCAACAAATATTATGCACGTTGATCGAGACGAAAGATTACCTATTGCACTATATCAAAATGAAACATCAGCTTTAGTTTCTCCAGCATATAAAGTTTTTGGAATTAAACCAGATGTTGAAATACTTCCAGAATATTTAATGATTAATTTTTTAAGACCAGAATTTGATCGATACGCTTGGAATTTATGTGATTCAAGTGTTCGTGGAGGACTTGAATGGTATAGATTTAAGGAAATTGAAATTCCAATTATTCCATTAAATGAACAAAAGAAATATGTTTCCATTTACAATTCACTTTTAAAGAATCAAGCTTGTTATGAAAACTCTTTAGAAGATTTGCAATTGATTTGTGATGGTTATATAGAGAATTTAATTAAAGCTGAACCTAAAAAAAGATTAGGTGATTATATTCTACCTGTTGATAATAGGAATACTGATTTAAGTGTTGATTACTTACGTGGGATTTCAACTAATAAAACTTTAATACCAACTAAAGCAAATACAACAGGCGTAAGTTTCAATAATTACAAAATTCTTAATATGAGAGAGTTTGCGTTTGTATCTGATACATCTAGAAGAGGAGATAAAATAGCTTTAGCAATGAATTCAGATAAACCTTGTATAATATCTTCTATTTATACAACTTTTAAAGTATTCAAAGAAAATGAGCTTTTGTCCGAATACCTTTTATTATGGTTCTCCAGACCTGAGTTTGATCGTTATGCTCGATTTCATTCTTGGGGAAGTGCAAGGGAAACATTCAATTGGGAAGATATGTGTGAAGTAATGTTACCGATACCAAATATTGAGAAGCAAAAGGCAATTGTGACCATATACCACACACTTGAAACACGAAAAAAACTAAATGAAAAATTAAAGGAATCTTTACAGCCGCTTTGTCCAATTTTGATGAAAGGCGTTAGAGATTCTATTGATAAAAACTAAGCCAAAAGCTCTCACAACTTCAATCGTTGTTGTTAAGTCGCTTGGCAACGTTGGAGGGGTAAACTTAAAAATTAATAATACATGAAAGACGAGCAAGCTAAAAAACAAATTGAAGAATTTAAAAAGGTTATTGAAAGTTGTCATGTAAATATTCTTATTGGTTCAGGAGCTTCCATGCCATTTCTTGAAACTTTAGGGAATGTTGAAAGAAATATTACTTATATCGATAATCATTCAGTTGAGATAGGTGAAAATTTAGATTTGTTAAAATGCTCTATTTATTGGGAATACCTAAATAAATGCATTTTAGGTAATTTGTTTTTTCTTGATAGTAATGTAAAGCATTATGTGCAAAAATGTGAGGCATCTAAAAAAGGTATTGTTGACAAATTTATTTCCGTTAAGGATGAGTATGAAAGATTAGTTCGAAATATAAATCAAATTATATCAGCTCGAGATCTACAACTTTTAAGTAAACAAGTAAATATTTTTACTACTAATGTAGATGTGTTTTTAGATAGTGCACTGGAAAGTTTAAGCTGTAATTACAATGATGGATTTAGTGGGAAAAAAGAAGTGATATATAGTACAGACAACTTTTATAAGATTCCAAATAAGATTAGTCCGCATTACGAATTTAAGTCTGAACAACCAAATATCAACTTATTCAAAATCCATGGTTCTGTTAATTGGGAGAAGGGAGAGGAGATAGGAACTGAATATAAAATTAAGGCGGATTATAACTTATCGACTTTACAGGAAATCTATAATTTCTGTTTTGAAAATGAATCGAAATTTGTCAATTACCATGAAATTGATGCTGCCTGTACTCAAAAGGGAATTGAAGCCTTAAAATCACTTAAAGGAGATGAAATTTTTGTTGACGAGTTTAAAAAACAATATGAAAATATTGTAATGATCAATCCTACCAAACAGAAGTTTAGAGATACGACGACTAATGTACATTATTACGAATTATTGCGCATTTATTCTAATCATTTAGAGCGACCTAACTCCGTTCTTTTTGTATTGGGCTTTTCCTTTGCGGATGAGCATATTGATAAAATTACCCAACGGGTAGCTAGTTCAAATCCTTCTTTGCTTATTTATGTTCTATCTTCCCAAAAAGGGTATGAGGATTTTGAAAAAAAGTTTATTAAGTATCCAAATATTAGAGTTTTATCAGCTGAAAGAGATTATTATACCTTGGCTGATTTTAATCTACAATTGGAGATGGTAATTCAGGAACTTCCTAAAACTTCTAAGTATGGAAAATAATTTTAATTATCAAAACGAAGTACTAAGAATTGGTGTTGTTTATAGTGTCAAAGGAAGGTCTGTAGAAGTTCTTGTGGATAAAACCAAGAATGTACCACATTTATTATATAATGGAAAGCTGATAAGAAATGTTTCAGTAGGTAGTTATATTAAAATAAATAAAGGGTTTGAAAGGATAATCGGGATAATAGAGTCTGAGATTATAAAGGAAGATAAATTAATTGAAATTGACAGCACATATCACCAAGAAAAGGAAAAAATTCAGCGCATTTTACAAGTAAAAATTGTTGGTTATTTAGAAAAAAACGCTTTTGAGCAAGGGGTTAAAGAACTTCCTCTTATTGATAATCTCTGTTATATACTGACCAAAGAAGAATATGATCAAGTTCATGCCTTTATAAAGGAAGATGATGTCCCTTTGACAATAGGACATTTAGCTTCAGAAACATCTAAAGAAATAGCATTGGGTGTTAATAGTCTTTTTGCTAGTCATATTGGAATATTTGGAAATACAGGTAGTGGTAAATCTTATTCTTTAGCAAGTCTGTACAATTCATTATTTAACCAATTCGGTAATAATTCAGGTTTTAATAAAAATGCTAAATTTTTGTTGATTGATTTTAATGGGGAGTATTCTAAGGAAAACTCTATAATTTCAAATAAAAAAGTTTATAAATTAACAACTAGAAAACAAATTGAAGATATTCGTGATGAAGATAAATTACCATTAGATGAATCCATTATTTTCGATTTAGAGGTGATTTCTATCTTATCGGAAGCAACAGAAAAAACACAAAAGCCTTTTATCAAAAGAGTAATAGAAAAGTATGAAAATACCATATCGAAAGAAAATCCAGACGATTATTTTAAAGGTATATTAAAAAATAAGTTTAAATCAATTTTACAACATAGAAATAAGGAACGATCATTTGAATTAATAGAATTCTTTTGCCAAATATTATCAGAAAGGGTTGTTGATTTTAGAGATGGTTTATTTAATGAAATAGAATGGCATGATGTGAAAAGTGGTTTCAAACCTCGAGGAAGTAGTGATATATATAATTTAGATGGTATAGATTCTATTGAGAATTTGAAATCATTTAATAGTATAAACAGATATCATTTCAAGAGTAATAAATTTGAACAGTTGATAGACTTTATGTATGTTCAAATAATAGAAGATTTATTAGTGAACAGAGCGAGGAATGAGCATATTTCACCTGCAATTAATAAGTTGAAAAGTAAAACTAAGGATTTATATAAGGTTATAAACTTTACCGATACTCAACCTGATATTTTTTATGGCAAAAATCTTCTGATTATTGATTTAAATGATGTGAAGATTGATATTAAGAAAACTATACCCCTGCTCGTAGCATATAAAGCATATGCAAATCAAAAAATTACTTTTAGAGAATACTCATCTACTTCGTTGAATATTATTATAGATGAAGCACATAATATTTTATCGTACGCTTCTAACAGAGAAAGTGAAACATGGAAAGATTACCGACTTGAAGTATTTGAAGAGATTATTAAAGAAGGCAGAAAGTTCGGTACATTTTTAACAATTGCAAGTCAACGTCCATCAGATATATCTTCCACAATTATATCTCAGTTGCACAATTATTTTTTACACAGACTAATAAACAACAAAGACATCGAGGCAATTGAAAAAACTGTATCATATTTGGATAGAGTTTCCTTCGAGTCACTACCGATTCTTCCTACAGGAACGTGTATTGTGGCGGGTTTAGCTGCAAAATTACCTGTTGTTGTAAAAATGAGAGAACTTGATGAAGAGTTTCAACCCAATAGTCAAACAATAAACTTGACTGAATATTGGGGAAATAATGAAGAGAAGAAGAGTGAAGAAGTGGAAGAAAATTTGGAAACTCTAAATGAGGAAGATGATGATTTGCCTTTTTAAAACTCGAACAAGAACTGACGGAGGCTTTTAAGACGAAAGAATACAGAATTGCTATTTTGTAACAAATTTTTACTAAATTTGTTACAAAATAAAAAGTTTTTATCAGGTGAAATCATCTAAAAATCAAATAGAAACAAAGATTTTAAAATCTTCTTTAGGCGAAATATTTTTCGCTGAAGATTTCTATGCGTATGGTTCAGCTGGTAATATCCGTTTAACACTTTTTCGTTTGGTCAATGAAGGCATATTAGAACGTTTGGCTCAGGGCATTTATCTAAAACCCAAAAGAGATCCTTTGTTAGGTATTCTCTATCCTACTACGGAAGAACTAGCCAAGCAAATAGCACAACGCGACAAAGCACGTATTGCCCCAACAGGTGTATACGCTTTGTATTTGTTGGGGCTTACCACACAAGTTCCTCTAAAAGCGGTGTATTTATCCGATGGTTCGCAACGAGAAATTAAAATAGGAAACCGTAGCATTCAATTCAAAAAAACGGTTCCAAAAAGTTTTGCGATAAAAGATGAATTGTTGCATTTGATCGTACAAGCATTTAAAGAGGTGGGCCAAAATAAAGTAACCGAAGATTTTATAGAAAAAATAAAGCCTTCTGTAGTGCAGCTCGACTCCCAAGTGGTCCAAAAGGAGGTAAAATATGCACCGGTATGGATACAGAAACACATCAATAACCTATATACAACTTCTAAAAATGTGGATTAACCTATCAACAGAACAAAAAATACAAGTTTTAGAACAAACAGGTATAGCCAAAGGTTTGCCTGCATTTGTTGTAGAAAAGGATTGGTGGGTGTGTATTTTACTGAAAGCTATTTTTCAATCGCAATATGCAAATTCCATTATTTTTAAAGGAGGTACTTCTTTAAGTAAAGCCTATCATATCATTGATCGATTTTCAGAAGATATTGATTTAATTATAGATCGGCATTTGTTAGGATTTGACGATTTGGATTCAGGCACAAAAATCAAAAAATTGAGAAAAGCATCAGGTTCATTTATAATCAATGAATTTAGAGAAGAATTAATGCATCAATTGGATCAATTGGGCATTCATCGTGACCAATATGAAATACGATATAATGATAAAGTAGATGATACCAGCGACCCAAATACATTGGAAGTGTATTATCAATCTGTAGTTCCAATAACCAATCCTTATATCCAACAAAGAGTCTTGTTAGAAATGGGAGCAAGATCATTAACAGAGCCATCAGAAACAAAAACCATTCTTTCGTTTATTGATGAAAATTACAAAGCGTTACCCTTTACATCGGATGGATTTGATGTACAAGTGGTTGTACCAACACGAACATTTATAGAAAAGGTATTGTTGCTTCATGAAGAATTTTCAAAACCGATAGCTAGAATTAGAACCGATCGATTGACGCGTCATTTGTACGATTTAGATAAAATGATGGTTGCAGGATTTGGAGAACAAGCACTTGCTGATAATGAATTGTTTGAAACCATAGTGGAGCATCGTAAAAAGGTTACGCCTTTACGAGGTGTCGATTACTCCAATCACGAAAAAGGAAAATTGAGTATTCTACCACCAAATGAAATAATTGCTCAATGGGAGGCCGATTATAAAATCATGCAACAAAATATGATTGTTGGAGATAGTTTATCTTGGAATGAACTTTTACAAAGATTGAAAAATATCGAAAATGCATTCAATCAAATTTAAGATTCATAAATTATAAAAGAGTAACCTGATTTCCGTTCATGTTACAAAAAGTCGAAAAGTGAAACATGTTATTTTAACTTGTTACAAAAAAATAATAAAGTTAACTTGAAAGAGTTATTATGAAATACACTGAATCACAATTAGAACAGGCATTTATCAGCCTTTTGGAGACAGAAGGCTATACCTATATTGATGGAAAACAGTTGCAAAGAAGTTCAAATCAAGAAGTATTGATTAAGGAAGATTTGCGCGCGTTTTTACAAGATCGTTATGAAGATTTAGAAGAAATAGAATTGGAAAGCATTACCAATGAATTGGCGTTTCAATCGACTTCTAATTTGTACGAGTCTAATAAATACATTTGCAAATTATTGGCGGATGGATTTATTTTTAAACGTAATAATCCACAAAAAAAGGATTTACATATACGATATATCGATTGTGATTCGGTAGCTAATAATTCATACAAAATTGTCAATCAACTTGAAATTCAAGGAAGCGAACTACGCATTCCTGATTTGATTTTATACATCAATGGAATTCCTGTCGTTGTTTTTGAATTTAAAACAGCCATAGAAGAAGAAATTACCATTCACGATGCGTACAGGCAATTAACGACACGTTACAAAAGAGACATACCCGAACTACTAAAATACAATGTATTTTGTGTGATTAGTGATGGGGTGAATAACAAAGCCGGAACAGTATTTTCTTCTTACGAATTTTACTACGGTTGGAATAAAATTACTGGAGCAGAAAAAAAAGCCTTAACAGGAATTGAAACTACGACTTCTTTGGTGCAAGGAATGTTGAATCAAACACGATTGGTTGATATTATTCATCATTTTGTATTGTTTCCGGACAATTCTAAAAGAGAAGACAAAATTCTGTGTCGCTATCCTCAATATTATGCGGCCAATAAGTTGTATCAAAACATCTTAGTACACCGTAAACCTGAAGGTGATGGTAAAGGAGGTACGTATTTTGGTGCTACGGGTTGTGGTAAAAGTTTTACGATGCTGTACTTAACGCGTTTGTTGATGCGTTCCACCGATTTTGCAAGTCCAACGATTATTATCATTTCCGATCGTACCGATTTAGACGATCAATTATCGAAAGACTTTACCAATGCAAAAGATTTTATTGGCGATGAAACCATTATCAATATAGAGTCGAGAGCCGATTTACGCGCGCGTTTGCGTGGTAGAGAAAGTGGTGGGGTGTTTTTAACTACGGTTCAGAAATTTGCCGAAGATGCAGAAATCTTATCCAATCGTACCAATATCATTTGTATTTCGGATGAAGCACATCGATCGCAAGTCAATTTGGATTTAAAAGTCACTATTGATCACGAGAAAAAAACGGTAAACAAATCGTATGGTTTTGCTAAATATTTACACGATTCGTTACCGAATGCAACTTATGTAGGATTTACAGGAACACCTATCGACAAAACCTTAGAAGTGTTTGGAGACGTAATTGATCAATACACCATGTTTGAATCGGTAAATGATGAAATTACCGTTCGTTTGGTTTATGAAGGAAGAGCTGCTAAAGTAAATTTAGATTACAATAAAGTTCAAGAAATTGAAGCGTATTACGAAAATGCAGTAGCCGAAGGCGCTTCTGAATATCATGTCGAAGCCAGTCAGAAAGCCATTGCAAAAATGGAAGTGGTATTAGGAGATACCGACCGAATCAAAGCTATTGCACAAGATTTTATTGATCATTACGAAAAGCGTATCGAAGAAAAAGCTACGGTAGCAGGGAAAGTGATGTTTGTTTGTGCTTCTCGTACCATTGCTTATAAATTGTACCAAGAAATTTTGGTGTTACGTCCGGAATGGGGCGAATTGCAATTGGCAGAAGATTTATCAGATAAAGAACGTAAAGAAATCAAACCTATTGAACGTGTGAAAATGGTAATGACACGTAATAAGGATGATGAAGAAAAGTTATGGAATTTATTAGGCAATAAAGATGATCGAAAAGAATTGGATCGACAGTTTAAGCAAATCAAATCCAACTTCAAAATTGCGATTGTAGTGGATATGTGGTTAACAGGATTTGATGTTCCTTTTTTAGATACTATTTATATCGATAAACCGTTACAAACACACAATTTAATACAAACCATTTCTCGTGTCAATCGTAAATACAAAGGGAAAGAGCGTGGTTTGGTTGTGGATTATATCGGAATCAAAAAGAATTTAAATCATGCGTTAGGTTTGTTTAATAACCAAACGGCCGATGATGATTTTGAAGATTTAAAACAAGCCGAAATACTGGTTCGAGATCAAATGGATTTGTTACGTCAGTATTTCCATACGTTTGATGCCAATGGATATTATGAAGGTAATCCTGTAGAACGTTTGCAATGTTTACAAAAGGCATCTGAATTTGTGTTATTGACGGAAGAATCAGAAAAATTCTTTGTGAATGTTACCAAAAAATTGAAATCGTCTTACAACTTGGTGAGTGGTTCGGAATTATTCACCTATGAAGAAGTAGATGAAATTCATTTCTATTTTGCAGTAAAATCTATTGTGGTAAAATTGACCAAAGGTGAAGCTCCAGATACCGAACAAATGAACGCTAAAGTAGCTAAAATGGTGGAAGAAGCAATTGTTTCTGAAGGTGTGGAAGAAATTTTTAAGCTCGATGATAATAAAGCCAATGCGATTGACTTATTCAACGATAAATTCATTGAAAAAATCTCTAATCTAGAATTACCGAACACAAAGATTAAAATCTTAGAACGCTTGTTGAAACAGACGATCAGCGATTTTAAAAAAATTAATAAAGTAAAAGGTCAAGACTTTTCAGAGCTTTTGCAAGGCATTGTCAATAGATACAACGAAAGAAGTGAGAATGACTTATTGGATTATGAAGGGATTCAGTCTGATACAGCCGAACAAATGTTGGATTTGATTATCAAATTACGAACAGAAATGACTTCATTTGAAGATTTGGGAATTGATTATGAAGAAAAAGCCTTCTACGATATTTTAGATGTAATCTGCAAACAATACGGTTTTGAGTTTGATAAAGACAAGTTATTAGAGTTGGCTAAGGAAATCAAAAAGATTGTAGATAATACTGCAAAATACCCGGATTGGAGTGATCGAGATGATATCAAAGCTCAATTGAAAATGGATATTATTGTTAAGCTGCATCAATACGGATACCCACCTATAACACAAGATGATGTGTACAAGAATGTATTAGAACAAGCAGAAAATTTTAAGAAGAATAGATAAAGCCTCCGATTGGAGGCTTTTGTTTTAAATACATATATATAAATATATATTTATATACTACTCCCCTTCTCTACTCTATAAAAGGTAGTTTTACTTAAACCGGCTTGTTTACAAGCGTTATCAATACTTAATTTTTTATTATCGTAAAGGTGCTTTGCGAACTGGTATTTTTCTAAAGTTTCTTTTGAAACTCCTTTTGGTCGCCCTAAATTTTTATTACGCCTCCTTGCTCCTTCTAAACCGTGTTTCGTTCGTTCGCTAATGAGGTTACGTTCAAACTCTGCTACAGCGGAAAATATCTGAAGTAAAAATTTACCATTAGCTGACTGCGTATCAAATTCGGGTTCAGTAATCGATTTAAAGTGTATTTTCTTTTGATTGAATGTTTCGATTAAATCCACCATATTTTTAAGCGAGCGAAAAATACGATCATTTTTATAAACTAAAATAGTATCACCAGGGCGAGCAAAACCTAAAAGTTCTAATAATCCTTTTCGATCTTCTTTTACTCCACTTGCAACATCTGAGAATATTTTTTCACATTTATGTTGGTTGAGTAAATCTATCTGATTTTCTAAATTTTGATCTTTAGTAGAAACTCTCGCATATCCAATAATCATAAAACAGTACTGTAAAAGGTTATTTTATAAAACTAATATAAATAACGATAAAAAGTACTATTAAGAATAAAAAAAAGACTACTAAAAAGTAGTCCTATAAAACGGTCGATTTTTGGTATCATTAATTACAATAAAGCATGTAAATAATCTGCTGTTTGATTTAATCCATTTTTTCTAAAGCTTTCTAATACTTGAAATTCATCCATTGCTGGGTTTTTGCGATTTAATACCAAATCTTTAAAAGCTTGAAGGGCCATTTTTGGATTTAAATCAATGATATCCGTCAGAAAATCATCTGCACAAACTGCCTTCAATCCAAAAGAGTCTAAATAATCATCTGGAAAATCCTTCAAATTATTAGTTACAATAATATTAGCATTTACTTTAATAGCAGCAGCTAATACATGTCTATCATCTTTATCAGGTAAATTTAAATTATCAATTAAACCTTCATAATTTAGTACTAAAGCATCGGGAAATGCCAAATTTGCTACGTTTATCCGCTTCTCTGCTTGTGTAGATTCTACTCCTTTTCGAATCATTACAGATTTCCATTCATCAAAAATGATTTTACTCCATTTTGGGGTATATAAATCATAATGAGCAAACCAAAATAATAAATCTCTAATAACGATAGGAAATATTACATTGGTATCAAGAACAGCTTTGTACCTTACACTATGAATCATATAAACCTATTTCGTCATCAAAGTTCATAATATCAATGATATGCTTTTTCTGTTTTTGCTTCATCTCGTTTTTATATTTGATTACATCTTCAAATAGAATACGACGATGTCTTCCAACCATTGTAAAATCAATTTCACCTTGCTCTAAAAGTTTAACTAAATGTGGTCGTGAGCAACCCAATATTTCAGCTGCTTTTTGAGTAGTGACTTCCGTTGCAATAGGGACAATAGATATTGGATTTCCTTCACTCATTGACTTTAAAATTTCACTTAAAAGTTTTAAAGCTTTAAAAGGTATTTTAATTCTGTCGTTTGTTTCTTCGATTTCTATTTCAGTATCATCTTCCTTCAATTGTGATAAAATCGAAGAAAGTGCTGAATAAGATTCAATAGCCACTCGTTGTTCTTTCTTAGTGGGTCTTTTTATATAGTCTAATGCTTCCATACTTTAAATTGTTTCAACAAATTTAAACGAAATAAACGAAACAAACAAAATAAACGAAAATAAATAATTTTAAACTTCGTCTATTAGTAAATAAATAACTTGCCGAAATTGGTCTTATCAATTAAAATTCCGCGAATAATCTAATATCAAATTAGTAAGATTTTCTTTTATAAAAAAGTACGAGTCCTCTTCTAAAAATCCTAAGGGGGCATAATCAATATAACGTTTACGATAGTTGCTATACATTTCAAAACTATGCAAAAAGTCTAATTCTGTTTTGCGAACATTTAAATAAGCATTTAAATCAAAATAACTGTCTCGAGTTGGAGAATATGAAAAAGCTAATAATTCTCCAATACCTTCAACAAACCAATTTAATAAATCATTAATTATAAATTGTTCAGGGATTTCAAAAGTATATCCATCCGTATCATAAAAAAGATAAAAATCTGTTTGAAAACGATTATTAAAATCTTCTAAATTTTTCGCTACAATCTCAATGTTAGATATATGCTCAGGTTCTAATGAATTTCCTAAATTTAACGATAAACAAACGACGTTTCTTGGCATCATAATAATTTAACTTTAGCACGTTTACTAATTTAATAATTTTGTAGGATGTATGCTTTAGTCGATTGTAATAATTTTTACGCAAGCTGTGAAAGGGTGTTTAAACCTCAATTACGGCATAAGCCAATTGTTGTGTTAAGCAACAACGATGGCTGTGTTGTGGCGCGTTCTAACGAAGCAAAAGCACTCGGTATTCCAATGGGAGCACCCGCTTTTGAATACAAAAAGTTATTTCAGGATAATAGTGTAAATGTATTTTCATCAAACTACGCTCTGTATGGCGATATGAGTAACCGTGTAACTCGAATCCTTAGAAAATATACACCTGATTTAGAAGTTTATTCGATAGATGAAAGCTTTTTACAGTTCAAGGGATTTGAAAATTATGATTTAGTATCGTATGCAAAAGAGATACGTAAAGAAGTGCTTAAAAACACTTTAATTCCAACCTGTATTGGAATTGCCCCCACAAAAGCATTGACCAAAGTGGCCAATAGAATAGCTAAAAAATATCCGCAATTAGAGGGTGTCTATGCTATAGATTCCGAAGAAAAACGTATTAAAGCGTTGCGCTGGATAGCTATTGAAGATGTATGGGGTATTGGTAGACAATTTGCTAAAAAATTAAAGGCAAAAGGGGTAAATAAAGCTTTAGATTTTACAAGTCTTCCTGATGAATATGTCCGAAAGGAATTTACTGTAGTTGGTTTACGACTAAAAAAGGAATTAGAGGGCATATCTGCTATGGAACTTGAAGATGTAAAAACAAAAAAGAATATTGCTACGACAAGATCTTTTGATAAAACGTATGAAGATAAAGCCTATTTACAGGAGCGCATTGCTACTTTTGCAACCACCTGTGCCGAAAAATTACGCAACCAACATTCTACTTGTAGAATAGTTACTGTATTTATTTTTACCAATAGATTTCAAACAGATAAACCACAATATTACCAATCTGTAAACGTAACCATCCCCTACCCTACTAATTCATCTATCGAGATAATTAAGTATGCTAAAAAAGGCTTAGATATTATTTTCAAAAAAGGATATGGATATAAAAAAGCTGGCGTTATTGTTGGAGGAATAAGTCCTGAAAGTGAAAAACAATTCAACTTATTTGAAGATGAGCACCCTCAACACCGCAAGCTGATGAAGGTAATGGATCAACTTAATTTTAAATATGGAGTAAAAAAATTAAAAATTGGTTCACAAGCATTGGATAAAACATGGAAGATGCGTCAAGATCTTTTAAGTCCAAATTATACAACTAACTGGAAAGATATACTTAGAGTAAAATGATAAATTTTAAAAAAGCACCGTACTTCGGAACAGAATTAGAAAATCTAACCATACATAGTGATGGTGAAAAAAAATATGCTCAAATATTAGGAGGTGTGCGTGCTGGCTTTCCTTCACCTGCTGAAGATTTTTTAAGTGATCGTATTAGTTTAGACGAACGCTATTTATCGAAAATAGAAAGCACTTTTCTAAATTTAGTTAAAGGACGATCGATGTATCCAGAATATCAGGAGAACGATATAATCATTCTACGTACAGATTATGAACCGTGTCATAACGATGATATTGTGGTCTCGATTAATTCATCTGAATACACTTTAAAACGATATGATAAGCACAATAGCACTTTAATAGCTTTAAATTCTGATTACGCTAAAAGCGTAAAAATTGATGATGATGATGAAGTAATAATATTAGGTGTAGTAGATGCTTTGATCAGAGATAAAAAGAAAAGAAATATATAAATATACTTCTATGTATATATTTATATATATTGCATTATAGTTAAAAAATAAAGCCGTATCTTAATGTATACGGCTTCTCTATTATTTTTTGGATTCTTCTAAAGATAACTTTCTAAATTCTTTTAAAAGTTTCTCTAAAGCTAAAGATGATTTTCTCGCTCTTGTTCCAGCAGCTTTATTTTCTTTTTCCATTTGTAATTGAGCATCTGAATTGAACGTTTCAAATTCTGCGTTCAACTGTTCTAAAAGTTCTTTCATTATAATACTATTTTATGCAAATATAGCATTTGAAACAGTAATAGGGAGAGACTTTACATTAATATTTTAATGCTTTAAAATTGAAAATTATCATAATCATCTTTAAAAAGTAAGACTAAATTATAAAACAATATTTAAATATAAAGCTATCTTTATATTTAAATATGTATATACTTTTATATATGTATATTTATATATATTACTATACATATATGTTCTTAAATATATGATAACAAGTAAGTTATTATAATACTTTACATTTAAAATTTTCATCTAATGAAAGCCTTCCCTCAAAATCCTTATCTTTCCACCTAAAAGATTTAACATCAGTTTGATCTCCTCTAAGTAATATTTCTACATCATTAGAAGATAAATTATAGCCAAAAATTGATGGCCAAATTATAAAATCACATCTTAAATCTGATAGATAATTAGTACAACCAAAGAATTTCTCCATTTTCAATACGGCACCGCTACACTTCGGACAATCTCCTAAAGAGTAATCAAATTGCACTTGAAAAGTACTGTCATTTACAAAAAGTTTTGCTTGAAAATTAATACCTTGTTTTGAAGTAAAATTTAAAAAAGGAGTGTAGTTGCCAGTAACTAATAATCGTACATTATCTTCAGTCATTGCAATTCCATTATAAGAACGGTAAATAAACATTCCACATTTACGGTTAAAATAATTTTCACATCCCCAGCCTTGCTTTGTTCTTAGAATTTCGCCATCACAATTAACACACTTAACATTATCTACAATTTGATTTCGAAACTTATAATTAATATAACCGTGTACTATTTTTAATGCAGCTTCAAATTTTTCACCTTTATCATCCACAAAATCTGAATAAAATTTTGTTTCGTAATTGTGAAGTAAGTCAAATAGCATTTCGGGAGAAATATTTTTCTTTGAGTACGATTTATAAATAAAAAAATTGCACAACTGCTTATTATTTTCAACGAAATTACATTGAAATTTATCCTCAAACTCTAAAAGCTCTCCTTTGTTGCAAATGGGGCATGTACCAACTCGTTTCATTCTATAAAATTAGCTATTATTTACAAAAATTCGCCGGGCACTGGTGAAAATATCGTCTTTCCTTTTCGGACTTTTTTATCAATAATGGGAAAAAGATTAAAAAAATTCCTTTTAAAATGGGAATATGATTTTGAACGTTTCTTATTTTAATTTTAATATTAATTTTAATATTAATTTTAAGTAACCGTTTTTTTAAGGTATAAAACATTGTTTACTAATGTTTTATACTCTTTATTTTAAGCTTTTTTGGGTAGTGGAATCTCGAAGTTATGGGTAGTAGAATGTCGAATGCTTGGGTAGTGGAATCTCGATTTTTGGGTAGTGGAATCTCGAAATAAATTTATGTGGGTAGTAGAATCTCGATTTTTGGGTAGTGGAATATCGATTATTGACCTTAAAAATTGACTTTAAAATTAAAAAAAGTATGATGGGTAGTGGAATGTCGAATATTAAATGGAAAAAATGCATAAAATTTGGGTAGTGGAATCTCGAAATAAAGGGAAATAGTGATTTTTCATTGAATTTTGGGTAGTGGAATGTCGATTTTTATTTACTAACTCAAATAAAGATACGATAAATAAATAATTTATATTAGGATAAACAGCATAAATATGTGCTTAATTGTACGAATGCTCTCATATAAAGCAATGATAACTAATACATTAATAGCATATGGGTAGTGGAATGTCGAAATATATATGTAAGTTATCTTTATATATCAGTGTGTTTATATAATGATGGGTAGTGGAATCTCGAAAAACTGAAATTTATGTTAGATGCTAAATTTCAAAATATATAAACCTCAAGCTTAAATGATAATCTATGCCCTATGTTATTTATATTTAATTTATTAAGGATTAATGGGTAGTAGAATCTCGAAATAATTATATAAGAAATCGTGATATATGAAGGGTTTTTATGTAATTATGGGTAGTGGAATGTCGAATATAAAAACAGATATTCTAATCGAAACTACTGTATACATTGAAATTTCGAATAAAATGTTAGAGCTTATCCTTAAATATGGGTAGTGGAATGTCGAAAATATTAATAAAAAATGCTCCTATAAAGGAGCATTAAAAATTGGATAACCCTTAGGGGATATTTGAGCATGTTTCGTTACAGAATAAATAGAAATAACTTCTTCTTGAATATCATCTAACAATTCTGAGAAAGGAATATCAGTAATTAAAGGTTTGTTATTATCTTTTCTTCTTGCTGTATTATATTTCTTAACCACATTCTTATATGCACTGCTAAAGAGAAACTTTGCACCAAAATCAATATTAAATATTTTTTCCAAATGCTCTAACTCTTTTTTAGTCAGATTATGTCTTTTCTTAATATAAGAAAGTTTATATAATTTAAATTGATCGTCCTGACTTGCAATATTCGAAGATTCTGCTGCGCCACTTCCAATGGATCTAAGCTGATATCTAGTTATACCTATGTAATTTCCATTTACAGAGCTATTAAAAGAGAAAGACGAGGATTTGTCTAATACTTTTTTAATCGGATCTAAAAAGCCCTTTTTAAGCGTTCTTAAATCTTTATAATTAATACCCCAGGTTCTATTCATATATTCTAAAGTAACCTTAGTACCATCTTCTCTAAGAGTATTTAGCCAGAGTGCAAATAGGAACTGTTTATGAGATTTTACAGAGTAGACTAAAGAATATAGAACGTAATTATAATTGGCTAAAGCTACTATCTTTTTAAACCAATAAGGATTAATATAAAAAGATACTTGTCCTTTATAAATGGTTGGATCAATAATTAAACCACCATAAAATTGTTTTTTTTCTACTTCACCTTTAGAATTAAAAAACTTGACCGTATGCCATTCTTGCTTGTAATTAACTAAAAATTGAAGACCTTTTTTAGTTAACTCTAAATTTCTTGATTTGGAAATATCAGAAGATTTCATTACTATTTTAGCATAAGATTCGTCGTCTTCTAAATAAGTTTTCTTAAATAAATCTAACTGGAAACTATCATCTGAAACTCCATATTGGAACTGCTTGTTTCGTAACGTATTTAAAATATTAATTATAATACGGTTCGCCTCAATCGGCATGGATTCTTTAACAACGAAATTGCCATTATCTTCATGAAAAAATAGATCTCGATAAAATTCATTAGAAATTTTCACCTTATCAGCAATCTTATTGCTGCTAAAGGTTTCTTTTACTTTATTATCTTTTTCTTCCTCATTCATAAGTTGTAATTTTCTCTCTCGTTAAAGTGCTGTAATTTAATAAATATTTTAGTGACCAAATAAAATTTAATCGTATATTTGAAATACGAAAAGGAAAACAAAATTTATTTTGTTTCCGAAAGAGGGGCTTCGGCTCCTCTTTTATTTTATGGTCGGGTAGGGTTCTTACCGTTTAAATAGTTAGCTACTTGTTGCTGACTTTCTTTTTCATAAACATTACAGAATAACCATTTGTTTTCTCCTGTAAAGTTTTCATCAAAATACTTAACCAGGCGTTTTACTCCAGCTGATCCTTGTACAGCACGATATTTAACCCAGTTACCATTTAAGAGCTTTACGTTTACTACATATACTTTATTTGACTTTTCCATGATAACGCTTTAAGAATTCATTGTATTCTTCCTCATAAACGTTTACTAATGCAGTATTAATCAATTCTTTCACAGTCATTCCTTCTATCAATGATGCTTTATTTTTAAGGAACGTAATCATTTCGCTCGGAACTTTTACATATAATCCTTTTTCAGACGTAGAAGGTTTTTGTACCGGCACCACTTTTTGTACTGGTGTTTCTACTTGTGTTTTTTTTACCTGATTAACTAATGCAGATAAATCTACTTTTTTATTAGCCATTACTTAAAAGTTTAATCATTAATTCTCTTGTCAAATTCTGAAGTTGATTACTTGCTTTGTGTTTCCCTTCAACTCCTTTGGTTACAATACTGTTGGTAATTGCATCATAATCGTTGATTACTGTGTTAGCAATAGGAACATCCAACTCATTAAAATTCTCACTTAATCTATCTTTAAGTGATGAATTAGCTTTAATTCTATTAAAAACGATTAAAGATCGATCTACAGCATTATTATCTTTAATAATCTGTACAGTTTTATCAATAGCTAATAAATCATTAATACTCGCTTGCGTTGGTATTACAATTAAATCAGCTTGTTGTACCAATGAGTGTATTTCTTCGAATAGGTAAGGAGGTGTATCGATAATGATGAAATCGAAATCTTCATGCGGTATTTTATTAATTTTACGATCCACATCAATATACGTCAACTGGTCATTTAAGTCTTTTACTTGAAGTAAAGTACCTTGATAATCCCAATCAATTAAGCCAACCTTCGCATCTTGGTTAAGTAAATTTGCAACATTATAAGATAATGTACTTTTTCCAACACCACCTTTCTGATGAGTAAATAAAATGATCTTAGCCATAATTCATCTATTAATTTTCATCAAAAATAAATCAAAATATATTGATATACAAATATTTGTATAGTTAAATATTAATATATCTACATATAAATATATATTTATATATTATTATCGTTTATAAAACATATATTTTATAAACACTTAATAACAAATGGGTTAAGCACACTAATTTCTATCGTATAGCGAGCAATAAAAAACTAAACTGATTTTAAAAAGGTTGTGTTTTTGTGAATGTACCCTTTAATTATTTACAACAAGGAAATATTTTCGGAGTGTAAAGTATTAAAGGGTGTAGATAGAAATTTAACTTTGAAATAGGGTGGGTGGGTAAGAAAAATATTAAGGTACGAATATAAGGTTTCACTAAATAATCCAATCCGCCCCGAAGGGGCAAATTTTTACGCCCTTTATTATTTTAAAAGGCGTAAAAGGTTTATGATTTAAGGTAATTTATTGCTCTATTCGCATAACTAAAAGCCTCTTCTAAAATTTGATATTTTTTCTCTTCCGCTGTATGCTTTAACCAACTTTTTAGATAGATAATTGAGTTAATAAACTGCTCGGAATAATTAAATTCTAACGAAAATAATAAGGAACCCAGTTCAGCAATTAACTCTTCAAAAGCATATTTGTTTCTGCCATCTTCAAAATTTTGGTCTAAACGGTTTAATCGGTCTTTGTGTCCAGTCCAATGAATAATTTCATGAAAAACAGTTGAATAATATGCACCCTTATTTTTGAAATACTGCGGTTTGGGTAAATGAATTTCATCTTTTCCAGGAGTATAATACGCTTCGCCTTGTACTAAATGTTGTAATGATAAATTTTTGGTTTCAATTAAATCATTAATAAAATTTTCGGCACAATCATCAAGTTCTATCAGTTCAACATCAGCAATAATTGGAAACTCACAATCATTTATATTTTCAATGTTATCAGTATGAAATACACGATAGTACTTCATAAAGCTTTTTACTCGATATTGCTTTTGTTTGGTGCTATCTAAAGCCTTAAAATCAGCAAGTTGAATACGCTCTTCCGTTTCTTTATGTCTAATATCATAACTAAAGTATTGTATCGGCAATGATTTTGAACCTTTTTTTACTTTACCTTTTGATTTAGTAATTTGGTTAAAAGTTGCATAGTAGCAATTTGAACGTTTATTTATCAATATATCAAGTGCCAATATAAATTGGTTTAATCGTGTGTAAGATTGTAAAGAAAGTCTGTTAGCAGGCATAAAAGATACATTTTCTTTTAAAAAATGTTGCCAATGTTTTTCTTCTACTTTTTCCAATTGTTCAATAATTGTACTAAAAAATAAGTCGTTATTATTCTTTGTAGTTTGAGCTTGGCTCTTTTCTGTTGTTTTAACAGTTCTTTTTGCTTGGGGAATTTTTACATTTGTTTCCATAATAAAATAATATTTAATAGTTCTACAATTTTTATTAATCATTCTTCGTGAGTTGTCGCTTATGGCTTTTCTGTGCGAAATAGAACTATTGACTACCGAACGATTTATAAAAGGAAAAATCCATTGGCCGCTACAGAAATGAAGCTGACAAATGGATTCGACTGGTAAATATATTTAGGAGTGTCTGCGAGTTAGAAATACACAAGAAAGAGGCTTTGAAATTGGCGGTGTTTTTCCTACAAATAATGACGATTTTAAGGTGATATCTATTTTTGTAGTTCTTAAGAAGTAGAAACCTCAATAGATTTTTATAAAGCGGAATAGGCAATAATTTTGCAACAAGAAAACCATATATGGCGATTACTCCGAGTAGAATGATGTAAAAAGAGGAAGATCTTTTTTCAATATGTTGATGGAACAATAAAAACCAAGCAAAAAGAATAAATTAAAACATTAATTACTTTTCCTTTAAACTGGGATAAACACACTAATTTCTATCGTAAAATGAACGACTAAAAACTAAACCGATTTTAAGAGGTTTTGTTTTGTGAATTTATTGTTTAATTATTTACAGCAAGGAGTTATTTCCCGGGTGTAAAGTATTAAATAGTTAGATAGAAATTTAACTTTGAAAGAGGGTGGGTGGGATTATTATCATGTTCATTTATAAAAAATCAATATAATAAAAGAGCTTATGAACACCGAAATTTCCATATTCGTATTTTGTATATATTTTATATAAAACCGCATTAAAATTTAAAATTAGAATACAAATTACGCACTATATCTTTTTATTATATACCGTATTATATCTATGTTGATAAGAATAAACAAATAATTTCTTAAATTAATGTAATTGCGTATATTTGAGAGTTATGTGTAATTTTAGCCGCAAACGCAGTTAAAACAAAAAGGCTCCGAATTCCGGAACCTTCTTTTTATCATTTCATTTTTCTAAAAAACTTGTACAACAAATCGATTTTATTTGAACAAAGAATTGGCATTGCTTCAAAAAGATTTTCCTCATCCCATTCCCACCATTTCATTTCCTGCAACTTTTGGATGTCATCATCGCTAAATCTCTTTTTTATTAATTTGGCTGGATTTCCCCCTACAATTGAATAAGGTTCAACATCTTTTGTAACCAAAGCACGACTGCCAATAACAGCTCCATCTCCTATCTGAACTCCTGGCATTATCATAGCTTCACTACCAATCC
>Ga0308157_10002459_pt1 | contig 30286 bp, 25 predicted proteins | sample PhyBR1_FD_201035 | JGI IMG/M metagenome (GOLD analysis project Ga0308157, IMG submission 201035) | Phyllosphere microbial communities from UC Gill Tract Community Farm, Albany, California, United States - DLSLB.R1 | ecosystem: Host-associated > Plants > Phyllosphere > Unclassified | place: USA...
GAGCCGATGGTATTGCCGTAACAGGTGGGAGAGTAGGTCGGTGCCTAATTTTATACAGAGAAGCCCGTTGTCGATAAGATGACGGGCTTTTTCTATTTCTATCCATAGACAACAGATCACAGACACAAGGGATCAAGTGGTCTGAGGAAAGGCTCAATAGGATTAACAGAGCAGAACCGCACTGCCTTAAAGTTCTATAGTCTGCTGTTTTAAAGTCTGTCACCTAATTTTACTTCCTTAAAATCTAACTACTAAGTACTTAATACTAAATACTCTTTCCGCCACTGAAAATGAACCGGGGAGGGTGTTGCCCTTCGATTCCTCAGGGTGAGAAAGGTAGTTTCAGAACTATGATTACAACACAGCGACACTCACAGCAATGAAGTCTAACTACTAAGTACTAACTACTAAATACTATTCTGCGTTTTGTCTACCCTTCCGCTACGCTCAGGCTGACAGAGGGTGCTTCACCGCCATGGCTGTGTGTGTCCAGCAGCTAATTATTATAGACAACAGACAACAGACGCTCATGTGTTACTTCTTTGAAAATGATTTAATGATTGTCACAATATTTCTGCTTAATGGTCTTTGACTTTGCTAATACTGAAAGACTGTATTTACCGATGTTGCATTCACTCTTTAAAGTCTGATGAGTATTGTCTAAGATAAGATATCTTTTATCTATCTTTGTGTTTACAATGGGTACACAATTAGATAATGGAATTAAGCCTTATAATCATTACGGGGCTTATTTAAAGGAAAAATATAACGGACAAAAAGTTTTTAAAGTTATCGTTGATGGTAATTTTACTTGTCCGAACCGCGATGGAAGTAAGGGATATGGGGGTTGTACATATTGTAATGTTGATTCTTTTACACCGGATACTGCCAGGAAAATTCCTTCCATACGTGAACAGGTTGAGAATGGAATTGAACGGGCACGAAATAGCTATGGGGCGGAAAAATTTATTATTTATTTTCAGCCTAATACCAATACTTATGCACCAACTCATCTTTTGAAGATGATGTATGACGAAGCATTAAGCATTTGTCCCGAACATACTCTTGGTCTTTCAGTGGGGACACGTCCTGATTGTTTGGATTTTGAAAAAATAGCCTTATTAGAGAGCTATACAGATCGTTATGATGTCGATTTGGAAATGGGGATGGAATCTATATATAATGAGACATTAGAACGCATTAATAGAGGTTGTTCACATGATGAATTTATTTCTACAATGAAGATGTTATCTAACACTCCTTTGGAACTTTGCGTTCACACGATCTTTGGTTTCCCATGGGAAACTGAAGAGATGATGTTAAAATATGCTGATGAGATTAATAAGCATCCACAAATTAAGTTTGTGAAATTACATCATTTGCATATAGTGGAAGGCTCAATTATGGGGGTTAAATTCAAAAAAGAACCTTTTCATTTATTTAGTATAGAAGAATACACTGAGTTTTTATCAAAGTTTATCCCGTTATTAAGGCCAGATATTATTATTCAAAGAATATTTGGTATTGCCGATAGAGAATTATTAATTGCACCTAATTGGGGATTTCCTAAATCAGGGATTCAAAGCAAAATTGATAAAGGTTTAGAAGAAAGAGGTGTCAAACAAGGGTCAGCTTATCAAGTAGCTGATTTGACAATATAGATAAGGGATGGTTTTTTAACCATCCCTTTTTCTTGTTTTTTTTTTTTAAGATTTACTACTTTTCAACGATTGTCTTTAGATCAGCTGGTGAGTAATTAATTGATTTTAAGGTTTTATCATCTCCCTTTCTAAATACTAAAAACTTACCATCGATTTCTTTATAATAAGATTCTACTCCTTTCGCTAAATAGTGCTCTTGGGTTTCAATTGCTTCTTTTTCAGTTTTACAAGCTTTACTCATATTTGAGCGTTGAACTTCATTAAAAAGGTCATTGAATTTATCTTTAAGCCCGAATTCTAGTATGGCGCCAGAAAGAACATATTGGATGTCACACAATGCATCTGCAATTTCCACCATATCTTTGTTATCGATAGCTTCCTGAAGTTCATTAAGTTCTTCAGCAATTAAGGACACTCTTAAATTACAACGAGTTTCTGAAGGAATAGTAGGTTGATCTAAAATCGGATGCTGAAAAGTTTTGTGGAATTCGGCAACCGAAGTTAAACATTTAGGGTCTGTCATATCAATTGAAATTTTGTTAAAAATACGAAAGTATGCTCAAATAAAAAAGGCGCTAATTGCGCCTTGAATATTATATTAAATGCTTTAATTGAATGATTTCTTTTTCTTCTAAAAAGCGCCATCTACCTCGAGGTAAGTCCTTTTTAGTCAAATTGGCATAAACTACACGGTCCAGTTTTTCAACCTCATAACCAAGAGATTCAAATATACGTCTTACTACTCTATTTTTACCGCTATGAATCTGAATACCCACTTCTTTTTTAGACGCACCCATAACAAAACTAAGATCGTCCGGTTTAATCAGACCGTCTTCTAATTCAATACCAAACTGTATTTTATTAAAGTCGCCCTGAGTTAGGTTCCGGTTTAATTCAACCTGGTATATTTTACTAATGTTGTTTCTCGGATGCGATAATTTTTCAGCTAGATTGCCATCATTGGTAAGTAAAAGAAGACCAGTTGTATTTCTATCTAAACGTCCGACAGGGTAGATTCTTTCTCTAGTAGCTTTAGATACTAATTGCATGACTGTTTTACGCTCTTGCGGATCATCAGTAGTTGTAATATAATCTTTAGGCTTGTTTAATAAAATATATACCATTTTCTCGCGTTTCAAACGCTCGTCATTATACCTAATCTCATCCTTGGCAGGATCTACCTTTGTTCCTAATTCTGAAACAACCACACCATTTACAGAAATCACTCCAGCCTCAATCAACTCGTCAGCTTTTCTTCGGGAGCATATACCCGAATTGGAAATATAGCGGTTTAAACGAATTAGGCCGTCATCTTCAGCCGTACGTTCTCTGTCGATTCTTGGTTTTCTTGGAGAAGTGGAGCGGTTATCTCGATTATAACGATCATCTGTATCCCGACTTCCATAACGTTTATTGCCAAAGTCTCTTCCTTTTCCATCGTAACTTTTATTAGGACGATCGAATTTGGAATCTTTGTTATATTTTGATTCTTTATTGAATTTAGAATCTCCAGTAAACTTAGCGTCTTTATTGTATTTTGATTCTTTATTAAATTTAGAATCAGATCCAAATTTAGAATCTTTATTATACTTCGACTCTTTATCGAATTTGGAATCTTTATTAAATTTAGAATCTCCCCTAAACTTAGGATCTTTATTATATTTTGAGTCTCTGTCAAATTTAGTATCTCTTCCGAACTTAGCATCTTTACTGCCTTCGGACCTTGAGTCTTTATTGAACTTGGAGTCTCTTCCGTACTTAGATTCTTTATTGAATTTAGAATCCTTTCCATATTTGGAATCCCTGTCAAAACTTCCCTTTTCTGAGTTTGAATCTCGATTAAACTTGTCTGATTTGTTAGTTCTCGATGAGTTTGAAGATGAGAACTTGTCATCTTTATTGTTGTTTCTGAAGCTGTCTGAACTGCTTCTTGATCTTCTGGAGTTGTCGTCCCGACTGTTCCTTTTGCTATTGAATGGCATAATTCGAAAAATGAGCCACAAAGATAGGTAAAATTTTTAGTCATTTATCATAGATATTCTGATAGTTATTATAAATATTAGAATGTTCAGACAATTACCTTGTTTATATCATTGAATCCATGATATCCCAATCTAAATAATTAAATCATAGTGATTTACTAAGGACTGGAAATGTCAAAAAATAATTTTTGTCTAATGCTTGACGGTTATCAAAAAAGAACTTCAAAGCTTGTTTTTATATACAAAATAGGTTGATGCGAGTATAAATATTCCATCATTCATGTGAAAATGTTACAAATAGAGATTAAATGCTCAATCCTGGTTTAAAGTGTGTTAATCCTTAAATTTTATTAGTTTTAGCAATAGTTAACTTTCTTATTTAATACAATTATTTGTCTCTTACTATAATAAGCTGTACTTTTGGGGCTTGCTTTTTCACTAAGCTATTTTTTGATCGGAAATTACTTCCGTGGATAGGATAGCAGTAAGGGATTGAATGGTAAAAAAAAGAGTCTTATGTAGTAGTGCATTTTTGATGCTTATGTTGTTATCAAATCTGTACTCAAAACCCCAACCAGAGCTGGTCGATCCTTTTAGAAAGGCGTTGGACCACTCGATGAAAGCCACTGCAGCTGAAGCTTTGGCGGCATCCACAAAAGTAAATGAGGATGATATTTACAGCAAAATTTGTTTTGCGGAAACCGATATTCCTTTAGAGAATATTTCTGTTCAACAAAAACTAGACAAGTACCTGAGTAGGTTTGCTTATCTTAAAAAGCCCACTCATCGCATTCACAAAAAAGCGGATCAATTACTTCCCCGCATTGCAAAAATCTTAAAGAGTTATGGTATTCCTGAAGACTTCAAATACATTGCAGTAGTTGAAAGCAGTCTGGATCCTAAAACTACTTCTCATAAAGGAGCTGGAGGCTATTGGCAATTTATGCCTGCCACAGCAAGGCTTTATGGATTGAAAGTGAATGAGAGTGTGGATGAGCGTTTGGACTTAGTTAAGTCTACACATGCGGCAGCGAAGTATCTTAAATCACTTCACAAAGAGTTTGGTGATTGGACACTTGCAGCAGCAGCTTATAACGTAGGAGGAGGAAGTTTAAGAGCCTCTTTGAGAAGACAGAAAAAAGATAGTTATTATGACTTGAAATTGAATTCTGAAACTGGAGCCTACGTGTATAAGATTATTTCGATGAAGACTGTCTTAGAAGACAGTTAAGTTCGATCATCCTATTTTATGATTAAAACTAAATCAGGAAACCAAAAGGTTTCCTTTTTTTATGCCCTCTATTTTCGCTCTACACCTTAGAAATTTCCGGTAAGGGATGAAGTGATCCATATTAAGACATCTTTCTCTGTTAAAAGTGATTGAAATCACCTTTTCTTAGTCTGTTTTATCATTAGAATGTCATGAAGAGACAGTTACTTTTGAGATGTTAACTTAATCATATTAGAATAATGCAGGTAGAGCAATTTAATTATGACAATAAGATTGTCAGAGATTTTGGAATCGCAACTGTAATCTGGGGAATTGTCGGGATGACCGTAGGGCTTCTTGTTGCCTTACAGTTAATCTGGCCAGAAGTAAATTTTGGCCTTCAATATTCGACATTCGGACGGATCAGACCTTTACACACCAATGCGGTAATTTTTGCCTTTGTAGGAAATGCTATTTTCATGGGGGCATATTATTCGATGCAGCGAGTCTTAAAGGCTAGGATGTTTAGCGATCTATTAAGTAAAATTCATTTTTGGGGCTGGCAGTTAATTATTGTTGCCGCAGCAATAACCCTTCCTTTAGGGTTGACTACTTCACATGAGTACGCTGAATTAGAATGGCCAATAGATATTTCTATTGCCGTAATTTGGGTAGTATTCGGTATCAATATGTTTGGTACGATCATTAAACGTAGAGAAAGACATATGTATGTAGCCGTATGGTTCTACATAGCGACTTTTGTTACAGTTGCAGTACTACACATCGTGAACTCTATCGAGCTCCCTGTCCATTTATTTAAGAGTTATTATGTTTACTCTGGAGTACAGGATGCCTTAGTACAATGGTGGTATGGACACAATGCTGTTGCATTCTTCTTAACTACTCCCTTTTTAGGTTTAATGTACTATTTTTTACCTAAGATGGCTAATCGTCCGGTTTATTCTTATAAACTAAGTATACTTCACTTCTGGACTTTGATTTTCCTTTATATATGGGCAGGTCCACACCATTTATTGTATAGTGCGCTTCCAAACTGGGTACAATCTTTAGGGGTAGTATTCTCTATCATGTTGCTAGCACCAAGTTGGGGAGGTATGATTAATGGATTATTGACACTACGTGGTGCATGGGATAAAGTAAGAACAGAGCCAATACTTAAGTTCATGGTTGTTGCTTTAACCGGTTATGGTATGGCAACTTTCGAAGGACCACTATTATCATTAAAACAAGTAAATGCGATTGCGCACTTTACGGATTGGATCGTTGCTCACGTTCATATCGGAGCGTTAGGATGGAATGGTTTTATGACCTTTGCAATCCTTTATTGGCTAATTCCACGCATCTATAGAACTCAGTTACACTCAAAAAGGTTGGCAAATATTCATTTCTGGGTGGGTACATTAGGAATTCTATTTTATGCAATTCCGATGTATTGGGCAGCCGTTGTTCAAGGTTTAATGTGGAAAGATTTTACTCCGGAAGGTGTTTTAAAATATCCAAATTTCTTAGCTACCACATTGGAGATTCTTCCAATGCACATGATGAGAGCTTTAGGTGGGGCTTTATATCTTTCAGGGGTAATCTTGATGACCTATAATTTAATAAAGACTGTTAAAAGCGGCAGTTTGTTAGCAAACGAACCGGCAGAAGCGGCAGCTTTAGAACCTATTAAGAAGTCAGAACCAACAGCGCACCGTCGTTTAGAGAGAAAACCACTCATGTTCTTAGTAGTGTCCTTGATTGTTATTCTAATAGGAGGTCTTGTAGAAATGATTCCAACATTTACGGTGGCAAGCAATATACCAAAGATTGCATCAGTGAAACCTTATACAGCATTAGAGCTTACTGGTCGTGATTTATATATTCGTGAGGGTTGTGTGAACTGTCACTCACAAACTGTTCGTCCTTTCCGTTCAGAAACTGCACGATATGGTGAGTATAGCAAAGCGGGAGAATTTGTTTATGACCATCCATTCTTATGGGGATCAAAACGTACCGGTCCGGATTTACATCGTATTGGCGGGAAGTATCCGCACAAATGGCACTTTGACCATATGTTAGATCCGACAATTACTTCGCCAGGAAGTATTATGCCTCCATATCCTTGGTTAATTTCTCAAGATATAAGCTATAAATATTTGACTAGCAAAATGAAAGCTATGAAGAATTTGGGAGTTCCATATTCAGAAGATGAGATAAACAATGCTTTAGCATCTGCAGAATCTCAGGCACAAAAGATAGCGAAAGATTTAGAAGCAAATGACGTTCAGGTCGAGCCAAACAAAGAAATTATAGCAATGATAGCATACTTACAACGTCTTGGAACTGATATAAAAGCAGAGCCTGTAAAAGAGGAAGATGCTAATGAAGTAGCTGAAAATAATTAACGTAACACAAAAAGAAAGAGTTATGTGGAAGCAGATAACAAACTTAAACGGAGATGAAATCTATATGATCATCTCATTATTAATCTTTTTAACTTTTTTCATATTGGTAGCCATCATGTTAATCAGCATGAAAAAAAGTTTTGTGGATTACATGAAGGATTTGCCTCTTGAGGAGTCCGAAAGAAATATTGATAATTTACCTGAATCTGAACGTATATGAATTTTTTATTAATAATAAGCAGTGCAGTATCAGGAACGATAGTCGCCATTGGTACTGGCAACTTATATAACGATATCTTCTATCTGGCGGTTTTTATTGTTATGATAGCCGTTTTGGCATCTGCAATAACGATCAATAAGGCTTTGAAAGCTATATTGAAAGTCACTATGCCTGAATTAACTAAAGAGGATGAAGTCCAATTAGCAACCAAGAAAGAGGCTAAAAGAACTAAGCGACAAAATGCCTGGAATCGTCTTATCGGCTTAAAACCGATTGAGGAGGAAAAAAACTTGGTTATGGAAGATCATGAATATGATGGCATAGCTGAATTAAATAACCCAATTCCAATTTGGTTTAATGCATTATTTTATTCTACCGTGACTTTCGCTGTTGTATATCTTTTGATTTACCATGTGTTTGGCTGGGGATTAAATCCAGATCAAGAATATGAGCAAGAAATGGCAACAGCAGAAATAGAAAAGCAAGAATATCTCGCCCAGTCCGCTAATCTCATTGATGAGAATTCTATTGTTGCAGATGAAACAGGAACCTTAGCTATAAACGGGAAAGCCATTTTTGCTACAAACTGTGTAGCATGTCATGGTGCAAATGGAGAAGGAGGGATCGGTCCTAATTTAGCGGATAGATTCTGGCTTCATGGCGGTGAGATAAAAGACATCTTCAAAACCGTAAAATATGGTGTTCCTGATAAAGGAATGGTTCCTTGGGAGCAAACATTGACTCCGGCTCAGATAGCTGAAGTAAGTAATTATATTCTAACCTTCAGAGATACAAATCCGGCAAATCCAAAAGCTGCCGAAGGTAAGGAAGTTGTTGCTTATGAAGGTGAAGGCGGAGCTGGTGAATCAACTGAAGAAGTAATAGTACAAGATAGTACCGAAAATAATAATTAATTAGACATAGTCATGGGAATAGTAGTAAATGAAAACAAAAAACCAATACAATCTGATAAGTCGAAAAGAAGATGGGTTTACGCGAAAAAACCTAGTGGACAGTTCTATAATTATCGGCAGGTAGTTGGATATTCTTTACTACTATTCTTCTTCTTGGGTCCAATAATTAAGATTAACGGAAATCCATTTTTGATGTTTAACATCTTAGAAAGGAAATTCTCGATTTTTGGCAATATCTTTTATCCTCAGGATTTTCACATTTTTTTATTTGGAATGCTGATTGTGCTGGTCTGTATCGTCCTATTCACTGCAGTGTATGGTCGTGTATGGTGTGGCTGGACCTGTCCTCAAACCATATTTATGGAATTGATATTTCGGCGGATTGAATATCTTATTGAAGGCGATTGGCTTAAACAAAAGAAATTAAATGAAGGTCCTGATACTGATGCTAAAGCCTGGAAAAAAATATTAAAGCATTCCATTTTCTTGATGATTTCATTTATCATCTCTAATCTGTTTCTTTCTTATTTAATCGGTATTGATGCCTTGTATAAGATTGTTACAGATCCTATAGAACAGCATATTGTCGGCTTTATCTCTATATTGGTTTTTACCTTTGTCTTTTACTTCGTATTTGCTTATGTAAGAGAAATTGTTTGTACCCGTATTTGTCCATATGGTCGATTGCAAGGGGTATTATTAGATGATAATTCGGTTACTGTAGCGTATAATATTGAAAGAGGAGAGCCAAGAGGGAAAATGAAGAAGGGGTCCACTGAGGTTTTGGGGGACTGTATTGATTGTAGTCTATGTGTGCATGTTTGTCCTACCGGAATAGACATTCGTAAAGGACCTCAATTGGAGTGTGTCGCATGTACAGCCTGTATTGATGCATGTGATGCTGTAATGGACAAGATAAATAAACCTAGGCGTTTAATTGGTTTCTATACTTTAGCAGAAGCTGAAGGAAAAAAAATCGAGACTTCTGGAAAGAAAAGAAATATACGAGCAGTTGTATATACCTCAGTTTTAGTTATACTGATGTCTGTCTTTGGATTTATGATTTTTAGTCGGGCAGATATTGATGGTAGACTTTTGAGAGCTAAGGGAAGCACATATCAAGTGCGTGACGACGGAACGGTTTCTAATTTATATTCCTTAGAGGTTCTTAATAAGACAAGTAAGGATTTAAACTTCGAGTTAGTAAGTGCTACTGAAGGAGTGAAAGTTCATGTTGTAAATCCTATTTCTCATTTAACAAGAGAAGGGAATGCAAAAATGAGTTTATTTTTAATAGCCGAAAGAAAATCCATCAAACAATACAAAACTGATGTGAAAGTGGATATTAAAGTTGGAGATAAAGTTTTAAAAACCATGGAGACGACTTTTGTCGCGCCTCCTGCAAAATAATAGGATGAATTGGGGATATAGAATTGTAATTGGATTAGGAGCCTTTATGCTATTTATTATAGGTGCTGGTATTTATATGGTAAGTCATGATTCAGATACACTAGTGGATGCTGATTATTATGAAAAGGGATTAAATTATGACGAAACTTTTCATAAGAAGGAAAATTTACTTCATGATCATGCAAAGCCAGATGTTAAATTGTTGAAAGACACTTTATTAATAGAGTTTTCAACTTCCATTAATAAAGGAAAGTTAAATTTTAAGCGAATTGATGATAATACTAATGATCAGCAGTTACCCTTTTATACTGAGGGGCGCTTATATAAGTTACCTATAAATACTTTTAAGAAAGGAAATTGGAACTTAGAGATAGATTGGGTTCATTCCGGTAAATCTTATATTTCTGATCATGCTGTATTTATTCAATAAAAATGACTTATCATTATTTAGCATTTTTCATGGGCATGTTAGGGAGCATACATTGCGCAGTCATGTGTGGTCCCTTGTTACTTGCGGTACAAGCAGGGCAGGGGATTTCATGGAAAACTACCTTAAATAAACTTTTGTACCAACTAGGGAGAATACTAACTTATGGATTGTTAGGAGTACTTTTAGGTTTGTTAGGAAGTACAGCTATCATTCAAGGCTGGCAACAGGGGTTCAGTTTAGTTACAGGAATAATCTTATTTTCCTTAGGCCTGTTTTATTTATTGGGAAAGCGCTCATCAAAACTTGTCGCTTTTCAAACAAGAGTAATTCAACCCTTTGCTAAATTTATGGGGAAATGGCTCTATCGACCAGGTGGTAGTTTTATAGCAGGTGTACTAAACGGAGTTTTACCTTGTGGAATGGTCTATATAGCCTTAGCCTCTGCTGTAAATGCTGATTCTTTACAAAATAGCTTTCTGTTTATGCTGTTATTCGGTTTAGGAACATTGCCGCTGTTATTAATATTTTCTTTTGCGGGAAATTTTCCTAAGCGTATTTTCAAGAAGGGCTTTTCTAATATTATATCCATTTTTTTTATCGTCATGGGTTTGTGGTTTATTTTGAGAGGAGCAAACCTAGATATCCCCTATTTAAGTCCAATATTGCATGTAAATGGTGCAATGAATTGTGCATAACACAGAAATTTCGATAATCAAGGCTGAAAAAAGATTTTCTTTTATATCTTGTAAAGATGTTAATTGTTTTTTTTAGCAATGCAACATATCACGCTAAAGATTGTTAACTAGGAATGAAGTCTTAATATGCACGAACATTTACAAACTATTATTAAGTTCTTGGAACTCTGGGGATGGATTCCATTAACTATTATGTATGTTGGTGTTATAATTACAATACTTATTGAGAATCGGAACCCTACTAAAACCATTTCCTGGGTTTTAGTTATTGTTTTTTTACCTTTTATTGGGCTGATTCTGTATTACCTTTTCGGACAAAAGTTCTCCAAAGTCAAAAAATTAAAAAGGATAAATCAAGAGCAAACTTTAGCACTGAAACGAGAATTTAAACGACTTGAACCTTTAATGGATTGGTCCATTCGAAATATTCAAAGTAAAATCGGTGATTTCTCGCGCGTATATTCTTATCTGAAAAATGAGAAGTTATCTACCCCTACATTAAATAATGAAGTCACATTGTTGGTGAATGGAGAAGATATGTTTCCTCAATTGCTAGCATCTATTGAGGGGGCGAAACATTCCATTCATTTAGAGTTCTATATTTTTGATGTCGACACTGTTGGTACCCAGGTTCTTGATTTATTGGAAAAGAAAGCGAGTGAAGGTGTTATCGTTAGATTGATTGTGGACAGCTTTGGATCCCCTAAACTAATACGCTATATGCGTAAGAAGAAAGATAGTAAAATTCAATTTCAAGCTTTTCTTCCCGTTACATTTACTTCTTTAGCTAATAGTAATTATAGAAATCATCGTAAAATAGCGGTTATTGATGGTAATATATGTTTTATTGGAGGGATTAATATTTCGGATCGTTATGTAAACCCTAATAATTTCGGGTTGTATTGGCGTGATACTTCAGTTAAAATTGTTGGAAATGCTGGTACCATGTTTCAGATTAGTTTTTGGAATTCATGGAACCAAACTGATGGAGAACCTTATAGATTGGAAGAATCCTATTTTCAAGAATCATCATTTGTTACAGATCAATTAACAGCAGTTGCATTAGCTTCGAGTGATCCTGGTTCCTTGGGGCCTTTTAATATGGAGGCTTTATTGATTAGTATTGGGGAAGCTAGTGAGCGCATAAAATTATGTACACCATATTACATTCCTTCGGAGGAATTAGCAACCGCATTAAAAACCGCAGCCGCATCCGGAGTTGATGTAGAATTAATGATTCCGGCCGAAGGAGACTCCTGGTTAGTTCAACATGCATCAAATTCTTATTTGAAACCTCTATTGGAGCGTGGAGTGAAAGTTTATCTATATAAGAAAGGCTTTCTACATGCCAAAACCTCTGTAATAGACGGGAAGATCGCTTATATTGGTACGGTAAATCTTGACTTTCGAAGCTTTTATATTAATTATGAGGTTGCCGCTGTCATATCAAACCGGGATTTCTGTAAGAAGATGGAGCAACAATTCGATATTGATAGGCAAAATTGTGAAATAGTAACTATTAAAGATTGGAAAAAAAGAAAAGCGTGGAAGAGAGGGATAGACTCCCTTTGCAGATTGTTAGCTCCCTTATTATAATCTTTGTTAAATTTATCGGTCAACTTCCCTTGTTCCCTAAAAAATCAATATATTTAGCTTTTTCAAAACTGAAAATTGATGAACTTATTTAACAGAATAATCCTAGTTGTTGTACTATTTACCTCTTTATTTGTTACTGCACAAGCCCAAGAAAAACCTACTATTCCGATTAATACAGCAGTAGAAAATGTTCAAAAATATTTCTCTGTTTATCCAGTAGAAAAGGTACATCTGCATTTTGATAAACCTTATTATGCAGTAGGTGATACCTTGTGGTTTAAGACCTATTTGAACACTAACTTGTTTAATTATGATCCCAGCAAGGTTGTGTATGTTGATGTGATTAACAGTAGAGATTCGTTGATGCAAACCTTAAGGATTCCTATGAATGAGGGGTCCGGTAAAGGACAACTTGTATTGGATCCTCAATATTGGTCACAAGATAATTATCGTTTTAGAGCATACAGCAAATGGATGATGAATTTTGATGTGGATTATTTCTACAATAAAGTGGTTCCGATTGGTGATGCGATTAATAAGAAACTTGGGGCTAATATTACTTACCAGCAAGATGGGAATAAAACGAAGGCAACTATACAATTCAGAGGAAAGGATGGTCAACCTTTAGGTCGTAAGAAGTTGAATTGGGAAGCTAATGATGGCTGGGATGCTTTTGACAAAGGAAAAGCAGAAACAGATGATTTAGGAAATATTACTATTAATCTATCACATAAGGAGAAAGATAAGTTTAAAAATGGACGTTTAGTGGTGAAATTGGAAGATGTCGAGACATTGGTAGGACAATATTCTTTAGCCAATGCTTATCAAGATGTTGATGTACAGTTTTTTCCAGAAGGTGGTGATTTAATTTCAGGGGTTTCTAAGAAAGTAGCATTTAAAGCTATGGGTTCGAATGGCACTGGATTAAGGATTAAAGGGAAAATATTTGACAGTAAGAAGAAAGAAGTTGCGAGTTTTGAAGATTTAGGAATGGGTATGGGTTCATTTACATTTCTACCTATTTCTGGAGAAGTCTATAAAGCAACGGTCAACTTCGAAAATGGAGTTGAGAAAAGTTATGATTTACCTTTAGTTGTAGATGATAAAATCAATGTTGTTTCGGTATCTCAGGATAGTGAATTTATCAATCTCGGATTGGTAACAAATGATCAGTATTTCAGTAAAATTGAAAATAAGCCATATTACGTTTTTGGACAGTTGAATGGTCACCTCATTTATGCAGCCCAAGCGTCCATAAAAAGCCCTGCCGTTTCAGTTCGTATTCCCTTAAAGGAATTACCGAATGGGATTGTTCAAATCACCTTATTGACTCCAGACGGTCAACCTGTATCAGAACGTCTGGTATTTATACAACCACAAGAGTTAATCGGAATTCAAGTTTCGACAGATAAAACGGATTATGCTAAAAAAGATCTTGTGAAATTGAAGTTGAACTTAGATACACGGATTGATAGTTTGCCGGGAAATTTTTCTGTTGCAGTAATCGACGAGAGTAAAGTTCCATATAACGACGATGATGATAAAGGTATTGTGAGTAATATATTATTAACATCGGATTTAAAGGGCTTTATCGAAAAGCCAAATTATTATTTTAATTCAAAGAATGAAAATAGAAAAGATGCTCTAGATGCGCTATTGTTGACGCAAGGTTTCCGACGATTTGAATATACCGATCTAATTCAGGCTAAGCTTCCACAGATTAAATTTATGCCAGAACAGGGAATCAACATTACTGGTGTTTTACGTCAGAATACCGGGCGAGTTCAACCAAATGCGGGTTTATTATTGAATATTCCAGGAGCTGCAATAAAGAAGGATGCTTACACGGATAATTCAGGTCGTTATGCATTTGAAAATCTTGTTTTTAGTGATTCTTTAAAAGCGACCTTAAATGCACGAGGGAATGATAATTTTAGAAATCTCGTGATCACATTAGATCCTGTTTACTTTCCTGAGATAGATCAAAATAATCCAAATAAAGCAGCAGAAGTTCAAAATATTGATAAGAATCTTCAGGCCTATTTAGATAATAGTAAGAAAGAATTCCGTACTTCATTTTTGATTGAAGAAGTAGTGGTAACAGCTTCTCAAGAGAAAAAACAGACCAGTAAGGACTTTTCTGCACTAACAGGGTTATCTATGCCGGAACATCGTATTGAGGGTAGCAGATTCAATGGTTGTAATGTGTTAAGTATGTGTTTAAATACCATGTTAACAGGAATTACGTATGATGTCAATACCCAAAAATATTATATCACAAGAAATTATAATCAAGGTAGTAGGGTGCCCGTGCAGTTCTTTTTAAACGGTATGCCAATAGATGAACCATCTATCAATTCTATTCAGGTTGCAGAAATTGAGGCGATTGAAATTTTTATGCGCGACGACTTAGGTACAGTTAGAAATTTGTACCAAAATGATGGTGTCGTTTCTATTATAACGAAGAAGGAGAAGAAACAACCTCGAATGACACGGGAACAGATTGAAGCCATGCTACCGAAGTCGAATGTAATTGATTTTTACCCTTTAGGCTATGTAAAAGAACGCAAATTCTATGAGCCTAAATATGCGAGTCCTGAATCGAAAAACACAAATGATTACAGAACCACGATTTACTGGAACCCTGATGTAAGGGTGGATACTAAAAGTGAGGTCAATTTAGAATTCTATAATGCAGATGGTAATGGTAAATATAAAGTTGTAGTGGAGGGAAATGATGGACAGGGGAATGTAGGACGACAAGTCTATTATTACAATGTTAAATAGTTAATAGGTATAAAAAAAGGATTCAAATTTCGAATCCTTTTTTTATACCTATTTTACAGGTTCATTATGTTTTTTTACTAATTCTCTTACTCCTGTTTCCGGATCGATTTCCAGCTCTGTTTGTTTTATTAATACAGCATAAGAGGATGGTTGGACTCCTTTTCCATATTTAACAGCATATTCTTTAGTGAATTCAGCTCCAAAGTAAAGAATAGCTGATGAATAATAAACCCAAGCCAATAAAATAATTATAGATCCAGCAGCTCCATAAGAACTGGCTGTAATATTTTGGGAAAGGTATAAGGATATTAAAAATTTTCCGAACATAAACAGAAAGGCTGTAAATATAGCACCTCCTAGAATATCCTTGAATCTAACTTTAGCATCCGGTAAAAAAGCATAAATAATTCCAAAGAGTGCCGTAATTACTAAAAATGTAATCGAAGTATTTACCCAATCTATTAAGCTAATGTTCCAGTCTTGCATAAATTGATTGAAATAACTGGTCATTACTCCAATTAAACTACTGATTACGAGAGATGCCATCAACAGGAACACTAAACCGATAATCATAGAAAATGAAATCAATCGGTTTATAATTAATTTTAACCAACCTTTTTTAGGTTTGGGTTTTACTTTCCAAATACTATTTATTGAATTTTGAATATCCACAAAGATAGTTGTGGAAGTAAACATTAAAGTAGCCGCACCTATAATAATTCCAATGTTAGAGCGACTATCTAATGATAAGTTATGGACTGTGGATTCAAGTAGTCCGGCTATTTCCTTTCCAAATAATTCGTTAAGTTCTTCGAGTACTTGTTCTCTGGCACCTTCTGTTCCATCTAATGCACTACCATAAAAGAATCCCAGTGCCCAAGTCAGGATTAAAAGTAAGGGACCGATAGAGAATACAGTATAATAAGCTAAGGAAGCACTCAGTTTCATGCAATTGTCTTCAATAAACCCATTGCCTGCATTAAGAAGGAGCTCCCAAAATTCTTTAATTTTAATCCAGATTTTTTTAAGCATACAATAATCTTATTCCGTATAAATAGACTTAATGATCTCTTCATTTTTTTGTAAGAGAACTTTTCTTTTAAGACTTAGTTTCGGTGTTAATTCACCAGCATCGATGGTCCACTCCGTTGGAAGTAATTTGAATTTTTTCACTTGTTCCCATTGACCAAAGTTAGCCATAGATTGTTTGATTATTTGTTCATATTTAGCTAGAATATCCTGATTTTGGATTAAGGACTCTTTTGAATCATAATTGATTCCTTTATATTTAGCATATTTCTCTAACTCATCAAATGCAGGTACAATCAAGGCAGATGGGAATCTTTGATTTTCACCAATTACCATAACTTGTGCTATAAGTGTTGATTCCATTAGTTTGTTTTCCAAAACTTGAGGAGCAACATATTTACCACCGGCAGTTTTGAACATTTCTTTCTTACGATCCGTGATTTTTAAGAAACCATCGGATGTTAATTCTCCGATATCTCCTGTATGCAGATATCCATCAGATGTGAAAGCTTCTTTGGTAGCTTCCTCATTCTTATAATACCCACTTGTTACACTTGGTCCTTTCACTAATATCTCTCCATCCTGAGCAATTTTGACATCAAGATTGCTTAAAACACGACCTACAGTTCCAAATTTCACATCGTCTTCTTTCCATGAATTAACTGCAATAACAGGTGATGTTTCAGTCAAGCCATATCCTTCAAGGACTTTGATGCCTGCAGCCCAAAAAACTCTAGCTAACCTTTCCTGCAAGGCAGCACCGCCTGAAATAATTAGTTTAATATTTCCACCCAAAGCATCTTTCCATTTAGAAAAGATAAGTTTGCGAGCAATTCCTAGTTGAAAATTATAGAAAGTAGAATTCTTTTTAGGTTCCTGATAACGAAGTCCTAAGTTTAGTGCCCAGAAGAATAATGATTTTTTGATTCCGGTAAGATTTTTACCTTTCTCCACGACTTTGTCATAAACCTTTTCTAACACTCTTGGGACAGTTGTGAATACATCTGGTTTTACATCATTTATGTCTACAACTATATTGTCCAAATTCTCTGCATAGTAAATCTGTACCCCTTTAGAAAAATAGAGATATACAACCATACGTTCAAAAATATGGCACAAGGGCAAGAAACTTAATGCTTTTTTAAATTCTTCAGTTACTAAGTGATTACTTGCTTCCACATTAGAAATGATGTTTTTATGTGATAAATATACTCCTTTTGGTTTCCCTGTAGTTCCGGAAGTATAAATTAAAGTTAATAAATCATCTAGCTGGACAGCTTCACGATAAGGTTTTAAATCTATATCTTGTTGTTTTCCTAACTCAATTACTTCTTTATAATTCTGTCTTTCTTTTATTTCGTCAAAAGTGAATATGTCAAGGCTAAGATTATTTTCTTGCAGGGCTTGATCCGCTTTTTTTGAAAGCTCGTCGTTACTTACAAAAAGTAATTTTGCTTCAGCATCATTTAAAATATAAACAAGATCTTGGTTGGATAAGGTAGGGTAGAGGGGAACTGTCGCAACACCTAATTGGTTGCATGCGAAATCAATAAAATTCCATTCGGGGCGATTGCCTGACATTAAGGCAATACGATCACCTTTTTGAATTCCTTTTGCTAATAAGCCTTTACTGATATTGTCAACAATATTAACAAATTCTTTTGTTGAATAAGTTTTCCATCCCGACGTAGAGCGACCGGCAACCATAATTTCTTTGTCAAAATGTTTTTCATAGTTGCTGATTAAATCGTATAATTTTTTAAAATTGCTCATATGTTTATCTCCCCTTAAATTTATAAAAATTGGTTATATACTTTAGGTTTTGACTAATATATAATTTTTTGAAGAGAAACTATGCTTGCAGAATAATTTTTGACTTTTCTCATACCGAAAATGCGTTTTTTCCGTTAAGAAATAAATAGTACTTTTGAAGGAATAGAAATTTGTTTTCAATGAAAAAAATCTTACAATTAATTTTAGTATTAGTAATCACCTTATCATCAACCAACCTGGCCAAAGCTCAGTTGCCATCACAACATGCAATTGGTGCTCGATTTGGTTCCGCTACAGGATTAGCCTACCGTTATACGATGAGACCAGATCTTGCCCTGGAGGGTATTTTAAGTATTCAGAGTAATTCTGAGTATAGTCGATTTCGATTAGTAGGTTTGTATGAATATCACAAACCATTATTTAATGACTTTTCTTGGTTCTGGGGATTTGGTGGTAGTGTTGGTTCGTTTACCAGTAAAGCATTCACAAACAAAGAAGGTCAGCGGTTTGATAAATATTCAGAAATGGCTTTAAGTATCGATGGAATAGTTGGTGCAGAATATAAAATTCCTGAAGCACCAATTGCTTTAACTTTAGATATAAAACCTTATTTTGACTTTCTTCAAGAAAGTGGTTTTAGAATTTGGGACGGCGTGGGTTTTTCGATTCGCTATACTTTTTAATTTATTCTAAAGAAATAAGAGCTCCTGTTATTCAGGAGCTTTTTTATTAGCATCCTCCATTGCCTCTTCTGTATCAATGGGATTATCTTCTCTATAAATTTTTTCTCCTATTATTCCCTGATCACCTAATGCCCGTCCTTTGATAAGCCAGGATATGCCAAACAACCATAATGCAATTGCTTCAAATACTAAAGTAGAATAACTAAACAAATTAAAAGGTATTATTGCAATACACAGCAAAATAGAATATCCACAAAATCTATAAATCTTATTTTCGTTAAATATGCTGTCAGGAATGTTGTTTTCTGGTTGTTGCCCTATTGTAAATACATTGATTGACAATAATGAGAATATAGAGAATAAAACTGCCGCAAATCCATAATGCAACCAAGGCAGACTAAAATTAATTAGGGTACATCTTAAACATGAATCAGCTATAGGATCGGTTGGAATAAATGCAACTCCAAATGCCATAAAGCCCGCAATATTTGTGAGTAAATTATCATTTTTAAACAGTGATTTGTTGCCATTACCTTTATAACATATTAAAAATAAACCAACGGCACAAAGTGTTCCTGTGAAAATTTCCCTCAAATTGCTGTAGTAATAATGGCTAATAGATGGTTGAATCTTAGTTTCAAAGAATTTAAATAAGGAGAAGATTACTAATACAGATGGGAGGAAAATTCCAAGATAACCTATTGCCCTACGAAGTCTTCTATAAGAATATAGATTGTGCTTTTGTATATTTTTAATAACCATAGCTGTGTTTATGTTTGATTATGGTACTTTAATAAAATGTAGATATACATCCTAGGATAGGTGTTAATTTCAGATGATTATATAGAGTAACCAACAGAGAATTTAACCTAAAGATATGATAGTTGTGTTATTGCTTAAAAAATCAAATTAATGATCTGGTTAATAGTGTTTTGTTAGACTAAACTTATATATAAAAATCAATATTTAAAAGAGTTTTTATAAGATATAAAAACCCCCTTTAAGATTATTCAATCTTAAAGGGGGATACGCCTTCGTATAATATGTGCTAACCTTATAAAGAAAGCCAGATGTTACCAAGTGCTCTCTGTGCCTCAGTACTATTGGGATTTCTTTCTATTACATAAGAAACCTTATCACTTGCTTTTAATTTTACGGGAATATCATAAATCAGACCATCTCTTGATACCAGTATGTTTAAAACTGTCCCGATATCACTAATAGTGATTGCTTGATCTAATTCTCTTCCCTGAGGATCTAATCGATTACCATTGACTGCTATGATTTCATCATCTACGTTAAGCCCGTCTATCCAGGCTGCAGAATTTCTGTCGATGTTTTTAATAATTGTTCTTCCATCTTGGTGAGAAACCTTAATTCCTAAACTAGTGGTCTTTGAGTTTATATTTAGGTCAGTAAACTGATAACCAACAAGATTAAAGTAAGCGTTATAGTCTATTTCCTCCGTTGTATACACGGCATCGAATATCTCATCTAGCGAGACCCCACTTACTTCTTCGGCAAGTGTTTGGAATTCTTTTTCAGTTATTCCTCTGTTTTCTATAATGTAGAATTGGTTATAAGCAGCCCTTAGTACATCGTCCAAGCGTTTATTTCCATTAGTTTTAGCAATAATACTTATATCGATCATCGTCGCAAGCATAGCACCTTTGTTATAATAAGAGATACTTACATTTTGTGAATTTTCATCTGGTCTATATTGCTTTATCCAAGTGTCAAAACTAGAAAGACCTACCGATTGAATTTTATGACCAGCTCTGTTAAGCACAAGATTAAATTCAGAAACCAATTCATTTAGGTATTCCTGTTCATCTCTAAACCCACATCTTCTAGTGATCAAATTATCATAATAAGCAGTAAATCCTTCAAACATCCAAAGTAAACTGGTATAATTTTCTTCTTCGTAATTGAAGGGACCAAGATTTTCAGGTCTTAAACGCTTTACATTCCATAAATGGAAGTATTCATGAGCAACAAGACTTAAGAAATTGTTGTATCCCATGTTACTGGAATATGAAGATCTTGATGCTGCTAAAACTGTAGAGTTTAAATGCTCAAGGCCACCATGGGCGCTCTGGTAATTATGTGTGATAAATACGTATCGATCGTTTGGATTTGAACCCCATATAGCGGTTTCAACCTCTACGATTTTTGTAATATCATTTGATAAACGTGCTTTATCATATGAAGCAGAACCTACCATAGCAAATTCATGGGGTATTCCGGCAGCATTGAAATGCCAGATATCCTGATTTCCAATTTCTAAAGGTGAGTCAAAAAGAATATCAAAATTTTCTGCAAAGAATATATTTTTTTTGTCTTCTAATCGAGCAAGACCAGTTGAAATTTTGGTCCAGATTTTAGGAAGTTTTACTTCAACTGTTGAAGGGTGATCTAAATAACCATCTACGTAGAAAAATGTGCCAGCAGGACTGATAAATGCATGTTGAGCATCCACAAAATTGGTTCGTACAGATTTCTCAAAGCAATAAATTCGATAGGTTATTTTTAAAGAGGCACCTTTACTATTAATTCTCCAAGCATTTTTAGTTTTTTTCTCAATTGCGATATTATTTCCGTTATTATCTTGAGCAGTAATTTGCTCGAGGTTTTTAGAGAATTCTCGGATAAGGTAGGACCCAGGTGTCCAGACCGGCATTTTAAGATCTAAAAAATCTTGATCAAAACCATCAATAAACATATTTAGCTCCACATAATGTGCTTGAGGTTCTGTAAAAGAAATTTCAAAATGTATTTTGCTATTGCTCATAATATTTAATAATATAAAAAAGGAAGCCAAACATGGCTTCCCTTATTTTCTTTTATATATTTCGAAAGAATAATCGTATTGGTGCTTTTCATCTTTGTAATGATTTTCTTGACTAATTAAATCCCATTCGGATTCAAGTAGGGTTGGAAAATAAGCATCGGCGTCAGGAATCTTTGTATGAACTCTCGTCAACAGAATTTTGTCTGCTAGTTCAATAGATTGTTTATAAATTTCTGCGCCACCAATAATGAAGATTTCATTTTCATCTCTACAATAATTCATTACATCCTGAAGACTGTTAGCAACATCTACCTCATCAGCACTAAACAAGGGTTGTCTGCTGATGACAATGTTTCTGCGGCCAGGTAGAGCTTTACCAATTGATTCAAAAGTTTTTCTACCCATGATAATAGAATGATTCATCGTTTGGGTCTTGAAGTATTTAAAATCATTAGGTAGATGCCAAGGCATCTTATTACCTTTTCCTATTGCATTATTTTCGGCTGCCGCCACAATTAATGTAACTGAAGGATTACTCATTTATAATATGCTAAATTGTAAAATGTTAAACGGCAACAGGCGCTTTAATATGGGGGTGATGTTCATAATTTTGTAATTCAAAGTCTTCAAATTTGAAATCAAATATGTCCTTCACATCCGGGTTAATTTTCATTTGGGGAAGTGGCTTTGGATCACGTTTCAATTGTAGCTCCGTTTGTTCAAAATGATTGCTATAAATGTGTGCATCTCCAAGGGTATGAATAAATTCAGCGGCCTCCATATCACAAACTTGGGCTACCATTAAAGTCAATAACGCATACGAAGCGATGTTGAAAGGAACACCTAAGAAAATATCTGCACTTCGCTGGTACAATTGGCAGGAAAGCTGAGGTTTTAATATTCCTATTTCGGGTTGAGCTGGAGCAACATAAAATTGAAAGAAAGCATGACAAGGTGGAAGGGCCATGTTTTCGATTTCGGCTACATTCCATGCTGAAACAATAATTCTACGGGAATCCGGGGAATTTTTTAGTTGATGAATAACTTGCGATATTTGATCAATATGGCGACCATCAGGAGTTGGCCATGAGCGCCATTGCGAGCCGTAAACCGGACCAAGGTTCCCTTCTTTATCTGCCCATTCATCCCAGATACTAACACCATTTTCTTTCAAGTATTGAATGTTGGTTTCTCCTTTTAAGAACCAAATTAACTCATGAAGGATTGAACGTAAATGAAGTTTCTTTGTTGTAACAAGTGGGAAACCATCCTTAAGATTGAAACGCATTTGATACCCGAATACACTTTTAGTTCCTGTTCCCGTTCTGTCTGTTTTTTCAACACCGGTTTTGTAAACGTGTTCGAGTAAATCTAAATACTGTCTCATAAATTGTTGTCGTTTTTTGTAATAACTACGAATATACCCTTTTTTAAATCATCAAAATATCACAATTTTTCAACAACTAACATTTTGCAGCATTTTGTGTATTTTTGCAAAATATCATGGGAAAAAAAGTTGCTTTCTATACTTTGGGGTGTAAGTTGAATTTTTCAGAGACATCCTCAATAGGTCGTATTTTTAAAGATGCGGGTTATGAAACGACGCCTTTTAATAGTGCGGCAGATGTTTATGTAATTAATACTTGTTCAGTAACAGATCATGCAGATCGGAAGTGTAGGAAAGTTGTAAAGGAAGCACTGAAGCATTCTCCTAATGCTTATATTACGATTGTAGGATGTTATGCACAATTGAAGCCAAAGGAAATCTCAGAAATTCCAGGAGTAGATATGGTTTTAGGAGCAGCAGAGAAGTTCAATATAATAGAGCATATTAATGATTTAACAAAGAGTGAAAAAGCAATCATTCATAATGCACCTATTGAAGATACGAATCAATTTGTTTCTGCATTTTCAATAGGAGATCGAACTCGTACTTTTTTGAAAGTTCAGGATGGATGTGATTATTCTTGTACGTTCTGTACGATTCCGTTAGCACGTGGTGCCAGTCGTTCCGGTAAGATTGAAGAAATTGTTCAGCAAGCCAAAGATATTGCCGCTTCCGGAGTAAGAGAAATTGTATTGACAGGAGTAAATATTGGAGATTACGGAATCCGAGATGGGAGACGTCAAGATCGCTTCGTAGATTTAGTAACGGCTCTGGATGAAGTCGAAGGAATTGATCGTATTCGAATTTCTAGTATAGAACCAAATTTACTGACAAATGAAATTATTGAATTCGTTGCTCAGTCTAAACGTTTTGTTCCACATTTTCATATGCCATTGCAATCCGGCAATAACAAAGTTCTTGCACAAATGAGACGTAGGTATAAGCGTGAATTATATGCTGAACGTGTTTCAAAAATTAAATCTTTAATGCCAAACTGTTGTATTGGTGTTGATGTTATCGTTGGATTTCCAGGAGAAACACGAGAAGATTTTATTGATACATATAACTTCTTGAATGAGATGGATATTTCTTATTTACATGTTTTTACTTATTCAGAACGAGAAAATACCATCGCTGCGCAAATGGAAGGAGCTGTACCTGGTGCTCAAAGAAGTGACAGAAGCAAAATGCTCCATATTCTTTCAGAGAAGAAAAGGAGAGCGTTCTATGAATCACAATTAGGAACAGTTGATGAAGTCCTTTTTGAAGGCGATATTAAAGATGGCTATATGCATGGTTTCTCCAAAAACTATGTAAAAGTTAGAACTGAATATGACCCCTTATTAGTTAACGAAGTTAGACCGGTTAGATTTTTAGGTATCTCTGAAAATGGAGATGTGAACATTGAAGAATTACCAGAAATTTTGGTTCATTAATAAATGTTTAGAAAAGTTTGGGTTTTCACGAATACTCAAAATTTCTAAGCGTTCCTTCTTCTAAAACTATCGAATTCTTTATGTAACCTCAACAGTTTAAAAGTCGAACTGATTAGTTCATTTGTCTCTAATAATATAGAGAAATATAATCTACTGTTTTTTGGACTGTTTTCTGAGGTTCGAATACGATCTATTTGCTTATCCAACAGTTTATTGATGTACTCTTGGATATCTTCTCGATCCTTAATAATCTCATCTATTTTAGCAAAATCTAAACGCTTATAAGTCATATTTATTCGAGCGAACCAAGAGGAAATTCTTTCCATCACGTATTTTAAATCTTTCGCTTGGCTGATACGTAATGTTTTATGATTATTATCTACGTGAGAAAGAGCATTAGAGTTAATTACGGCTACATTTTCTACCAGATCTTGTAAGTATCCTAATGCAATAATATAGTATCTACTGCCTTTCACAGAGTTATCATCCAAATTTCGAATGAAGTCATACATCGAATTATTGGTAGAATTGAGGTCGTTTTGTAATTTTTTAACCAACTTTTTATTATGTATCAAAACGTCCAAATCTTCTTTAATTAAAGCGTCAATAGCCTCTTTCAGGAAAAGATTTGTCTTTGAAAAAGTCTCACTAATTTGATGTGCGCTTGTTTCAATTACTTGCTGTAGACCAATGATGTCACTCTTTTCCAAATTTAGTTCTTGAAGCGCTTTTGCCTTAATTTTTTTGTCATGGCTTTTAGCATTTCTATATAATAATAGAGCCAAAACTATTAATGCAATGACAAAGGTTACTATTCCTCCAATTTTAAGAAATAAGGCAAATATGGCAGCACCTGCAAAAGCACAGCCTGCTGTTACAAACCAACCACCAATAACATGAAACACCCCGGAAACACGGTATACTGCAGTTTCTCTTCCCCATGCCCGATCTGCAAATGCTGAACCCATTGCAACCATAAAAGTAACGTAAGTGGTTGAAAGAGGTAGTTTCATAGATGTCCCTAAGGCTATTAAGCTACTAGCTACCATTAAATTTACTGATGCCCGAATCATATCAAACATTGGTTCATCTTTCGATTTCTTTCGCTTATTTTGGGGATTAATTAAGGGATTCTCAAATTTTTTATCCAATCTTGTTTGTAGTGTTCTGGGCATGAGGTAGCTTAGAAAAGAACCCATTTTGATAAAGACTCTTACAATGCTTCTGGAAAGAAAATTTGATTTAAATTTCTCAGCTCCATCTGATTGATTAGATAGACTCATTTCAGTTTCAATAACTGTTTTAGCTTTCTTAGAGGTCCACAACGTAATAACCATAATTATTCCCGCACTCAATAATATCCAGGTAGGAGCAACTATATCATTAGATGACAAAGCGTCCATCATAAATGTGTCAGAGTTAGCTCCGGGAACTGATTGGAAAATTTCTACTGATTGAACGGCTGCAACTGGTACACCAATAAAGTTTACTAAATCATTTCCTGCAAATGATAAGGCTAAAGCAAATGTCCCGACTCCTATGATAACTTTTAGAATATTATAACCTAATGAGCTAATGATAAAACTTAGGATGGTGAAAAGGATAAAAGAACCACCAAGAAGCGTTAAATCATGAGTTTGAACCCAAATTTTAACAGGTTCGCTAATAAATGTAACCTCTTTTAGTCCTTTGATAATAATAAAGTAAGAAATACAGGCCATCGCTAATCCACCGAAGAAAACGCCAATTGTTTTTAGCTTATTTTGAAATTGGAAGGTGAATAGTAGCCTGGCAATATACTGAACCAACATTCCCACTGAAAAAGATATAAGAACAGAAAGGAGGATGCTATAGACTATTTCGGAAGCTTTTTCGGTGTTAATATAAGATGCTAACGTAGACCATTCACCATTCTTGATAAAAATATTATAGATTGCTAAGCAAAGTGCTGCGCCTAACAATTCAAATACAATGGATACCGTAGTAGAAGTGGGTAACCCGAAATAATTAAAAATATCCAACAGAATAATATCTGTTATCATGACGGCTAAGAAAATGGTAATTACATCATTAAAGGAAAACATTCCAGGAATATAAATTCCGCTTCTGGCTATCTCCATCATACCACTTGAGAATATAGATCCTGATAATATCCCCAGGCTAGCAATAATCATTATACTTTTAAATGGAAGCGCTTTGGAGCCAATTGCAGAGTTTAAAAAATTTACAGCATCGTTACTAACTCCAACCATTAAATCCATAATGGCAAGCGCAGCCAGTGTAATTAAAACGAGATAAAGGTAATTCTCCATAGAGTGATTTTTGTTAAGCTCTGGTAATAGGTTATCAAACTAAAACTCAATTTGCTGTATGTAAAATGCAAGTTTAGGGTTTAAACTTTAAAAATTAGCTAATTGTTTTCAATTTATTCTTCCAGAAAATAGTTATGAGGATAAATAATATTCCAACCCATTTTAACCAACTAACTGATTCATATAATACTAAATACGACATGCAGACTGCGACAGGTAATTCTACCGCACTTAATACAGATCCTAATGAATATCCGGTTTTTGGCATCCCATAAGCAAATAACAGAGGCGGAACCACGGTACCAAATAAAGAAAGTAAAATTCCATAAGGTAAAATATCCGTAAAAGTTTGGAGGGTGAATAAACTCCATGGATGAAGGGTGATAAAGACCAATAATAGTGCGCCTGTGATCATCAGTGCACTTTTATACACAGGAGGATAATCATTGGCAATTCTACCATTTACAATAATGAAAACAGCATATGCTGTGGCTGCCAGTAAACCATAACCTATTCCTTCCACAGAAAATGAATCAATGGGTTCCTCCAGCATTCCAGTGGCCAATACTGTGCCTCCTAGTATACAAATGATAACTACGATTTGACTAAGTTGAGGTTTAACTTTGAAAAATATTAATTCTATTAATTGTCCAATCCAGATGTATTGCATGAGTAAAACAATCGCTAAAGAGGCAGGCAGTAATTCGACAGATTTATAGTATAAAATACTGACGAGTCCTGTGCTTATTCCACTTAAGATGATTTTCCATCTTGGAGTTAAGGATTTGTATGTTTTTTTCTTCTTTTTCTTTTTCTTGGTTATTAGCCATAATAACCATAAAAATATAGCTCCTAAAAGAGCTTGTATTCCAGTAACTTCTCCTAGATTGTAGCCTTGTTCGTATGCTTTTTTTACAAAAGTAGAGAGAATTCCGAAGCTGGCGGCGCCAAGAAAAACGGCTATTGCGCCTTTGGTTTTATTCATGTTGGCAAAACTAATTTAAATTAATGCTACTTGTTTTAGACTTATCCTGTTGTTGACATTTTAAAGACAAACATGAGCAATTAAAAACTTAGAATGTTAATAAAATAACAGTAACCACACTAATGGTGGATTCCATAAATATTTGAGATTTTAACTTATATTGTGTTTGTTTAAGGAAAAAGAAAGTAACATATGTGGAAAAAATCAATTTGGTTGTTTGTTCATATGCTAAATACTTTTGATTAATGAATTCTATGAAAATAAGATATAGCATATTTGTAATGCTTTTAGCAGCGCTGGTTTTAACATCTTGTGGAGCAAAGCGAAAAACCACATCTAGCTATTCCTCAAGAAATTTAAACATAAAAAAAGGGGTACCCCTTTCAGATGCCAGTGATGCTAGAGGAAAAGAATATGCGGGGAATAAATTGGATAATTATGCAGAATTGTTAGGCGTCAAAACAAAAGAGCTTGATAATAAAAATCTTTATTATCTGATAGATGAATGGATGGGGACACCACATAGAATGGGGGGGATGGATAGAAGAGGTGTCGATTGTTCTGGTTTTGTGAGTTTATTATACAATAAAGTTTATGGTGTTGATCTACCTCGAACTTCCAGAGATATGGCCGACAACATCAAGAGAAAATATGAAAGACAGCTCAAAGAAGGAGATCTCGTTTTCTTTTCATTTGGAGGACGAAATATTGATCATGTAGGAATATATCTTCATAATGGAAAATTTGTACATGTTTCTACACGTAAGGGAGTTATTATTTCAAATTTGCATGATAGTTGGTATTCAAAATACTTTAAACGCAGTGGTACACCTAAAAGTTAATTACGATATTAGCGCCCCTATTTAATTTATGACAATACTATGTCTGATACTGAGCTTAATTCTCAAAACAAGCTAATAAAATACCTATAAATACCTATTTTTGTACACATTTAAAAAGTATCATGTCAGATAAAGCTAAAAGAATTTTCTTAGGGGTCTGTATTATAGCTCCATTTTTAATTTATTGTGTGTATTATTATTCAGCAATGGTGAAAAATGCACCCTATCGTTTTTCGGATTTTGAATCCATTGAAATTACCTATGGATATCCGGACTCTATGCTTAATCATTATAATTCAAAAACAAAAGAATATAACTATTTGACAAAAGATAATGAGCTAGTGAAAGATTCTCTTAAACTTCGCAATGATGATTTATTGTACTTACACAGAAAAGCTCAGGAATTAGGATTTTGGAATTTACCGAATGATATGACCGCAGATCTGTCTCTAAGACCTTCTGATGCTAAAGTGCCTCGTTATAAGTTGACATATAATTACAAAGAAAAATCCAAGACGGTTATATTTGACCCTGACTTCGCAGGACCTGCGAAAATGGTAGATGCTGGTCGTACTACAATTGATGAAGTTGTACGTATGTTAGCCACTGCAAAATCAAGATAAGATAAAAGTTATTTTTTAATTTTCTCTTAACACAAACTTTAAGAACCAGAGGTATCTTTGAGCCAAGTAATTTGTTTCAATAAATTGTTTGGTGATTTAAAGGTTATTAGTAAAAACAATTGAAGGGCTGATGTGATATCGGCCTTTTTTATTTTACAAAAATTAACTTTTAGTTATTTATAAGTTTATTAAGACAATTATAATTTTAATTATTAAATTGTGTTTAAAACTTAAATTATGGAAACTAAAATTTCATCAAAATTTATTGCTGAACTAATAGGAACTTTTGGTTTAGTATTGTTTGGCTGCGGTGCTGCTGCAATTGCAGGAGGGGATACTTTAGCACAAACATCCGGTTTGGGGTTATTAGGTATATCTTTAGCATTTGGTTTGTCTGTGGTTGTATTTGCCTACGCTATTGGCGGCGTATCAGGCTGCCATATTAATCCTGCAGTAACGATAGGGGTATTGGTGTCAGGGAGAATTTCTGGGAGGGATGCTATTGTGTACATTGTGGCTCAGTTAATAGGCGGTATTTTTGGAGCTTTTGTATTAAAGACAATTTTAGCTGGTCAACTTTCAGGATTTAACGCCTCAGAGTGGGCATTCGGTTCGAATGGATGGGGAGCTGGTTATCAAAATGAATACGGAGTGTCTGCTGCCTTTTTGACTGAAACAGTGTTGACTGCAATTTTTTTATTTGTCATTCTTGCTACAACCTCAAAAATAGGGAATAGTACAATGGCTGGTTTAGCAATTGGATTAACACTAGTATTGATCCATATGGTAGCAATACCTATTACAGGTACCTCTGTGAATCCTGCTCGAAGTTTAGGACCCGCTATTTTTGCCGGTGGAAATGCGCTCTCTCAATTGTGGTTATTCCTGGTTGCCCCTATAGTGGGTGCAATAATCGGCTCTTTACTTTGGAACGTAATATATAAAGATCCAAAAACTACTAAGTAAGACTTTAAATATTTCTTTTAAAAAGGGGCTGTCTAAAAAGCCCTGTTAATAGAAGATCCCCGATACTGAAAAAGTGTCGGGGATTTTTATTGTTTGTCCTAAAAAACAGTTATTTTTAGGTGCACCCAAACAATATGGCAAACATA
>Ga0308157_10002460_pt1 | contig 30280 bp, 25 predicted proteins | sample PhyBR1_FD_201035 | JGI IMG/M metagenome (GOLD analysis project Ga0308157, IMG submission 201035) | Phyllosphere microbial communities from UC Gill Tract Community Farm, Albany, California, United States - DLSLB.R1 | ecosystem: Host-associated > Plants > Phyllosphere > Unclassified | place: USA...
CCGGAATTTTATTCGACATTCCTCATGATTTTTTTAAGAAAGTTTGTGACTTTGAAATCCCAGAAGCGCGTGAGTATGCAGTAGGAATGGTTTTTTTACCAAAAAGCAAAAACCAAGTTTCTTTTTGCATTAATGCATTTGAAGCAACAATCAAAGACCAAAACTTAAAAGTTCTAGGTTGGAGAGATGTACCCGTTGACGTTGAAAATCTAGGTGAAATTGCCGCAGAAAAAGAACCAACAGTTAAACAAGTTTTCGTTTCTAAAAACGGACAAGAATTAACTGAACAAGAATTTAATGCAAAACTTTTTGCAGCTAGAAAAATTGCTGAACATGCCGTAAGAGGATCAAAAACTTCTGAAAGCCATATGTTTTATTTTACTAGTTTATCGACAACTACTATAATATATAAAGGTCTATTGATGCCGGAAGACATCAGCCGTTATTATATAGATTTGAAAGATCCAGACTTGGTGACTCGTCTTGCACTTGTACACCAGCGTTTCTCTACCAATACATTCCCATCTTGGGACCTAGCTCAGCCATTTAGATACATGTGTCATAATGGTGAGATCAATACACTTCGTGGAAACGTAAGCCGTATGCGTGCTCGTGAAGAGCTTATGCAAAGCAAAGTTTTTGGCGATGATATCAAAAAATTATTCCCAATTATCTTAGAAGGAAAATCAGATTCTGCTTCTATGGATATGGTGATTGAACTTTTATTAATGACTGGCCGTTCTCTTCCAGAGGCAATGATGATGGTAGTTCCTGAAGCTTGGGAAAAACACCAGACGATGTCTCCAGAAAAAAGAGCTTTCTATGAGTACAATGCTTGTATCATGGAGCCTTGGGATGGTCCTGCTTCTATTCCGTTTACAGATGGAAACGTAATTGGTGCTTTACTAGACAGAAACGGATTGCGTCCTTCTCGTTATACATTAACGAAAAGCGGATTCGTAATTATGTCATCTGAAATTGGCGTATTAGACATCGATCCAGAAGATGTAATTCAGCACGGACGTTTAGAGCCAGGAAAAATGTTCCTAGTTGATATGAATGAAGGACGTATCATCGAAGACGAAGAAGTTAAAAAAGCGATTGTTACAAAACGTCCATACAAACAATGGGTTGATGAAAACTTATTGCCATTGGCTAGCGTTCCTTATACAAACAACCCTACTCCTGTTGAAAAATTAGACTTCTTAACAAGACAGCGTTTGTTTGGTTATACCATTGAAGATTTAAAAACAATCATCAACCCAATGGGTAGCGATGGAGCTGAAGCAATTAGTTCTATGGGTAACGATACACCTTTGGCCGTTTTATCAGATCAGCCTCAGTTGTTGTACAATTACTTCAAACAATTGTTTGCTCAGGTTACTAACCCGCCGTTGGATGGTATTCGTGAAGAAATCATCACTGATATTAGTTTAGCCATTGGTGGAGATTTCAATATTTTCGAAATTGAATCTAAACAATGTAAAAAATTAAAAATCCAAAATCCAGTTGTTTCTAACGAAGATTTGGATAAAATTAGAAATATAGATCACCCAGATTTCAAATCGGCTACCATTTCTACTTTATACAAAATAGAAAAAGGAGTAAACGGTTTAGAGCGTGCGCTTGAGAAATGTGTTCAGGCAACTTTTAAAGCAGTTAATGAAGGATGCAACATCATTATCTTATCTGATAGAGGTGTTAGCGAAGAATTAGCTCCAATTCCAATGTTATTGGCTTGTTCTTACATTCATCATTCATTAAACATTTTACAGGTTCGTTCTAAATTCGGAATCATCATTGAATCTGCAGAACCAAGAGAACCTCATCATTTTGCTTTATTGTTCGGATATGGTGCAAGTGCAATCAATCCTTACATGGTAAACGAAATTATTCACGACCAAGTTGAAAAAGGTTTCATTACAAAAGTAAAAGCTGATTATGCAGTTGTGAATTATAACAAAGCGATTGCAAAAGGAATCGTGAAAATCATGAACAAAATCGGTATCTCTACTTTACATTCGTACAGAGCTGCTCAGATTTTCGAGATTTTAGGTTTAAACAAAACATTTACATCTAAATACTTCCCTTACACTCCATCAAGAATTGAAGGAATCGGTTTAATGGAAGTGGAAAAAGAGGTTAAAAAACGTTTCCAAAAAGCTTTCCCAAATTCAAAAGTTGCTAGTTTGCTTTCTCTTGAAATTGGAGGTATTTACAGATGGAGACGTGGTGGCGAAAAACACATGTTTAACCCAACCACTATTTCTAAATTACAGCAAGCGGTTCGTTTAAACAGCCCAGAAAGCTATAAAGAATACTCTAATGCCGTTAATGAGCAAAGTTCAAACTTAATGACTATTAGAGGTTTATTTGAATTCAACAATTTAGATCCAATTTCTATTGACGAAGTAGAACCTTGGACAGAAATTGTAAAGAAATTCAAAACAGGTGCAATGTCTTACGGATCTATCAGTAGAGAAGCGCATGAGAATTTAGCGATTGCAATGAACAGAATTGGAGGAAAAAGTAATTCTGGAGAAGGTGGAGAAGATCCAAAACGTTTCCAGAAAGAAATTAACGGAGATTCTAGAAACTCTGCAATTAAACAGGTTGCTTCAGGACGTTTTGGTGTTTCGATCAACTATTTGACAAACGCTAAAGAAATCCAAATCAAAATGGCTCAGGGAGCAAAACCTGGTGAAGGTGGACAGTTACCTGGAGAAAAAGTAGTGCCGTGGATTGCTGAAACTAGAAACTCTACGCCTTATGTAGGTTTGATTTCGCCTCCTCCTCACCACGATATTTACTCTATTGAGGATTTATCTCAGTTGATTTACGATTTGAAAAATGCAAACCGTGAAGCTCGTATTAACGTAAAATTAGTTTCTGAAGTTGGAGTTGGAACCATCGCTGCCGGTGTTGCCAAAGCAAAAGCTGACGTTATCCTAATTTCTGGTTACGACGGAGGAACAGGAGCTGCACCATTAACCTCTTTACAGCACACAGGTATTCCGTGGGAACTTGGTTTAGCTGAAGCTCAGCAGACTTTAATCTTAAACGATTTAAGAAGTCGTGTAGTTTTAGAATGTGACGGGCAGTTGAAAACAGGTCGTGACGTTGCTATTGCAGCTTTATTAGGAGCTGAAGAATTCGGATTTGCAACGGCTCCGCTTGTAGCTTCTGGATGTATCATGATGAGAGCTTGCCACTTAAATACTTGTCCAGTTGGTATTGCCACTCAGGATCCAGAATTGAGAAAAAATTTCAAAGGAACTCCAGAGCACGTAATCAACTTCATGTATTTCATTGCTGAAGAGTTAAGAGAAATCATGGCGCAGTTAGGTTTCAGAACTTTAAAAGAAATGGTAGGTCAGTCACAAAAATTAAATGTGAACAAAGCCATCAAACATTATAAAGCAAATGGTTTAGACTTGTCATCAATTCTATACAAACCGGAAAAAGCGAAAACAGAACCAAATCATAATACAACTACTCAAGATCACCAACTTGAAAACGTATTGGATTTTGATATCATCAAAGAAGCTATTCCGTCTATCTATAGAAAAGAGAAAACAAGAGTAACCTTTAAAATTAAAAATACAGACCGTTCTGTAGGTGCGATTTTGAGTAACGAAATCTCAAAAATCTACGGCGCACAAGGATTACCTGATGACACTATTTTAGTTGATTTTGAAGGTTCTGCCGGACAAAGTTTTGGTGCTTTTGCAACAAACGGATTGTCGTTTAAAATTCACGGAAACTGTAATGATTATTTAGGAAAAGGTCTTTCTGGAGGAAAATTAATTGTAAAAGTACCTCCTACTGCAACCTTCAACCCTGAAGACAATATCATTATTGGAAACGTTGCCCTTTACGGAGCTATTACCGGAGAGGCTTATATTAATGGAATGGCCGGAGAGCGTTTCTGTGTTAGAAATTCTGGGGCAACAGCAGTTGTTGAAGGAATTGGAGATCACGGATGCGAGTACATGACTGGTGGTACAGTGGTAGTTTTAGGAAAAACAGGAAGAAACTTCGCTGCTGGTATGAGCGGTGGTGTAGCTTATGTTTACGATCCAAATAAGAAATTCGATTCGACAGTTTGCAACATGGAAATGGTGGCATTCGATCCGATGGAAGAAGAGGACGTTACGAAACTAAGAAAACTGATCAAAAATCATTCATTGTACACAAGCAGTCCATTAGCAAAAAGAATTTTAGCAGACTGGGAAAATCAACAACAGCACTTCGTAAAAGTAATGCCAACTGATTACAAGAAAGCATTACAACGAATTGCAGAAGAGAAAAAAATAGAAGAATTAATAGCTGATTAAAAGGTTCTGAGTTACAAAGGTGCAGAGGTACTAAGGTTGAGTTTCTCAACTCACTTCTCACATTTCACATCTCACAACTAAATTTAATAAAAATGTCATGGGTAAAATAGGCGGATTTAAAGAATATAACAGAGCCGATGAAAGTAATTTAGCAGTAGCAGAACGTGTTTCTAACTACAACGAATTTACTATTCCGGTACCAAAAGATAAATTAAAAGAACAAGGATCAAGATGTATGGACTGTGGAATTCCTTTTTGCCACAGTGGTTGTCCGTTAGGAAATTTAATTCCTGACTTCAACGACATGGTGCATCAGGAAGAATGGCAGAGTGCGTTAGAGATTTTACAATCTACTAATAACTTCCCTGAATTTACAGGACGTTTATGCCCTGCTCCATGTGAGAAATCATGTGTATTAGGAATCATCAAAGATCCGGTTTCTATCGAAAACATCGAAAAAAGCATCGTAGAAAGAGGTTTCGCTGAAGGATGGATTAAACCGCAAGCGCCAAAAACTAGAACTGGTAAAACGGTTGCTGTTATTGGTTCTGGACCTGCGGGACTTGCAGCAGCACAGCAATTAAACAGAGCGGGTCACACCGTTACTGTTTTTGAAAGAGACAATGCAATTGGAGGTTTACTACGTTACGGAATTCCAAATTTCAAATTAGAAAAAGGAATCATCGACCGTCGTGTAGCAATTCTAGAAGCAGAAGGAATCACTTTCAAAACTAACGTAAATGTTGGTGTAAACTTCAGTGTTGAAGAATTAAACCAATTCGATTCTATCGTTTTATGCGGAGGAGCAACAGAAAGAAGAAGCTTGCCAACTAAAGGAATCGAAAGCAAAGGCGTTGTTCAGGCAATGGATTTCTTAACGCAGCAGACAAAAGTTTTATACGGAGAATCTATTCCAGACCAAGTTAAAGCTACTGGTAAAGATGTAATCGTTATTGGTGGTGGAGATACAGGTTCTGACTGTATTGGAACTTCAAACAGACACGGAGCAAAATCGGTAACTAACTTTGAGATTTTACCAAAACCTCCAGTTGGAAGAAGCGAGTCAACTCCTTGGCCTTTCTGGCCGTTGCAGTTGAAAACATCTTCTTCTCACGAAGAAGGCTGTGACAGAAACTGGCTAATCAATACGAAAGAATTCATTTCTAACGATAAAGGTGAATTAACTGGATTAAAAACGGTTGAAGTACAATGGAAAATGACTCCAGGGCAAAGACCTGAATTAATCGAAAAAGAAGGTTCTGAGAAAATCTGGCCTTGCGATTTAGCGTTATTGGCTCTTGGATTTACAGGTCCAGAGAAAACGTTAAGCGAGCAGTTAGGAATCGAAACTGATATAAGAAGCAACTACAAAGCGCATAACTATCAGACAAACGTACCTCACATTTTCACTGCTGGTGATATGAGAAGAGGACAATCATTAATCGTGTGGGCTATTTCAGAAGGTCGCGAAGCAGCAAGAGAGGTAGATTTATTCCTTATGGGATCTACTAACTTGCCTACTAAAGGAAAAGGAGATTTACCGAGCTTATAATCTTAAGGTTCTGAGGCACTAAGATGCTAAGGTTCTAAGCTTTTTCCTTGCATTTTATTAATCTTTTCCGATAAACAACATAACTACTAACAAACCCTTGAATTGATATTCAGGGGTTTTGTTTTTTTTAGCCACGAATTCACGAATTTCTCTAATTTTTCTTAATTCGTGAAATTCATAGCAAAACAATTTCAACAGCATTTAAGAATTAATTAAATTCGTGAATTCGTGGCTAAAAAAAAGCCAATTAGAGGTAAAAAAACTTAGTATCTTAGCAACTCAGAACCTTAGTATCTTAAAAAGAGTTACAAAATATCAAAAACAGCAACTTTTTGTTTGAAATAAAACAATTTGTTATATTTTGTTATTTTTCTGCAATTTATTTGCTGGTAATCAAAAGTGTAATAACTTTGCTCAAAATAATTTGAAAAATGCAAGCAAAAGATTTACTGCAGTTAGCAGACCAATTTGGAAGTCCATTGTATGTTTACGATGCCGAAAAAATCCAATCTCAGTACAACAGGTTAACTAAAGCTTTCTCTAAGGTAGAAAACTTAAGAGTTAATTATGCCATGAAGGCATTGTCTAACATTGCGATTCTTCAGTTATTAAAGAACATGGGGTCTGGATTAGATACTGTATCGATTCAGGAAGTTCAGTTAGGACTTCATGCTGGCTATGAACCCGAAAGAATTTTCTTTACACCAAACGGCGTTTCTCTAGAAGAAATCGAAGAAGTTGCCGCGATGGGCGTACAAATCAATATCGACAACTTATCTATTTTAGAGCAATTCGGAACAAAACATCCACATATTCCAGTATGTATTCGTATCAATCCGCACGTAATGGCGGGTGGAAATGCTAATATTTCTGTTGGACATATCGATAGTAAATTCGGAATTTCTGTTCATCAGATTCCCCATATTTTGCGAATTGTCGAAAACACAAAAATGAGCATTGTAGGTATTCACATGCACACAGGATCTGATATTTTGGATATCGAAGTATTCTTGTATGCTGCTGAAATCCTATTTGATACCGCAAAACATTTCAAAGATTTACAATTCTTAGATTTCGGAAGCGGATTCAAAGTTCCTTACAAAAAAGACGATATCGAGACCGATATTGAAGAATTAGGTAAAAAATTATCTAAAAGATTCAATGCTTTCTGTGCTGAATACGGAAGAGATTTAACCTTGATTTTCGAACCAGGAAAATTCTTGGTGAGCGAAGCAGGTCATTTCTTAGTAAAAGTAAACGTAGTAAAACAAACAACATCAACAGTTTTCGCTGGAGTTGACAGTGGTTTCAACCACTTGATTCGTCCAATGTTATACGGATCTTCACACCATATTGAAAACATCTCAAACCCAAAAGGAAAAGAGCGTTTTTACTCTGTTGTAGGATACATTTGCGAAACGGATACTTTTGCAAACAACCGTAGAATTCAGGAAATTACTGAAGGTGACATTTTATCTTTCAGAAATGCTGGAGCATATTGTTTCTCAATGTCTTCGAACTACAATTCAAGATACAAACCAGCCGAAGTTCTTTGGAAAGACGGAAAAGGAATCTTAATTCGCCAAGCGGAAACATTTGAAGATTTACTTAAAAACCAAATTCCGTTGCCAGAAGAAGTTGCTGCAACAGTTTAAAATAAAAAAAAAGAGAATATCTAGAAGTCCCGTTTCTTAATTGAAGCGGGATTTTTTTTATTGTAGATTTTAGTCCCGAAGCCTCGGGATAGATTTTAGATTATCTGCTGCGCTTTGTCAGACTGAGCGAAGGCGAAGCTATCCCTCATTTTTGTCATTTCAGTTTAAAAATACACCCAAAGTAATCAACAAGTTTGTCATTTCGACGAAGGAGAAATCTTCGCAAGAAACTCCACAAAGTACTTCTTTTATCTTTTCAGTTTAAAAATACACCCAAAGTAATCAACAAGTTTGTCATTTCGACGAAGGAGAAATCTTCGCAAGTAGCTCCACAAAGCATATCAAATTCTTATAAAAAAGAAAGAAAAATCTTAAATTTAGTTTTATCTTTAGCATCAAAAAAATGCTACATCAAGAAGGCTATCATACCTATTACATATACATACTAACAAACAAATACAAAACCGTTTTCTACACAGGAGTGACAAATAATTTAAAAATCCGCTTGAGCCAACATAAAGAAAACAGTATAACTGGAAATAAAACCTTTACATCAAAATACAATGCAACTTACTTGTTATATTATGAAAAATTCACATGGGTACAAGAAGCAATTGCTCGAGAAAAAGAAATAAAAGACTGGCGCAGAGAGAAGAAAATTGAATTGATAAAAACTCTTAATCCTGATTTAGATTTTTTGAATTATTTATTTGAATAATCTATAGTAAAATTTCCAATCTTTGTAGAGCTACTTGCGAAGATTTCTCCTTCGTCGAAATGACAAGATTGGGAATAATTGAAAACTAATTTAGCACTATAATTTTCGAAACTATGAATTCTTTTGAAACAATTTATGATTTTTCATCCAGCAATGGATTCAAAGGGCTTCAAATATTACTTGTTCCAATGGGGCTTTTCTTTTTATCAAAATTTCTATTATTCTTGATAGAAAATGATAAGGATGAAGATTTATTTAAAAATCCCGACCAGCAAAAGTTTAAAATATATGTATTTCAATATATTTCAATATTCATTTTTATACTTTTCCTAATAATGTTTGGCAGTAAATATTACAAAACCTACAACTTATACAATAACTCTTTAATAGAAACTGAAGGATTTGTAACCAATTTTCACCCAATGCCTGAAGGTGGTCATGATAGCGAAAGATTTACTGTTAATGGAGTACAATTTCAATTCTCAGATTTTGACATTTCGGGTTTTGGGTATAATAATGCAAAATCACACGGAGGAGCAATAGACCAAAATAAATATGTTAAGATTGGCTATATAAAAATAGAAAATTCAAATCAGATTTTAAAATTAGAAATAAGAAAATAAGAATCAAAAAATTCATAGGAAAAACCATACTTTTGTTTCAGAAAAAATTAATTACCTTTGAAATATGAGCGCAACAACAAAACCAAAACATATCGGTAGAAATATCAGCCGAATCAGAGAACTTCGAGGTATGAAGCAGGAAGCACTTGCGCAGGCAATTGGCACAAATCAACAGGCGATTTCTGGTATTGAAGGAAGTGAAACTATCGACGAAACAAAACTTACGAAAATTGCAGAAGCGCTAGGCGTTACGGTAGAGGCAATTGAAAGTTTTTCTGAAGAAAATGTATTTAATTATTTTAATACATTTAATGATTCCGTTTCAAACAGCAATTTTGGCCATAATAATATTTGTAATTTCAATCCTCTTGATAAAGTTGTAGAACTTTACGAACGTTTGGTTCAGGCTGAAAAAGACAAAGTAGAATATTTAGAAAAACTGTTAAAAGGAAAATAAACTCCTTTAAAAATAAAATTTTAGAAAAGCACAAATATCTTTTTATTTAGTGCTTTTTTTATAATATGAAATTTAATTTAGTAATCCATTTCTAAATGACAAAACCTCAATTCCTTTTTATTACTTTTCTATTCCCGCTCTTATTATTATCACAGAATAAAATCTCCAAATCTGAAGTTCAAAAAATAATTAAAGACAGTCAAGCAGCAAAGAAAGATGGCTCGATTAGTTTACCTTCAATTAAATCCTGGAAATTTAATAATGCTGATAGTTTATATTTTAAAAGCGATACGTTAATTGCAATTCAAAATAAAACTAATATTCAAAATCCTTTCTGCGAATTTATAGACTGGACTTTTCACAGAAAAAATGCTTTTATTTTAGGCAATACTTCATACTGTAAAGAACCACCTTCGAGATTAGTTACAAAGTATCCCGAAGATTATTTTACTATTGCAATATACCAAGTTGAAAATAAAACAATGATTGATATGTTAAGGAACGATAAAATGATTGTTGATTCTTTTAATGTAATAGAAATTGAAAACAATAATGAGTTTCTAAAAATTAAATTAGTTCGAAGATTCATTCCTCAACCTTATAATAAAGTTTATTAAATATACATTTGCATAACAAATCCAAACCCCAAAATCAAATGAAATCTACAATCCTACTATCAACCCTACTCCTACTATTTACAACCAATTTATTCAGTCAAACCATTGCTGACTTAAAACTAAAGCCAAAAGAAATTCCGAAAGGCGGTTATATGGCAAGCGACGGAAATATTTGCATTACCCCTCAGGCCTGTACTTTTTATAATGATATTGAAACGTATGCTAATATTGTTGGAACTGTAAAAAATAAAGCCATTCAGAGTTTTAAAAGCAAAGCAGACCGAGGTTCTATTATGTATTTTGAATTTGAACACGTTTTTAAAGGCGATCGATTCCTGCAAGGTTTACTTTGGGGAAAAGCGGGCGAACCAACCGCTGAACACCCAGAAGAATATCTGGCCAAAGGAAAATTTCTTATTATTTGGAGTTTGCAGGCAGACAGTCCGTTAAAAGAAAAATCGGAAACTAAAGTGGAAGCACTTTTAGAATAAAAAAATCCCGTTTCATTTATCGAAACGGGATTTTTTGAAATATATCTTTAACAATGATTACACATTTTTTCGCAAAAACTTGAACAACAAATACACCAGATAAAGTAAAAAGATGCCAAATGCAATATTTAAAAACTGCCAAATAAATAACCCAAACTGAAAATCATTAATTAATTTATCCATAATTTTATCTTTTTTAAAGCTTTTATTTTCTTACACACAAATAAACGAAAAAATCTTACAATTTTAAAAATAAAAATTACAAAAAAAATGAAACCACAAGTACGAATCCTGATTTATTCTATTCTTTTCTTTTTATACCTTACTTCTACGCATTTTTTTCTTGAATTAAATGAGAAATTTAAAGGCGATGGTTTTGTAACTTTAGGAATTGGCTTTGGTATCCTGAATCTTATTTATGCTTTTACAGCCCTAAAATGGAAACCTTTGCTTAATGTACTTTGCGCTGTCGGGATTGCTGCTTTGGCAATGTTTCTGGCTTTACAATTTACCAATCTGCATCTGCTTGTAAATTACGATCCTTATCAGGTTAAAACGGCCATTTTTGCTAATGCAGTTCTTTCTATTATTTTTTGGGAGATTGTGTATCAGGTAAAAATTAGAAGGCAATAAAAAAATCGTTTATTGCATAAGCTTTTTTATCATTATGTCGCTTTTTCTCGGAAAATAAATTGAATTGCAAACACTCAAAAAAAATCATTAGATTTACCTTTAAGTATTTATAAATCAACAACATGAAACGACAGCCATCTATAGACATTGTACGCGGAATTGTAATGATCATTATGGCTCTTGACCATGTTCGGGATTTAATGCATATCGATTCGATTACACAAAGTCCAACCGATTTGGCAACGACTTCTCCATTGTTGTTTTTTACACGCTGGATTACGCATTTGTGCGCACCTATTTTTGTTTTCTTGGCGGGAACTTCTGTATATCTTTCGCTTCAAAACAAAAACAATGCTGCCGAAACCAGACAGCTTTTATTGAAAAGAGGTCTTTGGTTAATCCTGCTCGAATTTACAGTTGTCAATTTTGGATTGTTTTTCGATATTGGTTTTCATAACCTTTTATTCGAAGTCATAGCCGCAATAGGTTTTGGGTTTGTTGTTCTGAGTTTATTATTGAAAGTCCGTTCTCAAACTTTGGGTATTGTGGGACTTGTAATTATCTTTTTCCATAATCTCCTTCCGCTTATTCCGTTTGCTGAAAATTCGGTTTTAAAAACTATATTAACTCCCCTCTTTGGTCCAGCTGTTTTTCCGTTTGCAGGAAAAGCATTTATTATGGGCTATCCGCCAATTCCCTGGCTAGGAATTATGCTCGTTGGTTTTGCAACAGGAAAATTTTATGAACTGGCAGAAGCACAAAGAAAAAAACTATTTCTAAAAATTAGCTTGAGCGCTTTGGCTTTGTTTGTGGTAATTCGTTTTATAAATATTTACGGTGATCCCGCTTTATGGACTACGCAAAAAGATTCGGTTTTTACCTTTTTATCATTTATGAATGTAACCAAATATCCGCCATCGCTCCTATTCTGTTTGATAACTTTAGGCATTATGTTTTTACTGCTCGCTTTTGCAGAACAATTTCATAATAGGATTAAAAAAGTAACTTTGGTTTACGGAAAAGTTCCGTTATTTTATTTCGTCGTTCACTTTTATGTCATTCATATTCTAACGCTTTTTATGCTTTTTTCACAAGGTTTCAATTGGTCCCAATTGGAATTTGCTTCGGGAACTTTTGGCAGACCAAAAAGCGTTGAAAGCGGTTTAACCTTGTGGTCAATTTATGGTATCTGGATTTTTGTTGTGGCACTGCTTTATAAACCTTGTCAATGGTTCGGAAAATATAAGGCTGAAAAAAATCATTGGTGGCTAAAATACATTTAAGCACAACTTTACATATACTACAAGTTTTATTGTTTGAAAGCTTGCTTACTTTTGGTAAAAAGACATGGAACTGTTTTCATTTTTAAAACGAAATAAAGGTTTGGAATTTATTACTGAATTCAAAGCTCAATGATGGAATTTTTATTTACGCCGAAGAAAGCCACGGTGGTGGAATCTTTTATTTGAAAAAGGAAAACACTAATGGATTCACAAGAATAATTTTTAGTAATTTTAATTTCTAAAATCTTCTACAAATGAAAAACACTGCAGAAATTGCCAGCCGATTTAGAGAAGTCATTTTAAACGGAACTTGGATTGCCAACACGAATTACAAAGATCAGCTGCAGAACTTGAATTGGGAGATTGCAGTTAATCCAATCCAAAACTTAAATACGATCGCACTTTTAGCTCAGCACATTCATTATTATATTAATGGAATAAACGCTGTTTTTAAAGGCGGAACGCTGGATATAAAAGATAAATTCAGCTTCGACTTTCCTCCTATTCATTCACAGCAAGAATGGGAAAACTTTTTAATTAAATTTTGGAATGATGCCGAAGAATTCGCTTCGCTGGTTGAGCAAATCCCTGACGAAAAACTAGATCAAGCTTTTGTTGATGAAAAATACGGAACATACAAAAGAAATATCGAAGCTATGCTGGAACATAGTTACTATCATTTAGGACAAATTGTATTGATCAAAAAACTATTAACAAATTAAAATATTTAAAAGCCAAAAACTATAAATGAAAAACATTGCCATTTTGTTATTAGGTCTTATTTTCTTTTCAAGTTGTAAAGACGAGAAAAAAGCAGAAACAAAAGAATCGAAAAACCAAGAATTAAATAAAACTGAAAACGAAAACTTTGTTTTAACCGTACAAAAAATCGATTCAACACAATTTCCAGCTTCAATAAAATATGAAGGTTTTGTAAAAAATGCCGTTCGCTGGAAAGACAAATTAGGCGATAATATTGTTATTACGACAGAAACAGGCTATCATATCAATAAAAAATTCGAGCATGAATCTGAAAATAGTTCTGATGCTGAATTATTTGCGTATCACTATATCATTTCTGGAAATCAAGCCAAACAAACTTGGAGAATTTACGATTTTATTGCAGACTGCCCAGTCGATATTGTGGCGTCGTTTGTGAAGAATACTTTTCAAGTCACTGATCTAAATAATAACGGAATCGCTGAAACATGGTTGATGTACAAAACAACCTGTCACGGCGACGTGAGTCCGTGTGACATGAAAATTATTATGTATGAAGGAAATCAAAAATACGCCATCCGCGGAGAAAGTAAAGTAGCTGTGGGAATTGATGATAATGGCGAAAAACAATTTATTGGCGGTGAATACAAAATGGACGAAAATTTAAAAAAAGGTCCAAAAGTCTTTAAAGAATTTGCCCAAAAGTTATGGAAAGATAATTTGATTGAAAATTGGGAGAATTAAAAGATTTTATACAATTCAGAAAATCACTAAATTTATTTTTTCAATTCTAATCTACTTAAAATGAAAAAATTAATCTTAGCATTTGTGTTTTTAATTGGTTTGTCTGCATCAGCGCAAACTTCTAAAGAACTTATTGGAAAATGGCAATTGGTGAAATGGACTAAAAACGGAAAAGAAAAAAGCATTGAAAAACATTTTAAAACAGATCAGGTTTTTCAGGTTTTTAAAGAAAATGGCGATTTTGAAAGTCTGGTTGGCGAAGAATCACATAAAGCAAAATGGAAACTATCTAAAGACAATTCTCATTTGACAATTATTTCTGTTATTCTGCCTATTGAGTTTACCATAAATTCTTTTGACAGTCAGAAACGTGTCATAACAAATCTTGAAGTTGGTACTTTTGAGTATAAAAAAGTAACCAATTAAACGCATTGCAGAAAGGATTTATGAAAACAAAAAGTTCTATTCTAGCCCCGATAGAGCCGATATCCTCGTAATCCCGATGAATATCGGGATGGAGAGATAAAGGCGAAAGCGGGACCGAACGTTCTTATGGAAACATAGACTTTCTGCTCCTTAAAAAAATCTAAAAAAAGGCATAGTTGTTGAAAATTAAATGAAATATATTTACACCTTCAAAAAACACACTATGCAAAAAATTACTTTACTGTTTTCTATATTGTTTTTAGCTTTCTCTTCGTGCGGGGTAAAAACAACGCAATCAATGCTTAGCGACGGAAATTATGACGGTGCAATTGATCGCGCGGTCGAAGCGCTTCGCACCAAAAAAGATTCTAAAGGAAAACAAGATTACGTGTACCTACTCGAAGAAGCCTTTGCAAAGGCAAAAGACCGTGATTTGCGTAATCTAGAAATGCTGAACAAAGAAAATAATCCGGCAAATGCTGAACGCATTTATAATACTTACGTACAGCTCAATAATCGTCAGGAAAAAATCAGACCGATTCTGCCTCTGCCTTTATTGAAGCTGGGAAGAAATGCAAATTTTCCGTTTGATAATTATTCAAATGAGATTGTAAACAGTAAAAATGCACTTTCAAAATATCTGTATGAAAACGCTTCTGCCCTTTTGAAATCGAACAATAAATTGGATTTTAGAAAAGCTTACGATGATTTCGCGTATTTGGAAAGCATTAACCCAGGCTATAAAAACACCAAAAAACTGATGGACGATGCTCAGTTTAAAGGAACTGATTTTGTGGATGTTTATGCCAAAAATGAAACCGAAATGGTGATTCCGAAAATGCTTCAGGAAGATTTATTGGATTTTAAAACCTACGGATTGAATGATAAATGGACCGTTTATCATAGCGCAAGACAAAAAAATGTGTCGTACGATTATAGTTTGATTCTTAATTTCAGACAGATTGCGATCTCTCCGGAACAGATTAAAGAGAAGGAATTTATAAAAGAAAGACAAGTCAAAGATGGTGTAAAAACACTTTTGGACAACCGCGGAAGACCTGTAAAGGATAGTTTAGGTAAAGAAATTAAAGTGGATAATTATAAAACACTTCGCGCAACGGTTTATGAATTTAGACAATTTAAATCTTGTCTGGTAACCGCAAAAGTGGATTATGTAGATTTGAAAAGCAATCAGCTTGTTCAAACTTTCCCGATAAGTAGCGAATATGTTTTTGAAAATGTATATTCGACTTATAAAGGGAACAGAAATGCCTGTGATGATAACTATCTGGGGTATTTTGACAAACGTGCCGTTGCGTTCCCAAACAACGAGCAAATGGTTTATGACACGGGTGAAGACCTGAAAGCTAAGTTGAAAGATATCATTGTAAAAAATAAATTCAGAAGATAATTGTGTAACACGATTATAGAGAAAAAGGCGCATTTTTGATGTGCCTTTTTTTTGTTTTAATTTTTTTCTTTAAAAAATTTTCTTTTTTGTATTGCGCAACCGAAAAGTTGCGTATATTTGCAACTGATTGGTTGCTAATTTATATTCAAAAGAAATGAAAAGAGATATTTTTCAGGCTATTGCCGATCCGACAAGAAGAGCCATATTAGTTTTGATTTCTTCGAGTGCATTGACTCCAAATGCCATTGCGGAACAGTTTGAAACTACTAGACAGGCGATTTCTAAACACATTAAAATACTGAATGAATGTGATTTACTAGAAGAAAAAAAATTAGGCAGGGAAATTTATTATCAGCTCAAAATTGATAAAATGAAAGAAGTCGATCAATGGCTAGAGCAATTTAAGGCAATTTGGGAAAAGCGTTTTAGTCAACTGGATCAAGTATTAATTAACTTAAAATCTAAAGAAAATGAAAACTGATTTATTAATGAATTTTTCTGTAGACAAGGAAAATAAAAGGGTGAATGTAAAACGCGAATTCAATGCGCCATTGTCAAATGTTTGGTCTGCCTGGACAGAAGCTGCAATTCTAGATTTATGGTGGGCGCCAGCTCCGTTGAAATCTGAAACAAAAAGTATGGAGTTTAAAGAAGGCGGAAGAAGATTGTATGCGATGGTTGGGCCTGAAGGCGCGCAAGGATGGAGCACTTTTGATTATACTTCGATTTCTCCTAAAACAAATTTTAAGTACACGTCTACTTTTTGCGATGCTGAAGGAAATCCAAATTCTGCTTTTGGAAGTTCTTTCTGGGACGTTTCATTTACAGAACAGGGAGATTCTACTATTGTAGATATTGTAATTACGCGAGACAGTTTTGAAGAACTGGAAAAAATAATCGAAATGGGATTCAAACAAGGATTTACATCGGCTATGGAAGGTTTGGACAAAATCTTAGCGGAAAAATAAAACCATTTCAACCGAATTATTATTAACGAATTAAAAATCTAAAGAAAATGAAATCAAATCTTTTAATGAATTTTACTGTTGATAAGGAAAATAATACTGTCAATGTAAAACGCGAATTTAACGCCTCTTTATCTCAAGTTTGGTCTGCTTGGACAGAAGCTCAAATTTTAGATTTATGGTGGGCACCAGCTCCATGGAAATCCAAAACTAAAAGCATGGATTTTAAAGAAGGCGGAAGAAGATTATACGCAATGGTCGGTCCAGAAGGCGAAGAACATTGGGCTATTGCAGATTATACTTCGATAGATCCAAAAACAAATGTAAAATGGCTAGATGCTTTTAGCGACAGCGAAGGAAATTTAAACACAGAATTTCCGCGTTCTGACTGGGATGTGACTTTCTCTGAAAAAGACGGTTCGACTTTTGTTGATGTTGTAATTAAACATGAAAAATTAGAAGATCTGGAAATGATTATCCAAATGGGCTTCAAAGAAGGTTTCACCATTGCAATGGAAGGCTTGGATGCTATTTTTGCTGAGAAAGTAAAATAATCATCCAATTACATACAAAAGGTCAAAACAAAGAAGAATTTACTGATATTAAAATTGTAATTTCGTTTTACATAACATTTTTACTTTACTATCAATGAACAAATTTTTTGCTCTGGCCTTTTTGCTTTTTTCTTCTACTTTAGTATTCAGCCAAAAGAATAAAACGAAAACCATAGAAACTTCAAAGCCTTTTGTGTTGGGCGTTATTGATGAAATTCAATCCAAAGAATTAAACGAAAAAAGAATTCTAAATATTTATCTACCTGAGGGATATAATCCAGATGAAGCCACAAAATATCCTGTAATTTATTTACTTGACGGATCGGCTGATGAAGATTTTATCCATATTTCTGGATTAGTGCAGTTTAATAGTTTTGAATGGATCAATCAGGTTCCGAAATCAATTGTGGTAGGAATTGCAACTGTGGACAGAAAAAGAGACTTCACCTTTCCTACTACTATCGAAAAAGATAAAACACGTTTTCCAACAACAGGTCATTCCGATCAATTCATTGCTTTTATAGAAAAAGAATTACAACCTTTTATTGAAAAAAAGTACAAAACAAATGATTCTAAAACCATTATAGGCCAATCTCTTGGCGGATTATTAGGAACTGAAATCCTGCTTAAAAAACCAACTCTTTTTAATAAATACGTTATTGTAAGTCCGAGTTTATGGTGGAATAATGGCTCTCTACTTAATTTGGACTCTGAAATTCTGAAAGAAAATTTCAATCAGCAAACAGATATTTATATTGCGGTCGGCAAAGAAGGATTAGCTCCAACAGCAATTCCTCATGTTATGGAAGTTGACGCCAATTTATTGGCAGAAAAACTAAAAGAATCTAAAGGTAAAAACGTAAAAACCTATTTCGATTATTTCCCCGAAGAAAATCACGGATCGATTTTGCATACTGCCGTTTTTAATTCTTTCAAGTTTTTCTACCCAAAAAATAACAAATAGATCTTGTTACATGTGAAATGTGAGATGTAAGATGCTAAAGTCATCATTTCACATTTCACATTTCACATTTCACATTTCACATTTCACATTTCACATTTCACAATCAACATTTTATCCCAGCCACCCTTCTCTATCCAAACTTCTATATTGAATTGCTTCGGCAATATGAGACGAAATAATATTTTCTGAATGATCTAGATCGGCGATAGTTCTCGAAACTTTCAAAATTCTGTCATAAGCTCTGGCAGAAAGATTAAGCCTTTCCATGGCAGTTTTTAGCAATTCTTTTGAAGCTTCGTCTAAAACGCAGCATTCTCTAATTAACTTACTGCTCATTTGAGCATTGTAATGAACATTTTCTACCGTTTCAAATCGTTTCGTTTGAATTTCTCTCGCTGCTGTAACTCGTTTGCGAATTTCTACACTGCTTTCTGCTTTTCGCTCATCGGATAATTTATCAAACGGAACTGGAGTAACTTCTATATGAATATCAATTCGATCTAATAATGGTCCGGAAATTTTACTCATATAACGTTGCATTTCATGTGGCGAAGAAGTATTCGGCATACTTGGATCATTAAAGAATCCGCTGGGACTCGGATTCATACTAGCCACCAGCATAAAAGACGACGGATATGTTATAGTAAATTTGGCACGTGAAATAGTAACTTCACGATCTTCCAATGGCTGACGCATTACCTCTAAAACATCACGTTTAAATTCCGGAAGCTCATCTAAAAACAAAACACCGTTGTGCGCCATCGAAATTTCTCCTGGCTGAGGGTAACTTCCTCCTCCAACCAAAGCAACATTAGAAATAGTATGATGCGGACTTCTAAATGGCCTCTGATTCATCAGTCCAACTTCTTTTAATTTTCCTGCAACGCTATGAATTTTGGTAGTTTCTAAAGCTTCACGCAAAGTCATTGGCGGTAAAATACTCGGAACACGTTTGGCCAGCATCGTTTTTCCTGCTCCCGGTGGGCCAATCAAAATTATGTTATGGCCTCCCGCTGCTGCGATTTCCATACAGCGTTTGATGCTTTCTTGTCCACGAACATCCGAAAAATCATGTTCGGGGAAATCAAGAGTTTTATAAAATTCAGCTCTTGTATCGATAACTGTTGGTTCTAAAGTTCCTTTTCCAGCAAAAAAATCGATGATTTCTTTTAAATTTTCAACTCCGTAAACATCTAAACCCGAAACGATAGCCGCTTCTTTTACATTCTGAATCGGGAGAAAAAATCCTTTATAGCCCTCTTCTTTGGCTTTAATTGCAATTGGTAACGCTCCGCGAATGGGTTGTAAACTTCCGTCAAGAGAAAGCTCTCCCATTATAATATAGCGCTCAATTTCTGGAGCTTTTATCTGATCTGAACCAACCAAAATTCCCATTGCCAATGTCAAATCATATGAAGAACCTTCTTTTCTCAGGTCGGCAGGTGCCATATTGACTGTAATTTTCTTCCCTGGAAAACTAAATCCGTTATTCTTTAAAGCAGCCGCAATTCTAAAACTGCTTTCTTTTATAGCATTATCCGGAAGTCCAACTAAATGATAACCAATCCCTTTATCCATATGAACCTCAACTGTAATCGTTGTGGCTTCAACTCCAAAAACGGCACTTCCGTAAACTTTTACTAGCATAAATTATCCTTTCATTAATTGTTTTTAAAACTAATGAAAAAATAATTAATTGTAAATAATTTATTACAAAATAATTCAGTTCTAAAAAAAAGGCAGCTGAATTTGATTTTTAATCTCCTCAACAATCTTACTCAAATCCAAACAATTCTGATGAGACCAAAGTTTACTTTCAATTTCATTATTCAGAATACAATCTTGGCATTCCATTAATTCATGAGAATATCCTTTTCCTAAAGCTGGTAAAGTAAATGTCGCTTCTTTTTCTTCATTTATAAATAGAGAATAGCCATTGGCAATAAACCATGGAGCATTTAATTCTATTCGTCCTTTTGTTCCTGAAATAACGGCTTTCATATCAGATTCTGAAACTATAGAAGCATGCAAAACCGATTGAGCCGATTCATATTGCAAAATCATCGAAGTCTGTAGATCAATATCATTTTTATGTTTAATGGCTTTAGCGGCAATCTCTTTTGGATATCCTAACAGTATATAAGACAGAAATAAAGGATAAACACCTATATCAAATAAAGCTCCACCACCTAATTCTTTATCAAAAAGTCTTTTGTTTTCTGTTTCACTTCCGTGAAAGGCAAAATCGGCTTTTATATAATTTATGTCTCCTATTATTCCGTTGCTAATTTTCTGAAGAACATCTTGAACTGAAGGGATAAATCTTGTCCAGAACGCTTCCATAAAAAATCTATTGTGTTTTTTAGATGCTTCTATCACTCTTCTAGCATCTTGATAAGACAAAGCCATTGGTTTTTCGCAAAGCACATGTTTACCACTTTCTAAAGCTTTGATAGACAATTCGACGTGTGAATTATGAGGAGTTGCAATGTAGACGATTTCAACTTCTGAATCTTCAAAAAGTAAATCATAAGAATTGTACATTCTTAAAGCATTAAATTTTTCTCCAAACTGCTCTGCTTTAGTAAGATTTCTCGATGCAACTGCTGTAATCTCAGCATTTTCAACCAATAACAAATCTGATGCAAATTGGCTTGCAATATTTCCTAACCCTACTATTCCCCATTTAATACTTCTGTTTCCCATCCTTATATTATAATCATCAAAATTGTTAAAAAGATTAAAAAAATATCCGTTCCAACACAGAACAGACGTTTTTTAAACAGCAAATATCTATTATCCTACAAAAAATAGCAATCAATTACCCCAAAAATTATCAAAAATGGTGATAAGTGAAAAAAAAATGTTGCCAAATTGTAAATTTTAAGTTTGTTTTAAGAAATTCATGCAAAATCAAAGGGGTTAAATTTTAAATTCAACAAAAATAAAGCATACAGCCCTATTTTTTTAGGGGGTATCAAATCATTTTATACTTTTATAAAAAATTTAAAACTAAATAACTATGCGAAAAATTATTTTAAGTGTGATTCTTATCACGATTTTGGTACTAACCTTTATTTCAAATTTTATTATTGCAGACAACCCAATTCCTGCAGAAGCTGTAAAATTTGATACTGGAGATACTGCTTGGATGATCGTTGCAACTGCTTTTGTATTGTTAATGACACCTGGATTAGGATTTTTCTACGGAGGTATGGTAGGTAAGAAAAACGTAATTAGCACTATGCTTCAAAGTTTTATGGCAATGGTAATTGTTACTATCCTATGGACCGTTGTTGCTTTTGGATTGGCTTTTGGACCAACAATTGGAGGAATTATCGGAAACCCATCTGAGAATTTGTTCTTTGCAGGAGTTGGAACTAATACGGCCTGGAGCCTTGCACCAACAATTCCATTTATATTATTCGCATTATTTCAGGCAAAATTCGCCATTATTACTCCTGCGTTAATTACAGGTGCTTTTGCAGAACGTGTACGTTTCTGGGCTTATTTGCTATTCATGGTTTTATTCATATTATTAATATATGCTCCACTTGCTCACATGACATGGCATCCTGACGGAGTTTTCTTTAAGATGGGAGTTCTTGACTTCGCTGGAGGAACTGTAGTACACATGAGTGCTGGATGGGCTGCATTGGCTGGAGCTATGTTCTTAGGAAAAAGAAAAGTTCAAAAAGTTAATCCTGCTAGAATTACTTATGTATTATTAGGAACAGGTTTACTTTGGTTCGGATGGTTTGGTTTCAACGCTGGATCTGCTTTAGGAGCAAATGGTCTTGCTGCTCAAGCTCTAGGAACTACTACTGTTGCCGCTGCTGCTGCTGCAATGGCTTGGGTTTTCCTTGATAAAATTTTAGGACACAAATTATCTGCTCTTGGCGCTTGTATCGGAGCTGTTGTAGGTCTAGTTGCTATTACACCTGCTGCTGGGTTTGTTAGCATCCCTCACGCAATCTTCATCGGATTATTCTCTGCAATTGTAAGTAACATCGTAGTAAGCAAATTCCCTAAAGGAAAAATCGACGATGCACTAGATGTATTTGCTTGTCATGGTGTTGGTGGTATGGTAGGAATGCTTTTAACTGGTGTTTTCGCTTCAAAAGCAATCAACCCTGCAGTTGGAGATAATCAAGGTTTAATCTTCGGAACTCCAACTTTATTCATCAACCAGTTGACTGCTTTAGTTATTGTTTCAATCTTTGCTTTTGTAGCTTCTTATGCTTTATTCTTCATCGTGAACAAAATTACTCCTCTAAGAGTTACTGAAGAAAAAGAAGAACTAGGATTAGACATCTCTCAACACGGAGAATTCTTATAAAAATAAATTCCCTTTCTCACATTACTTGATAAATAAAAAAGCACTCTAAATTTGACTTAGAGTGCTTTTTGTTTTGAATTAAACCCCTTTTATGATTTTAGATTTTAGATTGTAAATTTTAGATTTTAGACTTCTGATTTCTCACCCTTCTAATCTCTTTATCTATTTTCCCTTCTCTATTCTATTCTCTTTTCTCTTAAGAATTATTTAAAATTCGAAATTCCTTCTTTCAGCCATTCTAAATATTCGCTAGCGCTTACGTAGCTTATTGTTGGTTTAGAAGTATTCATATTATTTCCCTCCAAATCGGTAATAACATATAAAGGCTGTGTATTAGTTTTATATTTTGAGATCATAAAATCAGTCCATTTATCACCAACAGTAATAATTTTATCTCCTGCAGCAGTTGTAAATTGCTCTTCTTTTGGCAATTCACGTTTATCGTCAACGTAAAGAGAAATTAAAACCACATCATTTTTAAGAATTGGCAAAATTGCTGGTTCTGACCAAACATTATTTTCCATTTTTCTGCAATTTACACAAGCATAGCCCGTAAAATCAAGCATAATTGGCTTATTGATTTCTTTTGCATAAGCCAAACCATCTTCATAATCATGGAAAACCATAATTCCGTGTGGACCTAATTCAGCTCCCTCTGGAAGTCCTTTGATAGATTCTGAAGAAACCGCTCCGTTTCCTGAACCTCCAACTCCAAATGGACTTTCGCTATATTGCGGCGGCGGCGGGAATGCGCTGATTAATTTTAAAGGCGCTCCCCAAAGTCCAGGAATTAAATACATTGTAAATACTAGCGTAAGCAATCCTAAATATAATCTTCCAACAGAAATATGATTTGTCGGACTATCGTGAGGCAAGGTAATTTTTCCAAATAAGTATAAAGTCAAAGCTCCAAAAATGGCAATCCAGATCGCGATGAAAACTTCTCTTTCTAAGAAATGCAACTGTAAAACCAAATCTGCATTTGATAAGAATTTGAATGCCAAAGCCAACTCTAAAAACCCTAAAACCACTTTTACAGTATTTAACCAACCTCCAGATTTTGGTAAAGAATTTAACCATCCTGGGAACATTGCAAATAACATAAATGGAAGCGCTAATGCTAAAGAGAATCCAAGCATTCCTACAATTGGAGCAATTCCTCCATTTGAAGCTGCTTCAACTAATAACGTTCCGACAATTGGCCCTGTACAAGAAAATGACACAATCGCCAAAGCCAAAGCCATGAATAATATTCCGATTAAACCACCTTTATCTGCTTGCTGATCTGCTTTATTTGCCCATGAATTTGGCAGCATAATTTCAAAAGCCCCCAAAAATGAAGTAGCAAAAACAACTAAGATTACAAAGAAAATGAGGTTAAACCAAACATCTGTAGACAAAGCATTTAAGGCATCAGCACCAAATATTTTAGTTACAATAAGACCTAAAATTACATAAATAGCAATGATTGAAAATCCGTATATAATGGCATTTCTAATTCCTTTTGCACGGCTTTTACTTTGTTTTGTAAAGAAACTTACTGTCATCGGGATCATTGGGAAAACGCAAGGTGTTAACAATGCCGCAAATCCTGATAAAAAAGCGATAAAAAAGATTGACCACAAACTTCTTGAAGGCGCTGGCGCAGGAATTTCTGCTTTTTCAGTTTCAGCCGTTTTCTCAACTTTTGGTTGTACAGCTTCTTCTTTTTTAACGGTATCAACTGCTAGTCCCACTATTTTTGTTTCATCTGCTTTAGCTTCTGTTACAACTGGAACATCCTCCATTTTGAAAGTGGAAGGAACAGCAATCGAGAATTTCTTGCTAGAATTGATACAAACTTCTTTACAAACCTGAAAATCAAAATCTACATCAACCGTTTTTAAATTCGGGTTTATGATTTTTATTTCTTGCTCAATGTGTGCTTTTCCTTCAAAAAAAGTTTCATCTACACCAAAAACATCGTTAAAAGCTGTTCTAGTTTTGCCTTCTTTTGCTTTTCCAACTAATTCGTAGTTTCCTTTTTGATTTTTAAAAGTTATTTCTAAAGCCAAAGGTCCGCCGTCTGGGGTAAACTGCGAATACATATGCCAGTCTTTTTCGATTGTTCCATCAAAAATCAAAACGGCATTGTTTCCTTTTTTCTCCATTTTAGAAGTCCATTTTACCGGCTCTAATATTTGTGCATTCCCTTTTGCAAAAGCAAAGAAAAATACGAAAAGTAAAATGGTTTTAGTCCAAACATTTTTTGACAAATTTGTCTGAAGATTTCGAGTAAAGTTCATTATTGTAATTCTATTTTTAGTATTTTATTTGTGGTTTTCTCTATTTTAAAACGTTCGTCCTGTCTTATTCCAACAACCCAGATTATTTCATTTTCAGAACATAAAATCCAAGTTTTTTCTTTTTCGATCAATGATAATTTTTCGTCTTTAAAAAGCTTGCTTACTTTTTTAGATTTTCCTCTCATTCCAAAAGGCTGAAAAATATCTCCTTCTTTCCATTTACGCAAAATTAAGGGGAAGCGGATTTTATCGACGTCCACAAATATAACTCTATTTGAATCGAATGTTGTGTGACCTACGTTACAAAGACTTAATTTTATGGGAAAATTAACTTCTGTATCGTTTTCATGAATCTCATATTCCTCGTTTTCTAAGATTTCAGAAAGCGGACTTAAAATAAGCGTTTCTCTGTTTTTCAGCAATCTAAATTCTTCTGAAAAAACTTGTTTCCCTGATTGCCCTTCAACCAAATCATAAACATCATTCCAGGCAGAAAAACCAAATTCATTTAGCCATTGGTAGAGATAAGATTTATAATTTGGAAGCTTTTTTAACTGATTTAAATCAAAATGAATATCATCACCTGCTTCTTTTGCCACCTGCTGATACACCATAATCGATGCATCTTCAACCATTTCTTTTGATTCTTGAAGAAAAGATTGTGTTTTCTGAAAAGCATCTAGAAAATTAGGATTGATTTCTTTTAAAACCGGAACTAAATTATGACGAATCTTATTTCTGAGATATTTTGTCGAAGCATTACTGCTATCTTCACGCCATTCTATTTTATTCTCCTCTGCATACTTCAAAATTTCTTCTCTAGAAAAAGGCAAAAGTGGACGAATAATTTTATCGTTTTGTTCTGGAATTCCAGTTAAACCTTCCAATCCTGTTCCGCGGGTTAAGTTGATAATAAAAGTTTCTAGATTATCGTCGGCATGATGCGCTGTTAGGATATAATCAAAGTTTTCTTCTTCCAAAAGTTCATAAAACCAACTGTAACGAAGTTCTCTCGCCGCGACTTGTGTTGAAAGTTTATAATCTTTAGCAAAAGCTTCAGTATCAAAATGAGTGGTAAAAATTGGGATATGATGCTGATCGCAATAGTTCTGAATAAATTCCTGATCTCCAAAACTTTCCACACCGCGAAGCTGAAAATTGCAATGCAAAACTGCAATTTCATAAGGCAGTCTGTGTAATAAATGTAGCAAAACCATGCTATCTAATCCGCCACTTACAGCCAGAAAAAGCTTTTTTTCGGCTAAAAAGGGAAATCTTGAAACGATATGATTTTGAAATTTTGAAAACATTTGATAAAAGTAAAGAATTAAATTTGATCTATTTTTAAACGAAATGTTAAGCGGGTATTTTTTTCTGCCACAGATTAAAAAGATATACACAGATTTTTTTTAATCATTTTAATCTTTTAATCTGTGACTATATTTTTAGCGAATTGAAAAAAATTAGTGAAAATTAGTGCAATTTCGTGGCAACTTTTTTTTACTGCAAAACTTCATGCATTGCTTTGGCTTTGAGCAAACATTCTTCATATTCTTTTTCTGGAATTGAAAGCGATGTTATAGCACTTCCAACTGAAAAAGAAACATACTTATTTTCCTCATTATATAAAATACTTCTGATCACAACATTAAAATCAAAATCGCCTTCAGGTGTAAAATAACCAACCGCCCCACTATATAATCCTCTTTTGGTTTCTTCAAGATTTTCAACAATTTCCATCACCGAAATCTTTGGAGCGCCCGTCATACTTCCCATCGGAAAAGTTGTTTTTAAAACATCAATTGCCGAATATTGCGGATCTAATTTTGAAGTGATTGTAGAAATCATCTGATGCACTTGCAAAAACGAATAAATGCCACAAAGTTCCTCGACTTCAACAGAACCTTTTTGCGATGTATGCGACAAATCATTTCTCACTAAATCGGTTATCATGATATTTTCTGCACGTTCTTTTGCATCTGAAACTAAAACGCTCTTTGATTTTTCATCTTCAATGGGATCTGCAAAACGCTTAGAAGTACCTTTAATTGGCTGTGAAATAATCTTATCTCCAACTTTTTTCAAATAGCGTTCTGGTGAAGCAGAAAGCAAATAGTGTTTGTAATTTTTAAAGAAAACTGAAAAAGGCGCCTGTGAAATTTCATTCAACCTCTGAAACTTTTCTAACGGATTTATAACGGCATTTTCAGCATAAAATTCCATACAGAAATTTGCTTCGTACATATCTCCAATATGAATATGTTCGAGCATTTTATTTATTTTCTGAATATATAATTCTTTAGAAATACGCTGTTGAATATTTAATTTTTCATCACTTTCGACTTTCGACTTTCGACTTTCGACTATTCCCTCAAAATCTTCCTCAACCTCATCATCGCAAAGCATTAAATATTGAATTTCAAGTTCATTTCCTTTTAGGATAAAAACTTTTTTGGGCTGAAAGAAAAACAAATCAGGAAAGTTCAAACCATCAAAATTATCAGAATGAAGATTTTCAATACCATTCTTTAAATCATAAGAAAGATATCCGAAAAGCCAGTCTTTTGTATTTTGCTGATATTGTTTTAAATCTTCAAAAGCATTGTAATAATCTGTTTTTAAAGATGTAAAAGCATCTACTGCCAATATGCAATCAAAATTAGAATACTGCTGCGGATAAGAATTGCTGTCTAAAAAAACGACTTCGCGAAATTGCTGCGCCCAGCTTAAAATCTGTTCTTTAAACAGTTTCGGATTAGCAATATTTTTACGGATGGAAACTCTCAAAAATGGTAATTTTAAAGGTCAAAATTACGACAAAAATCTTTCATGAGCGGAATGCAAAAAAAATAATCCAATGATTTGAATTACATTGTAAAACTGTTAAAAATACATTCTTTTTATAAGAAAAAATTCGTTATATTTGATATACAATTAGAATAATCCTAAAACAGCATTAATTTAATTGTAAAATCCTTAAAAAAGAACCTCAAAAAAAATAATTTGTGATTCTCATTTGAGCTTTAGATTGCATCTTTTCCAATAACTTAATTATATTTTTTAACCCTTAAAAAATCCTAAGTATTATGAAAATTGCCACAATTATTGTCCGCGTTTTAATCGGTCTTTTGCTGCTTTTCGCCTCTATCAGTTATTTTTTCCATCTAATGCCTGAGCCAGAAACTACAGGAAACTTTAAAGCTTTTAATGTAGGTTTAATGGCTTCGACGTATTTAATGCCACTGGCAAAATCTATCGAATTGTTGTGTGGAATTGCATTTGTAACTGGCCGTTATGTAACTTTAGCAAACATCTTGATCTTACCGATTACGGTAAATATTTTGTTTATCAATTACTTCCTTACCCCAGATGGTCTGCCAATTGCAGTTCTTTTGTTTATAGGAAATCTATTCTTGATTTACAGATATTGGGATAATTATAAAAGTATTTTTACTGCATAAATATTTTTAGCTCAAAATAAAAAGTCCGTCCCATCCGTCAAGTTCTAACGGGTTGGGACGGACTTTTTATTTTTAATTTGCCTTATCATGTTTTACCCAGACCAAATCGGTTACTTTATACCCAATTTCCTGAGCTTTGATAAGAAAATCTGCTTTTATACTTTCTGGAATAGTTTTTTCCCTAGAAAGTATCCACATGTATTTTAAACTTTCTCCAGCTACAAGTGCGTATTTATAATCAGGATCGATTGCTACGACATTGTAACCAGAATAAAAAGGACCAAAAAATGAGACTTTCAGCATACCAATATTGTCTTTTTTGACAAATCTAGCTTTCCCGACACTTTGTTCCCATTTGTCTTTTTTGACATTATAGCCCTTATTATCGACTTTTATAGTTTTATCTTCGTTTAAAGAATATTCGGCGGTTACATTGTCCAGATCTCTCTCCCATTTGTAATCTAATCTGGCAATTTCATACCATTTTCCGAGATATTTTGTGCTGTCAAAGTTTGTTACAGCTTTTGCATTTTTTGGAATTCCGCCTCCACAAGAGTACAATGCGATTCCAATCCCTGCTCCAATTAGAATCGGAGCGATATATTTACTTTTCATAATACTATCTTTTTAATAATCATAAAGATAACACCTGAAATACCCATCTAATTTACAAAATTATTTTTGATTATTATATTATATCACGCTTAAATATATCGCATAAAAAAACCGCTAGATTGCTCTAACGGTTTTATATTTGATTTAAACGTAAAATTATACGTGTAAAGCTCTATTTTCTGTAGCTGCCAATGCTGCTTCTTTTACCGCTTCCGCGAAAGTTGGGTGTGCATGGCTCATTCTTGAAATATCTTCAGCAGAAGCTTTAAATTCCATTGCAGTAACCGCCTCAGCAATTAAATCGGCTGTACGGGCACCAATCATGTGAACCCCTAAAACCTCATCTGTTTTTTCGTCAGCAAGAATTTTTACGAATCCGTCTAAGTCAGCACTTGCTCTTGCACGTCCTAACGCTTTAAATGGGAAACTTCCAGATTTATACTTCACTCCAGCAGCTTTCAATTGCTCTTCAGTTTGTCCAACTGCTGCAACTTCTGGCCAAGTGTAAACTACACCAGGAATTAAGTTGTAATCAATATGTGGTTTCTGACCTGCTAAAATTTCAGCAACCATTACTCCCTCTTCCTCTGCTTTATGCGCTAACATCGCTCCACGAACAACGTCACCAATTGCATAAATATTTGGAACATTTGTTTGTAAATGATCGTTTACTTCAACTTGCCCTCTGTCTGAAATTTTAACTCCAGCTTTGTCAGCGTTTAATCCGTCTGTGTAAGGACGACGACCAACAGAAACTAATGAATAATCTCCTTCAAGAGTGATTGTTTCTCCTTTTGCATTTTCAGCTTGAACCACAACAGCATCACCGTTTCTTTCAACTGATTTTACTTTATGAGAAACATAGAATTTCATTCCTTGTTTTTTCAACACTTTAGTCAATTCTTTAGAAAGAGCTCCGTCCATTCCCGGAATGATTCTGTCCATGAATTCTACTACAGAAACCTGAGCTCCTAAACGCAAGTAAACTTGTCCAAGCTCGATTCCGATAACTCCACCACCGATGATAACTAGGTGTTTTGGAACTTCTTTTAAAGCTAAAGCCTCAGTAGAAGTGATGATTCTTTCTTTATCAATTTTGATGAATGGTAAAGAAGATGGTTTTGATCCTGTAGCAATTACAGTATATTTTGCTTCGATAGTTTCTGACGTTCCGTCAGCTTTTGCAATTGCAATGTGTGTTGCATCTACGAAAGAACCTAAACCATTGAAAACAGTGATTTTATTTTTATCCATCAAGTAGTTGATACCACCTACGGTTTGATCTACAACTGCTTGCTTGCGCGCGATCATTTTCTCTAAATTGATTTTTACATCTCCAGAAACTTCGATTCCGTGATCTGCGAAATGAGCAATTTCAGCATAATGATGAGAAGAAGATAATAATGCTTTTGAAGGAATACAACCTACGT
>Ga0308157_10002461_pt1 | contig 30275 bp, 35 predicted proteins | sample PhyBR1_FD_201035 | JGI IMG/M metagenome (GOLD analysis project Ga0308157, IMG submission 201035) | Phyllosphere microbial communities from UC Gill Tract Community Farm, Albany, California, United States - DLSLB.R1 | ecosystem: Host-associated > Plants > Phyllosphere > Unclassified | place: USA...
TTAATTATATCGAGTGCGATTACAATCGCTGGCGTCGTCACAGTGCCTGTGGCGGTCTTAGCCCGGAACAGTTTGAAAACCAAAACCTCGCTTAGGGCCGTGTCCACATTACGTGGGTAGGATCAGTACACCGTCTGGAAAAAACTACCACGCGCACCTCCACGCGCGCCGCAGCAGACACTATGTATGACCTGGCCTGCGAGCTGTTCCCAGACTGGACTCCTGATTTCGATGCTATGCGTCAGGAGGTAAACCAATGAGCAGGAACTTTATCTGGCGTGCAGTAGCTCACTCTGCATTGATTAATCGCGATGAAACCCATGTTTTTGTCGATGCTCCTGATTATGAAACTGCAAAACAACATCTTTATGAGCGCTTGTCTGATGAATGGGGCATTCCGCGTGGGTTCATTGACTTCTATAACCTGTGGAATGAAGAACAACTACGAGAAATGTCGGCAGGGAAAAAGATTCCTAGTGGGCTTCAATTACTCGAGACAGGGGGAGGTAATGGGGAGGTTTATTACGACCATTCACCTCTGATTCTGGTTGCATCAGCTATGCTTCGCGAAATCTTGGAGTACGCACTGCGTCAGCCGGAGGTGCGTCATGGCTGATACGAAAATTCCTCATTCTGTCGATGCCGAGCAGGCCGTACTGGGCGGGCTGATGTTGGAGAACGCGCGCTGGGATGACGTGGTGTCTGTCCTGCGTGACGCTGATTTTTATATCCCGTCGCATCGCCGTGTTTTCCAGGCCATGGGGCAACTGATGGCGGTTAATCAGCCTATCGACCTGATTACGCTGTCTGAGTCGCTTGAAAAGAACAATGTACTTAAGCAGGTTGGCGGTTTTGCTTATCTCGCTGAGATGTCCAAAAACACACCGAGTGCAGCGAATATCGAAGCGTATGCCAACATTGTCGCAGAGCGCAGCAGACTACGTCGTCTGCTGAATATGGGACGAGAGTTGAGTGCCGAGGCAGCAACTCCGCAGGCAAAGTCAGAGTTGCTAACTGAGCGGGTAGAAAAGCAGCTGCTGGAACTGTCGGAACAGGTGTATACCCAGCAAAACGTCTGCCTGATAGATGGCCTGGATGCGGTAGTCAGCCGACTGGGAAACGTCACCGGAGGAACCGGTGTGACCGGAACCCCAACAGGCTTGTCATTGGTTGATGAGATCACTTGTGGTCTGCAGGATGGGGAGCTGACTCTGCTGGCCGCGCGGCCAAGTATGGGTAAGACCGCATTTTCACTGGCGTGTTGCGTCGGTGCGCTGGAAGGCACCGATCGGCCGGTATTCTGCTTCAGCCTGGAGATGCCGCGGGAGCAATTGCTGCAGCGTTTTCTGGCGATGCTGGGCAGAGTGGATTTGACCCTGTTCCGCAACGGTCAGCTTGATGATGAGCATTGGGCGCGTATTTCCGAGGCCATGGGAATTATGACGGCCTGGAATGACCGTCTGATTATTGATGACACGTCCGCGCTGACGCCAGCACAGCTTCGTTCACTGGTGCGCCGTTATACACGTTTGTATGGCCGGCCGGCGCTCATCATGGTCGATTATCTGCAGCTGATGCGTGCGCCTGATTTTGAAAACCGCACACAGGAAATCTCGGAAATATCCCGCAATCTGAAGGCGCTGGCCAAAGACACACAATGTCCAGTGTTGGCGCTGTCGCAGCTGAATCGGACGCTCGAACAACGGGCTGACAAACGTCCGATGAACAGTGACCTGCGCGACTCCGGTGCACTGGAGCAAGATGCCGATGTGATCGCCTTTATTTACCGGGACGAGGTGTATTACCCGGATTCTGAAGATGCCGGCACCGCCGAGATTATATTCGGTAAGCAACGTCAGGGGCCAACAGGCATGGTGCGCGTTCAGTACGAACAGCAATACACGGCATTCCGTGATTTGGCCTTGCCTGAATTTCAGGGAGGAGCTTAATCATGGGACGTATCAATACCAAAAAAATTGACCTGGGGAGCGCATTGCTTCAGCAGGGCAAGACTGCAGTAGGCACTAGTAGTAATGCTCCTGCTGAAGGGGCCTTACCTGCCACGGAAATGCCGATGGTGCTGACTCTGAACGAAGTCAGTCCTTTCCCGGATAACCCAAGAACCTCCCGTAATCCACGGTATGAGGAAATCAAAGCTTCAGTGCGGGCGCGTGGCCTGGATACGGTGCCTAAAATAACGGCAGATCCTGAGCGTCCTGAGCTGGGCTTCTTCTTTAGTGACGGGGGAAATACTCGCCTTCAAATTTTGTCGGAACTGTGGCAGGAAACGGGAGATGAACGGTTTTTCCGTATTTCCTGCATGTTTAAACCGTGGCCCGGCCGACTTTCGTGTTTGATTGGTCACCTGGCTGAGAATGAAGTTCGAGGCGAACTGAGCTTTATTGAAAAGGCTTTTGGTATCAAACAAGCGCGGGAGTTTTTCGAAGAGAACTTGGGTAAGAAGGTTTCTTTGCGTGAACTCTCCAACCTTTTGGGTCAAGAAGGTTACCCGGTACATAACTCTAATATCAGCCGGATGGAAGATACTATCCAATATTTGTATCCTCATATGCCGAATCTTCTTAAATCGGGTTTAGGGAGACCTCAAATACAACATTTATTGTCGTTACGAGTTAATGCATATAAAACATGGGATAACTTTTCCTCAGACAACGCGCCCGTTAAGGATTTTGAGGAAGTATTTGGGGCTGTTTGCGCACATTTTGATGATCCTGATGCATATTCTCTTGAAATGTTCAGGGATGAACTGATTGGTGCATTGGTTAAAGCTCTCCCACATCCATCTCTGAATTACGATCGCTGGCTCCTCGAGCTGGATCCAAAAGAACAAAATCGCCGGCAACAGCTTGGGGAAATTGAGCCGTTGAAAAGCGTCTCCAGTTTCGCTACTCAGCCGATGGTTGAGTCAACAGTTGATGTTGGATCATCTATCCCGCCTCTTTCCTCCGATGTACTGGAACCGTGTACGCCAGCGTTGACGTTGAGCAGCGCGCTGGACGAACAGGGAAACGCAGAGGAAGGAACACTTGATTCATCTTCTGCTGGGCCAGGTACGTCAAGTACACCTCGGATTGAAACCCAGGATGATTTATATGGCGCGCCCCCGGTTCTTTCCGGAGATGTTGACGTACAACCCTCACCAGGCATTTCCGAGACAAAGACTGCTGGGGCAGGACAACCTGCGCAACCGGGTCCTGTAGCACCGGAAGTTACCCCGAACGCTGAGGGATCGGAAGTCGCCTTCGCTGAAGAAGGGCTTGAGCCAGTGGTTTCTGTCTGGGCCATCCCGGCCCTGCAGGATGACATTGAACACCTGCAGGGCATGGCTTATCGCCTTGCTTTCGAACTGGCCGAACAAGCCGGCTGCGAAACCGAGCTTAAAGCCGATAAAGCAACGCTGATCGCGGCGGGGTATTGCCTGGCCACACAGCAATCATCCCCATTCACTGCACTGCTTCTCTCTCTGACTGGGCCGACACCGGCGAATGATACCTGTTCATTTAGCGAAGCGTTGATTGGTGCCGCTGATGGCGCCGGGTTCCCGTTGCTTGATGATATCCATGCTGTGAAGTTTCTGCGTCTTGTACGCGTTCTTCGCCGCCTGCGCGAGCTGCAGCGTGATGTCGTTACTGAGGGGGAAGACTCATGAGCCATTCACAACGACAAGCGCGGCTGGTGAAACTGGTCCGCAAACTTCTTGAACTCGCCCGGAGCAACAGTAATGCCCATGAAGCCGGGCAAGCATTGTCCCGCGCTCAGAAGCTGATGGCGAAATACGGTATCACGGAGCTCGAGGCGAACATCTCCTCTATTCAACAGTCGCCAACCAAAGACGCTCCATCTCAGTCATGGGACAAAATCCCGGAGTGGATGAGCCTGTTGACCTGGACCGTCGCCAATGCGTTCGGCTGCCGGCACTACTTTTCTTCCTTTGAAAGCCGAACTGGGTTAAAGCGTCGCAACGTCACGTTCTACGGCTTCAGTGAACGTCCTGCCGTTGCTGCTTATGCCTTTGATGTGCTGAGTCGCCAGCTCAAGGACGCTACGGCAGCTTACCTGAAAACCCAGAATAAGCGCCTGAAAATGGCGACGCGCCGGGCGCGAGCAGAGCAGTTCCGTGCAGGTTGGGTCGAAGGCGTCCGCCGAATTGTCGATGTTTTCAGCGTATCGGAGCATGAACAAGAGCTGATGTCTGCGTGGTTGGAACAACAGGGCATGAGCACGCTGAAAACCCGCTCGGTAAAACAATGTCGCGGTGATGCCATCGCGCGTAGTCAGGGCTATCTGGCAGGACAAAATGCTCGTCTGCATCACGGGGTTGACGGTTGTGGACCTGCAGGTATTGGCTACAGCGCCGGGGAGGACAAATGAATAAAAGCCCCCTGACCAACGGACACATCGAGATATTTTCAACTTTTATGACGGTTGTTCTTGTTTTATACGCCGGCGGTGCGATTGTCCTTTTTTATAATCAATTGCGTTTAAAACTACGGACACGGGAAAAAGGGTGGCAGGTTTCTTTATTACCTTATTTGCTCTTGTTCTTACCGGTTGTGGCGGCAATATTCGTCGTGCTTGGGAGGTCTTCGTGAATCCTGCGCTGATTGTTATCTGCTTTTGTATTGTCATGTTTTTTCTAATGGCGTTTCGAGATACGGATTTAAAGCGTCTTATCAAGGACAAAGACAACTTTTTTTGCAGCCTCTTTTATTTTTGCTGCCTCTTATATTGTTTTTTCTGGCGGCGATTTTTGTGTTGGTCGCGGCTCTTATTAATTTGTTCACCAGGGGGTACTACTAATGAGTAACAGCTTGTCACAGGCAACAAACAGCCTGCTCACGCAGCTCGTCATGGAGCTCAAATCCGGCTATATCCGCCGCTGTGAGTCTCTCGGACTCACGCCAGAGGAAATGCAGATGCTGAACGGTCTGACCGTCGATGATCTGTATTACTTGCTGAACAGCTCCGTCTCGGTGCTCACGTTCCAGATCCATCACGAGAATTTTGCCTTGATGCTGCAGCAGGCCCGTCGGGAACAGCAACGGATGCAACGTATCGACCGTGCACTGGCGCTGGGCGGTTCTATCGAGATGATGCAGCACTTTTTTGGCCTGTCCAGTGTCGAGGTCTCTGCTCGCCGGCGTATGACGGGGATCCAAATCCGTCAGGGACGCTGTTCGACGCTCAGTGATGAGGACAATGCATCACTGTGGCGCCAGTGGCAGAAAGCAGACATCGATGATCCGTCCAGCGCTGACGGCCTGGACGTCATGATGCTCGCGGCTGAGCAGATGGATGTGTCGTTAACAGCGGTCTGGCACGCGGTGCGAAGTTTTGATGGTGCACAGACTCGCACGGTCCGTAAAGCGATCCAGTCAGTACGTAATAAAGCCGGTGTCGGGGAGGAGCTTGTAAGGAGGTCAGCATGAAGCCGTTAGTGTTGATGCCGGGGCTTTATGCCCCGCGTTCCGCCCCTCCTGCCTGTCAGAGAAAAGCGCGGGAACAGGTGAGACGTTTTCGCCAGGGGGAAAGGAATTACAAGGCACTGCATGTAAAAGGTAAGCACCGCAGCGGCCGTGCCTGGATGAAGATCAATATTAGTGACAGCTGGCGCCTGCTCAGCAGAAACAGTGGTGTTGATTGGGAGCTGCTGACCCACGAACGCTACAACAATGAATTATGGAAATGATGACATTCACCCTGTGCCTGCCTGGCGGGCACAGGCCTGAGTGCCGTTTGGCGATGTGCAGCACAGCTGTACGACAAATGATTGTGGCCACGCTTATCGGGCGTGGGCGAAAGGATAAGGATGCGCAAATTCGATGAGCATAAGCAAAAGACCCGATGACAGCCTGATCACTTATACGATTGAGCAGATGAATGCCCGGCTGGCTGAGCGAATATGCGACGAAAACCCAGCAGGCTCTGCCGATTTAACAAATCTGCGTAGTGGCCTGCTGTTCACCGGTAATGTCCACGATGCGGTACCACGTCGGCTGATGCTCGATACCCGGCTGTCTCCCCTGGATAAAATCGCGTGGGTAATGATCCGCCTCTACGCGCAACAAAACCAACAGAATCAGGGGGCCATGTTCCCGACCTACGACGAGCTGCAAAAGCAGCTGGCGTCGCCATTTAAGGGCAAGGCATCGCGTGAAACGGTCAGCCGGGTTCTGTTGATGTTGCGCCTGACGGGCTGGCTGAGCCTGTGCCGCCGTGTGCGTGACAATAACGGGAGGGTACGCGGGAATATTTACTCTCAGCATGATGAGCCGCTCTCAGCGTGTGATGCGGAAAGTCTGGATCCGACCTGGCTTGATACCGTGGCAGCCGCATGTGAGCACAAGAACCGGTCTGTCAGCCAGACGGCCTGGTCGGTATTGTCCGACATCCGCAACGACCCGACGATGCGTCACTATCACTCGCAATTGAATGTGATGGCGCAGCGTCTGGGCGCTCCTCAAACCCCTCAAGAGATGGCCGCGAAGATGGCATTGCATGAAGAAAATGCCGGCAGTTCGGTAACCGAACCCAGTGAAAAATACCCCGGTTCGGAAACCGAACTCAGTCAATTTAAGCCTAGTTCGGTATCCGAACTGGGTGAAATACGAGGTAAGAAGATACAGAGTTCGGATTCCGAACTAAGTCTAAAATCAACAGGTTACAGCAAGTCTGCGAAACCGAACTGTAACGTACGTTCTTTCACACAAAGTGTGAATAAAAAAACGTACGTTCCGCGACTGCCTGAAGCATTGCAGCAACGCATACCGGAAGCTGACCTGCAGCAAATCCATGCCCAGTTACAAGCCTTACCGACTGACGTTGCTCGCCAAGTGCTGGAAAGCCTGAGCGTTGCCCTGACCCGTGGAGAGGTGAGTAACCCGACCGGCTGGCTGTTCAGCATGATGAAACGGGCCCGTAACGGGGCTCTGTTTGCCACCACAACTCCTTCAAAACCGGCTAAAACCGAGCCTGTACGTCCGCAGCGCCCTGCAGAAGCGTCCCGAAAAGCGCCTGGCCAGGTTGCAAGCCGCGAGCATGTGAGTGCCCTTGTGGCAAAACTGCGGCAGGGGATGGCCAGAGCCAGGAGCGGGAAGTGAATTTCACATTGGAGCGCGATTTGATGACTTTTGGTGCTGACAGTGTCAGCAGTGGTTTAAAAGCGTTCGATGCTGACAGTGTCAGTAGTGGTTAATAAGTGTTCGGTGCTGACAGTGTCAGCAGTGGTTAATAAGTGTTCGGTGCTGACAGTGTCAGTAGTGGTTAATAAGTGTTCGGTGCTGACAGTGTCAGCAGTGGTTAATAAGTATTCAGTGCTGACAGTGTCAGCAGTGGTTTAAAAGCGTTCGGTACTGACAGTGTTAGCAGTGATCGAAGAGTCTTCAGTGTTGACAGTGTCAACAGTAGTCGCGGTGTGCGATATGCATAACCGTTTTTATTCAGAGAACAAAAAGAGTTTTGGATTGCTGGAATAAGGTGCTGCCGAGACTATCTCAAGCCAGACATTCCAGATATATCCTCAACAGGAGAAGGAGCCACAAATGGCAGACACGACCGAAAGTGCACAGCGCAAACTCGCGCCGGCAAAGGCTGGGGCCCTCAAGTCCACGCTGACGGTACAGTTACACACCCAATATGCCATCCTGCTGTGGGAAGGGCGCCAGCGAGATAAAGAAGCCAATAAACCCCAAATCGTCGGTATGCCGCAGGTGATTGCGCGAGCCGGCAAAATCAATGCCGATTCAAACGATGATAACCCTTACGCCGACCATGCCATGTTGTTACTTGAAGAAGCGATCGAGCGCGGTACCGGACGGCTGCAATCGGCCGTTGCTGACCTGGAAAAAACCTTGTCCAGCTTGCCTGGACAGGTATCAATGTCAGAGGTGGCGTCGGTTTCTCCTCTGAACATCGGTGTTTTTAGCCGAACGCCACTGGGTTATCGTTGCGTTTGGTTGCTTGTTGGGTTTGACCAACTGGCGATGAAAGCCTTCCAGGCCTGGCATTATGGGCTGATCTCCCGTCAAAAACGTGATGATTTACTGAGCCAGGGCGGGCACTGGGTACGCCAGGTTTATGGTGTTGTCCAACAATACCGTTCGGTCGCAGCGACGCGTGATGATATTCGACTGCAAACCCCTGCCGGCATTGATGCTGTAAAACGCCTGGGGCAGCCTGATGCTGACATCATGAGTGGGGCTAAACGCTCTGCTTTTTCACCTGCACTTCGTCCGGCTAAAGGAGACACTGCATGAGTAATGACAGCTTGAAGTCCTTACGCTCCACGGTTGCTGCCTGTCTATTCGGAAGTTTTCTGCTGTCAGGGTGTACGACGTCAGAGATGGCCGAGTGGAATCAAAAAATCAGCGACGCAGCTCATTCTATTGCCAGTGGTTCGGGGGCGAGTTCAGGTGGAATGCCCTGGATGACCAAGGCCGGTGCTACCGGTCCTCGCAAGGATGTTCAGCATACCTATACGCTTCCGGTGGATGTTGATACTGCGGCTGCTCGGTTGAAAAGCCACTATCAGTTTATCACCACTGACGAGCTTGAAAGTCTCCGTCAGCGCGATCAGTACGGCGACTGGAGTGCCGGCTCTATTGACGAGGCGCGGCCGGAATGGGCTGCACAAAAGGGCAGTTACTACAAGATGGGCCAGGAGTGGAAGGATAACGATCGCCTGATGCTGGAAGTCGAGAAGTCCGGTGCCGGCAGTCGCCTGAAGGTTACCTATAGCTCACCGGACAGCACCCACCTGACCGACGCCTATCTGCGCCGCCTGATGACCCAGCTGCAGCAGGTTGCCAAAGGCCAGCGCTGACTGACGGAGGTGTCTTGATGCAACTTTACCTGTGTGAAAAACCGTCCCAGGGAAAAGACATTGGCGCCGTTCTTGGCGCCAACCAACGCAAACAGGGTTACCTGACCGGGGCTGGCGTGATTGTTACCTGGGCAATTGGTCACCTGCTGGAGCAAGCCCAGCCCGAGACCTACGGCGAACAGTATGGCAGCCCTTGGCGAGAGTCGGTTCTGCCCATAGTCCCGACACAGTGGAAAATGGAAGTCAAAAAGGATACGGCTGATCAGTTTGCCGTTATCCGTGGTCTGCTCAAACAGGTTGATTCGGTCGTGATCGCGACGGACGCCGACCGGGAAGGGGAAGTGATAGCGCGCGAGCTGCTGGAATATTGCAAGTTTACCGGCCCGGTTGAGCGGCTCTGGCTTTCGGCGCTCGATGAAACCAGCATTCGCCAGGCCCTGGCCAACAAGCTGCCGGGCAGCAAGACAGCTCCGCTTTATGAAGCCGGTTTAGCCCGCGCGCGCGCGGACTGGATGACCGGCATGAACCTGACCCGGCTTTATACGCTGAAGGCGCGGGAACAGGGTTATGGCGAGGTCTTGTCTATCGGCCGCGTTCAGACGCCGGCGCTGGCGCTGGTCGTCAACCGCGACCGTGAAATCGCTAATTTCGTCTCAAAGCCCTACTGGCAGGTTCAGGCCACACTGCAAACGGACGGCATCAGTTTCCCGGCCAGCTGGGTGCCGGCGGCCAATTACTGTGACGAAGAAAAGCGCTGTATTCACCAGAACGTTGCCCAGGCGGTGGTGCAGCTCTGTCAGCAAACCGGGCAGGCGGTGGTGCTGGATGTCGGTACCGAACGCAAGAAAGAATCAGCACCACTGGCGTTTGATCTTGGTTCACTGCAGCAGGCCTGCTCGCGAAAATGGGGGATGGGCGCTAACCAGGTATTGAGCATCGCCCAGTCACTGTACGAGATCCACAAAGCAACGACCTATCCGCGTACTGACTGCGGTTATCTCCCCACTTCAATGCTGGCTGAAATCCCGGATGTGCTTAATGCCATTACCCTAACGGATCCGACACAAGGCGCGGTGGTTGCTTCGCTGGATACCGGTTTTGTCTCCCGCATTTGGAATGACAAAAAAATCACGGCGCACCATGGCATTATCCCGACCAAGCAGGCATTCGACCTGAGCAAGCTGTCAGCTGATGAACTCAAGGTTTATCAGCTGATACGTCAGCACTACCTGGCGCAGTTCCTGCCGCTGCATGAGGTTGATGTCACGGAAGCGACGTTCAATGTCGGTGGCCAACTGTTCCGCACACGCGGCAAGGTAGAAGTGATTGCCGGCTGGAAAGCACTGTTTCAGCGGGAGGAGCGTGACGATAAGGAGAAGCATGATGAGTCGGAGGATACACGCCTGCCGGCCCTGGAAAAAGGGCAGCCTTGCACTGTTGCCGGCGCTGAACTTAAAACGCTGCAGACCAAGCCGCCGAGTCATTTTACTGATGGCACGCTGATAGCGGCAATGAAGAACGCAGCGGCGTTTGTCAGCGACCCGCAGCTGAAGAAAGTGCTCAAGGAGAATGCAGGATTGGGGACAGAAGCGACCCGGGCCGGTATCCTGGAAACGTTGTTTAAACGGGGTTATCTGGAGAAGAAGGGGAAATTTTTGCTGTCGACGCCGATCGCCGGCGAGCTGATTGATGCCTTGCCGACAGCACTGACGAACCCGGGCATGACCGCGCTCTGGGAGCAGGCGCTGGATGAAATCGCCCAGGGAAAAATGACGCTTGGGACGTTCATGGACCGTCAGGCACAGTGGGCGACGCATCTGGTCGACAAAGGAAAGACACAAGCGGTCAAATTCACCGCGCCGCCATCCCCTCCCTGCCCATTATGCAGCGGTACCATGCGCCGGCGTACAGGTAAGAAAGGTGGTGGTGCATTCTGGGGCTGCAGCAATTACCCGACCTGCCAGGGGATCATCAACATCGATGCCAAAAGTGGCGGTAAGGGCAAGCGTTATAAGGGAAAATCGGCGGCTAAAAATAAAACAACCAGATTAGAGTAAGAGATTGTCTGATGTTAATCCCAGAAAGTTTTGCTAAGGTTAGCTGGCTTTCTTATGCAGAATGCACAGGTACCCCGTAACTGCGGTGGTGGAAAAATTCTTCCATGGTTTTTTTCTGCTTCAGTTCGGTCAGTGACCCCCACACTCAGGTTGACTGACAAGGCGCAAGCAACTCCGTGAAAAACGCGCCGGGACACTAGGTTCTCCCCGGAGTTAGACAGAATATTCATCAGGTTAAGGTACTGACCCCGCGGCGTTGATTTTTGGATCAACGCCGTTTTTATTTTCTGGCTCGCAAAAATGATCATTACGGTTGACACTCACTTAACTTGCATTAAAAATGAACAGGCTTACTTGTTGTCTTCGGACAACCAGCCAATGCTTCAGCACTCTGTGAGAAGCGCCTTCGGGTGAGTGCCAGCCAAAGTTTCAGCGGTCTGTGAGAAACGCCTTCGGGTGACTGCAAATAGCCTCGTAGCCTGAAAGAGGAAGCCCCAGTGGCGGTAACCCTGTTTAACCTTTGAGAACAGGGATCACTTAACGGTGATGAAGGTCCATTTCACAATTCAGACAGTCTGCACTGACGTACGACTTTGCAGACTCCCGACGGGAAATACTTTTCCCGTCAGGGAAGGTGTATTTCTCCGTCACCGAATCTACACTCCATGGAGAAAACATCATGTCTAACCCAGCTCAAACTCAACAAAATGCCACCAAAAACACTGAATACTTCAACCTGACCATCAATGGTATGGGGTATCTCAGTAATGTTCGCCAGGTTAACGGTCCTAACGGCACCTTTATCAGCTGTGTTGTTAATGCACTGTCCGGTCCTACCGATAACGCCAGCTATACGCGTTTCGATTGTACCGTTGCAGGCAAAGAAGCAAGCAGCCTGATTAATCGTTGCCAGAAAGCCTGTGACGAAGACAAAAAAGTTCTGATTGGTTTTGTGCTCAGCAATCCCAAAACGGACATCTTCACGCTCAACAGCGGCGAACATGCCGGTGAACAGCGTGTCAGCCTGAAAGCGCGCCTGATTCGTATCGATTGGATCAAAATCGGTCAGGAAAAGGTGTATCAGTCTGAAAAACCTCACTCCCAGCCGCCTCAGCAGGGTTCTGCGCAGCCTAGCTACGCTGAAAACTCCTTCTGATAACGACTTCTCACGCCCCTTCCCGGGGCGTTTTTCCCTTTCCCATTCCTTATGAGGATTCGATTATGGCGTCTCGCGGCGTAAACAAAGTTATTCTTGTCGGTCACCTGGGCCAGGATCCAGAAGTCCGTTACATGCCTTCCGGCGGCGCAGTGGCTACATTGTCACTCGCAACCTCCGAGAGTTGGCGTGATAAACAATCCGGTGAACAGAAAGAGAAGACCGAGTGGCACCGTGTGGTGTTGTTCGGGAAACTCGCTGAAATAGCCGGTGAATACTTGCGTAAAGGTTCGCAGGTCTATATCGAGGGTCAGCTGCGGACACGCAAGTGGACCGACTCGGACGGTGTTGACCGCTACACCACTGAAGTGGCGGTCAATGTCGGTGGGTCGATGCAAATGCTGGGCGGCCGTTCTCCGGATAATGCCTCTGGCCAACGCAGCCAGAGCAGCTGGGGCAAGCCTCAACAGCCAACCCACAGCGGCACGCCGCCTCAACAGGCTCAACCACAGGCTCAGTCTGGCGGAAATGAACCGCCGATGGACTTTGACGATGACATACCGTTCCTGGGATTCGGCTACGGTATCGCAAAATCAGCCATTTACGCTCTGTGAGCGTCGGGGGAATTTATGCCGACCATTCTTAGAGTAGGTGGTTTTCGCTTTTACTTTTACAGTCATGAACCTAATGAACCGGCGCATGTCCATATTGATAAGGGCAATGCAACGGCTAAAATATGGTTACATGATGTCAGTATTGCGCGTAGTGTGGGGTTTGCATCACATGAACTGCGTATACTGCAGCGTCTGGTGACAGAACATCGGACACTTTTACAGGAGGCCTGGGATGCTTACTTTACGCAATGAAAATGATCTGCGTGTAATGAATGTCCGCATTGATGATGACCGTTTGTCGGTTGATTTGATGGATGGCCGAACTATTTCGGCACCGTTAGCCTGGTATCCCCGACTTGCGGCTGGTACGCCGGCGCAACGGGAAAACTGGGAACTTTGCGGGGCTGGAATGGGTATTCACTGGCCAGACCTGGATGAGGACTTAAGTACGGAAGGGTTGTTGATGGGAGCGAAAGGCATTACTCGTACACCTTCATTATCCTGATGTTATTCATCTTCATCTGACACTAAGCGCTGACCTTCGGGTCGGCGTTTTTTTTTGAATAGCAATAAAGAGTTGTTAATTGAGCGTCCCGGACGGTAACCGCACAGTGACACCTGTCAATTGTCACTGAACAGGAAACCTTCCGGATGAAAAAAACACTTGTAGTCTCCGCCCTGGCAGCCGTCATCCTGACGGGCTGCACCACGCAACAACCCCTTCAGCAGCGTGATGCGTCACTGGTCACACCGCCTGTCACCGTCACCCGCAATGTCCAGCCCGTTTCCCCGGATGCGTATGGCCAGGCACCGGAAGTCGTGCGCTATGACCGCTATCTGCTGGTCAGCACCGATCCGGCCGCTGTCCAGCGCGACCCGCTTTCTCAAATCATCGATATCCGCATTCCGGCTTCCGTCAAACCGACGGTGGCCGATGCGCTGCGTTACTCACTGCGCCAGTCCGGTTACACCCTGTGTGCGACCGGGCCGGCCAACGGCGTGTTGTATCGCCAGGCACTGCCGGCGGTGCAGTACCAGCTGGGGCCAATGCGTCTGCGCACCGCGCTTCAGGTCCTGGCGGGGCCGGCATGGCAGCTCGAAGTTGACGATGTGCAGCGCGTTGTCTGCCACAGCCTGCGGGACGGTTACCAGTTGCCGGCCTCTCAGTTGCCACCGTCGCCAACGCCACGCGTCTATCATGCAGCGCCGATCACAGCACCTGCAGGCACGATGGCGCCGCCGGCGATTAAACCTGTGTCTTCAACCGGAGGATGGCTGAAAAAATGACCGAGCATAACGAAGAAATGGTGCCTATGACGCCAGCTAAAAAAGGATTGCTGCGTAGCAAGACTTTTTGGCTGGTGACGGGCGGGGTGGTGGTTGTTCTGATTATCGGGATGGTTGGTGTCGGCGCCGTCAAACACGTTGACCAGCGTATTGCCCAGCTGGAGCAGGCGCAAAAAGCGCTGGCCCCTCAGGATGACATGACCTCGATGGCGGATGTGGTACAGGTGCATGCCAAACAGTTAAAAGCCCTGGCCGAGCGCCAGGATTCGTTGCGACAACGCCTTGAAGGTCTGGCCGTCACCAACAGGTTGCCCGAAAAGCTTGAGCAGCAGCTGCAGGCGCAGCAGGTTGAACTCAATGCACTCAACGACAGCCTTGAGGCGCTGAAAAAGTCAGCGGCAACGGCGCCGGCAGAAAAAACGACCCCTGCCGGCAAACCTTCTGCCTCCGTTCCGGCCGCGCCTTCGGCAACGGCAAAAATCCCCCCAAAGCACAAACCTACGCCGATTAAATCTGCCCCGCGTAAAGCGGTACGCCGTGTGGCGCGTAAAGCGCCATTCGTGCTGACCGGGGTGGAGCAGCGTGGGACAGCGGCCTTTGCGGCCGTGGCGCCGCAGGGATTCAGTGACCTCTCACAGGTTCGGCTGATTGGCGAGGGTGAGTCTGTTGCGGGCTGGACGTTGGTCAGTGCCGGCCACGGCCAGGCGACATTCCGTGTCAATGGTCGCCTTCAGACTGTCAGCGCGCAATAAGGAGTATCCGATGAAATTGAAATACAGCCTGTTCGCCCTGGTGCTACTGAGCCCGTTATCACAGGCGGCGCAGCAGACGGCCATCGAAAACAGTCAGTCAACACTGAGTCAGCTGCAGCAAAGCCAGGCCAACAAGATGGCTGAACAGGGTAAGCAGTGGGGACTGAGTGGTCAGGAGTACCAGCGTTACGAGCAACTGATGGAAGGGCCGCGCGGGACACAGTCCCCGGGGCTCGATCCGCTGACGGCGCTCGGCATCGAGGCCAAAAGCGATGCCGAGCGCAAGAAGTACGCGGAGCAGTGGGTGAAACAGGAGTTTGTCCGCACGGAGAAAGAGCTGAAGTTTCAGCGTGAGGTGGATGCGGCCTGGCAGCGCCTTGGTGTGCTGCCGGTCAACATGGGAAATGCGGCCGGCATCGCGCATGACAGCGGTGGCCGTCTGGCGCTGTTCGTGAAGGGCAAGGACTGCGGCCAGTGCGATGCGCGTCTGGCTGCGGTGCTGGCTGACAACCGTCCGGTCGACATTTACCTGGTCGACAGCAAAGGGGATGACGACGTGCTGCGTAGCTGGGCGAAGGCGCATCATATTCCGGCTGACAAGGTCCGTGCTCGTCAAATCACGCTCAATCACGATGGCGGCCGCTGGATGAAATTCGGCAACGGTCTGATGCCGGTCGTGCTGCAACAGGGGAAAAACGGATGGACTATCGCCGCGTTTTGACCGCAGGCCTGCTGCAGGCCACGTTGTTGTTTGCGCATGCCGCTGCAGCGCAGGATGTGCCGCAGGGTTATCGTGAGGTGGCGATGCGTCACGATGTGCCGCCGGAGTCGCTCTACTCGGTAGCCTTGACCGAGACCTCGATGTCACCGAAAGGCATTATTTCGGTGACCCGCGGCGCCGGCCCGGCACCGGATGTTGAACGTCCATGGCCGTGGACGATTAACGTGGCCGGCAAAGGCTACCGTTATGCCACCCGACTGCAGGCCTGGGAGGCGCTGCAGGGCTTCCTGAAGAAATACCCGCGCAAACGCATCGATGTCGGTATTGCCCAGGTCAACCTGGGCTGGAATGGCCATCACTTTACTTCGACCTGGGAAGCCTTCGAACCCTATACCAACCTGAACGCCGCGGCGGCCATCCTGCGAGAGTGCTACAACCGCAAGCCCGGCAGCTGGCTGGCAGCGGCTGGTTGTTATCACCACCCTGCCGGCGGCGCCCCCGCCGCGCGTTATAAATCCATCGTGAGAACCAAACTGGCGCGCCTCAATAGCAGCGGTACCCAAGCGACGCCAGTGGTTTCCCGCCATACCCCTGACCCGACGCCGGTAGCGACGCAGACTGCAGCGCTGACGTGGGTTGAGCCGAGGAGTCAATAAGCTGATGACCAATAAGCAACTGGAAGACCTGAAAGAACATCTGCCGGCAGCGCTGGCAACGTGGCAACAGTCCAAAGGCAGCAAAGTCACTGTGGGCTGGCTGCATGTGGCTAATCCTGAGGTTATCGCAGCGCTGCTAACTGAACTGGAAAAAGCACCGCAGCTCATTAAGGAGGCGGAAATCAGAGGTGTAGAAAAGTTGTCGGCGGCATTCAAATCCTGGTCTGGCGACAGCACTCATCGCGATTACGAAGCACAGCGGCACTGGGCTACTGCAAGCGAAGAAGCGTTGTCATTTGCTGATGACCTTCGCAATGGGACTAATGTTGAACAGGAAGGAGGGCATTATGAAGAACGTTAATTTTCTACTGTTCGGTCTGTGTCTGGTGACCTCCACGGCGTTGGCCAATCTGAACGTGATTGCCGATGTGGGCGGCGAGGACGCTTCCCCCTATTTTGAAGGCATTAACGCCCAGGGCGAGACGCCGGCATCACCCTCCGCCCAACCCGGAGTTGTCGATGCTCAGGCCACTATGTTGCCCGTGTCTACGCCAGAGCTTTCGCCCGGCGATGTGGCTGACAGGCCTCTGCAGTTACCGGGGATTGGTGCCCTGTTTATTGTGGGCGATGACGACGCCAGCCGCAGCTGGCTGCAGGCAAATGCAGACGGGCTCAAGTCGCGCCATGCTGCCGGCCTGGTTGTGAACGTCAGCAATCTGCCTGCTTTGCAGTCGCTGCAGGCGCTGGTTCCCGGTGTAGCGATGGCGCCGGCTTCAGGCAGTGAACTGGCGCGCCGCCTACAGCTGTCAAACTACCCGGTCCTCATCACCGATACCGGCCTGTCCCAGCAGGTCACGCCATGATGTCCCCGCAGCACGTTGGCGCGGCCCTGATAGCGAGTCCGCTGCTGGCTGTCTTGCTTATCGGGCTGTTTATTGTGGTGATGGCCACGCTTAACCTGCGTGGCCGTGAGTCGGCCTCCGCACGGCGCCACCGGCGTTACCGTGCGACGGCCGCCCGCGTTCTGCAGCGACTGCCCCAGTTGGGCGGTGATGGCCAGCGCTTGATGTACCTGCGCAAAATCAATCCCTACGTTTTTGAAGAGCTGCTGCTCCTGGCGTTCGAACGTCAGGGGTATGCGGTTATCCGCAACAGCGCTTACAGCGGTGACGGTGGCCTGGACGGTCAGGTTATCATCGGCGACCAAAAATACCTCATCCAGGCCAAGCGTTACGGACGGGCTATTACACCGTCCCATATCAAGAGTTTTGGCGCGTTGTTGCGGCATCACCACTGTCAGGGCTTTTTCATTCATACCGGCCGTACCGGCCAATTGAGCCGGGCTTTGCTGCAGAACCATCCCCACGTTCATCTGGTCAGTGGCCAGAAATTGCTGGCGCTGCTTGCCGGTAAAACGGAATGGCTGTCTTTTTTGCCGGAAAGTACGGTAACCAAACGGAGTACCCCCAATGTCGAATTGTTCTAATTGTGTTGCTGTGGTCACCACTCTTCTGTCCACGGTATTCAGAGCCTTGTTTGTCTGGCCCGGTGTGGTTCTGGCTATTTTTGGCTTCATCTTTTTTATCGCAACTCTCTGTGATGAAGGCGCGCAAAAGGCTGCCTCATACATGGCGGACACAGCGCAGGAATACCGTACAGCCCCTGCCGGGATGGTGATGGTACGCACGTGCCTGCACCCAGATGATGCTGTATGGGATATCACCACAGGTTCGGCGGCGGCACCGGTACTAAAACGGGATTGTAAACCTAGTCCGAAGACGTTCGCTGACGTCGCCAGGCAAGAGCGGCGCATCATTCTCTGGATCGGGAGTGTGCTTATCGTCCTTGGCATGTTGTTTGAACTGTTTTATTTGCTGTACCGCCGTCGCCAGATGAATCTGAACGTTGTTTACGGAAGTATCAATGCGAGAGGTGAGTATCGTGCTGTGACCTACCTCGGTGAAGCCAATACTGATGAATGTCGCCGCTCTCCATCACGTGATGGCGGAGTGACCGGGTATAACAAGGATGGCCGCAATGAGTAACCGGCATGTGATGGAGGCGTTGCTGCGCCCGGCGGTAGAGCTCAATACGGCGATTGTATCAGGGGCCGCCGCTGTGGTCTGTGCTGTCGCGCCCTGGTCGGTAGCGCTGGCGCCCGAGGTGAGCTATGTCACCGCCGGCAGTTTTGCGGTGTTGGCTGCCATACGCGCCCGTCAGGGCATGCAGGTGATCCGCTATCGTCGTAACCTGCGCCAGCTACCGCGGTATGTCATGACCAGTGCCGAAATCCCGGTTAGCCGGCAACGGCTGTTCCTGGGCAAGGGTTTCCGTTGGCAGCAAAAACATACCCAGCGTCTGATGGATACGCGCCGGCCGGAAGTGGAAAAATATGTCCAGCCCTCTAGGGCTTACCAGATGGCGCGCCGTCTTGAGCTGCAGACCGAGTACAGCATGCCCTGGCTGTCCCAGCTGCTGCGCAAGGACTCCCCGCTTAATCCGGTGCGGCCGCTACCGCCGGTGGGCGGTAACCCGGCCATTCATGGCATTGAACCGAAAGAGGTTGATGTCTCGATGGCGTTGGCCGAGCGGGTTGGCCACAAACTGGTTCTGGGCACTACCCGTGTCGGCAAGACCCGTCTGGCAGAACTGCTGATCACCCAGGATATTCGCCGCGGTGATATCACCATCGTGTTTGACCCTAAAGGGGATGCCGACCTGCTGCGCCGGGTGTGGGCCGAGGCGCACCGCGCCGGCCGTGGTGATGAGCTGTATATTTTCCATCTTGGCTGGCCGGATATCTCGGCGCGATACAACGCCGTCGGCCGCTTCGAACGAGTATCCGAAGTGGCGGGGCGTATCTCCGGGCAACTGAGCGGCGAGGGCAACAGTGCCGCGTTTCGTGAGTTTGCCTGGCGCTTTGTGAACATCGTGGCCCGCGCCCTGGTGGCATTGGGACAGCGTCCTGATTACACCCTCATTACCCGCTATGTGAACAACATCAGCGAGCTGTATGAGACCTATGCGAAAAAGGTCATTGAAGAGCGGATGCCGGCGCTGCAGCAGCAAATCGACAATAACCTGTCGGTGCTGACGGAAGAGGATGTGCCGCGCAATATGCAGGGGCAACCGAACGCGGTCAAAATATTCGCGGTTGAAATGGCCCTGAGCTCGGAAGCCGGCAAGCAGCTGTACGATCCTATCCTGGATGGTCTGCGCAGTGCGGTTCGCTATGACCGTACGTATTTCGACAAAATCGTCGCCTCTCTGCTGCCGCTGCTGGAAAAACTGACCACCGGCAAGACTGCGGAGCTGCTGGCGCCAGATTACATGGACATGAGTGACCCGCGGCCGGTGTTTGACTGGGAGCAGGTCATTCGTAAGCGGGGCGTTGTCTATATCGGTCTGGATGCATTGTCAGATGGTGTGGTTGCCTCTGCCGTCGGCAACAGCATGTTCGCCGACCTGGTCTCGGTTGCCGGCCATATCTACAAGCATGGCATGCACGGCGGGTTGCCGACCCGGGCTGACGGCAAACTGCCGATCAACCTGCACTGTGACGAGTTCAACGAGCTGATGGGTGATGAGTTCATTCCGCTGATCAACAAGGGGGGTGGTGCCGGCATGCAGGTGACGGCCTACACGCAAACCGAATCCGACATCGAGGCGCGCATCGGAAGTACCGCCAAAGCGGCTCAGGTCACGGGTAACTTCAATACGCTCGTCATGTTGCGGGTGCGCGAGAACCGCACCGCGCAGCTGCTGACCTCACAACTGCCGGAAGTGGATGTCTACACCAAAACCCTGGTGTCCGGACATGCTGACACGGCAGACGTTGAGAAGGGGCAGGACTTCACGTCCAGTACCCAGGATCGTGTCGGTACCGTCAAAGTCCCGCTGCTGAAAGAGGCGGACGTGATTAACCTGCCAAAAGGACAGGCGTTCGCGCTGCTGGAAGGTGGCCAGCTGTGGAAAATCCGTATGCCACTGCCGAGCGGCGATGGTGATGATGCCATGATGCCGGCGAACCTGCAGAAGATCGCCGAGGAGATGCAGCGTAACTACCGCACCAGTGAGTCCTGGTGGTCAGCAAGCACCGTGATGCCGGATGTGGTCACTCAAGGAGGATTAAATGGCGCAGGCGGATAATACACAGCCACGGCAGGCGGCTGAACCTCGTAAGCACGGGCTGCTTTATAACCTGCTGTGGGGCTGGCCCTGGATGTTGATAGGGATGTTTTTCGCGTCCCTGTTCGTGAGCCTGGTGATTGAATATGTCGGGATGGCGTTCTTCTGGCCAGAGCTGGGTGCCTCGCACAGTGAAGCGGTGATGAACACCGAGCTGGGTTACCTGTCCTCGGAGTTTACCCGCAGCCTGCTGCTGTCAGAGCCATCGGTGACGGTCACCCACTGGATCATGGTGGCCTACCAGTGGGCGTTTGTGGACAGCGGTTTTCTGAGCTGGATACAGCGGGCGTATGAGACGCAAACGCATAGCCAGAATGCTATCGCCAGGGAACTGAACAGCTGGAGTGGTGCCCTGGCCGGCATGCTCAAGGAATACCTGATGGCCACGGTGTATGTGACGGTGATTACCCTGGTGCGTGTGACCATCCTGGTGCTGTCCATTCCGCTGTTTATCCTGGTGGTGCTGGTCGCACTGACCGAGGGGCTGGGGCGGCGTGATATTCGGCGGTATGGTGCCGGTTACGAGTCCAGCTTTGTCTACCACCATGCCAAAAGAATGGTCAAGCCGGCGGTGTACATCCCCTGCATGCTGTATCTCTCCTGGCCAACGGCGGTGTATCCCAACCTGTTGCTGTTGCCGGCCGCGATTTTACTGGGTATTGCGGTGACAGTGACGACGGCTTCTTTCAAAAAATACCTCTGACTCCATATCGAGCTGGCCGGCGGCGTACAAAACTGGATTTTGTGCGCTGCCGGCAGCAGACAAGCCGCGGAGCGGCGCGTCAGAGATTACTTAAAGACTTAGCATGTGTCTGAGAGCTTGCATGAAAGCTATTTTAGAAATCCAACCTCCCATTGAGCTAAGTGCGGAAATGTCACCCTCTTTATTTAATTGATCTATATAGCTTTTAATGTTTCTACGCAATTCTTCTACGATCAAGTGCTCATCTTCAGTTTCACCATCAATTTGTGAAAAGTTGATGTCTGTAATCTCTTTAGCATTTATTCTAAAAAATACTATGCAAGGTGGTGTTACTTGCTCTGAAATATTCAAAGTTCGCATAAATTCTTGGTTGAATTTATCGCAGTAGTTTAGATTGTTAGGAGAGTGAGAGTGCAAATAGAACAAAGTAATATCATTGCCACTTTGTTTGTTAAGGATTTCGAAACCTCGAGCGCTTTTTAGCGCACTCCTAATTGTTCCGTCAATCATATTATAAAATATAAATGCAAATGCTCGCGCTCGTTTATCATCGATGTGTTGTTTACATATTTCTTCGAATCCATCCACAAACTCTGAATACCCCATCCCTGTGGCTCTAGCTCCCTGCTTTCCATCTAAAAAAATCGTATACATGTGACACCCTTCATCATTTAAACATCAACTTTAGCTCCTTTGTATTACTGATACCAACTTACCAAAAATTATCAAAATCCCATAAAGAGTTATCCGCTGACCTGAACCCTTGTATCCCGCACCCTGACAGCACCCTAAATCACCAAGGAGTGCTGCATGCGTATCCCCGTAGTTACCCGAGGACTGGGCGCCGGCTGTTTGCTGGGGCTGTCATTCCTCACCGCATTGCCTGCCTGTGCCGCCGAAAAAGATGAGCTGGCTTCTGCCCAGCGCATGTTGATCCAGGTGCAAGCGGCGCTTGAGCGTGCGCGGGTTGCGGCCGTTCAGGCCGACCCCGCCGAGCGTGGTCGTTTCTTTTTCGACTATCGCCGCGCCACCTCTGACCTCAACACCATCAATGCCGGCATCGACCGTTATCTGGAGCCGTCACGTGCACAACCCCGTGATGGCGGCTCCGTGGCGGGCAATTACCGGCGGGAGCGTCCCTGATGGCCATGACCGGCGCTCAGGAACAGGCCTTCAATGCGGCCAGCGGCGGCGTTGAAATCAACGTCATGTCGCTGGTCTGCATCGGTGGGTTGTTGGCGGTGCTGTTTGTCTGGGCAGCCTGGGCCTGGATTGATGTTTACGAGGGCTGGAGGAACGAAAAAGTCCCCACCAAAGCGCTGATCCGCTTCGTCCTCAAAACCGTTCTGTTGCTGGTCGTCGTTATGTGGATGTTCGCCAGTTGATGCTGGCAGGGCGTTGAACCCATTACTCGTTGTTATTTTCACACTGCAATTTAAGGAACACATTATGAATGCTGTAGTTCGTCTTTTCCGTCACTTCTCCACGCGCATTGCGGTGGCGACATCTCTGGCCGTTGCGGCCAATCAACCCGCACAGGCTGCCTTACCTGCAGTGGAGCCGCCGTCGTCCGGTGGTGGCGGCGGTCTGATGGATACCATCAAAGGTTACATTCAGGACGGGATTGTCCTGGTGGGTCTGGTGCTGGCCGCCGTCGCATTTATCGTGGTCGCCAATGCTGCCGTTTCAACGTTCCACGAGGTACGGGAAGGGAAGGCGGTCTGGGGTAAATTCGCTGCCATCATCGTGGTTGGCGTGGTGTTGGTCGTGGCCGTGATTTGGCTGGTCGGCAAATCCGCTGAAATCCTGTTCTAAGGGCGTTCGCCATGCAGACTATCCGATTTTTGCCCGATCGTCTTAATGCTGAACCCGTCGTATTCCGGGGATTTACTACCCCGGAGATGGTGCTGGGTGCAGCAATTGGCGTGGGCCTGGGTCTGCTTGTGTCGCTGCCGTTTCTGCTTATTGCCGGTTGGGTGGTGATCCCCACCGGCATGCTGCTCACCCCGCTGGCGGTTCTCTGGTTTGGTGGCAGCCGGCTGACGCGCCTCAAGCGCGGCAAGCCGGAGAATTACATCTGGCAGCGGCTTGGGCTGCGTAAACGTCGTATGGGGTGGGGTAATCCTACCCTGATCATCGACCAACAGGGCTGGTCACTGCGACGCAGCCGGACTGTCAAGAGGTCTACATGAGCCGTTTTCGTCATGCGGTAAAAAACCGTGACCAGCACATCATGACGCTGCGCGCAGCATGCGGCGTGCTGGTCGTTTTTCTTCTGGTCGCCATCATTGGCTGGATGCGCGCGCCATCAAACCTGACCATCCATAATCCGCCGGATCTGCGCAGCGGCTCGACCCGCGCCTGGTGGGAAGTCCCGCCCAGCACGGTCTACAGCTTCGGTTTCTATATTTTTCAGCAGCTGAATGCCTGGCCGAAAAACGGTGAGGTGGATTATCCGGCCAAAATCAATGCGCTTTCTCCTTACCTGACGCCGTCGTGCCAGCGCTTCCTTAATGCGGATGCAAAAAAACGCAGCGAGTCCGGCGAGCTGGCCGGCCGTACACGCGTGGTGTTTGAAATCCCGGACCACGGTTATAACGCCCGTTACAACCAGAACCCGGTCGACATCAAAGGCCGGGATAACTGGGTGGTCCGTCTGGATCTGGTGGCCGATGAGACGTTTGCCGGCGAACCGGTGAAACGCGCCCTGACCCGTTATCCGCTGAAAGTGGTGCGGTCGGAAGGGGATCCAGAGCGCAATGAATTTGGTCTGGCGCTCGATTGTTACGACAGTATGCCTCAGCGCCTGGCGGCGGCACCGCCAGCGCCGGCGCCTGAGAAAAAAGGAGTCTTCCAATGATGAAAGCTCGCGTATTGGCGCTTTCTCTGAGCGTGTTGACACTGTCAACACTGGTTTCTGCGCCAGGAGTGCAGGCGGAGGAGCTGATGAAGTGGGAGCGTATCCCGCTGCAGATCCCGCTGGCGGTTGGCAAAGAGCGCGTGCTGTTTGCTGATAAGAATGTCCGCGTCGGCTTCCCGCCGGCGCTCAACGGCAAGCTGCGGGTGCAGAGCAGCGGCGGGGCAGTGTATCTGAAAGCGGACAGCGCGTTCCCGCAGACCCGTCTGCAGCTGCAGGACGTGGAGAACGGGGAGGTCATCCTGCTTGACGTCGCTGCGTCCGATAAAGGCTCTACCGAACCGGTACGCATCGTTTACAGCGGTGATGTCTCCTCGGTCAGCAGCAGTCACGACAAGCCGGCCTCTGCGGAGGGGAGCAGCGCCTCGCCAGGTCAGGATGACGGCAGCCAGGCGAAGCGCAAAAAGGTGAAATACAACGCGCCACTGCCGGTGGTGTTGACGCGTTATGCTGCGCAAAGCCTGTACGGCCCGGTGCGTACCGTTGAAGCGGTGCCGGGCATTCATCCGGTTAATCCGCACCTGCCAAAACGCATCACCACGTTGTACCCGTCCGAACCGGTCTCGGTCACCCCGCTGGGTGGCTGGGGTATCGGCAGCCGCAATGTGGTGGCGCTGAAGGTGAAAAATACGGCGAGCCGTAAAATCACGCTCGATCCGCGGGTACTGCAGGGGCAGTTTGTCACGGCGACGTTCCAGCATCGGTACCTGGGACCGGTTGGCACACCGGAAGACACCACCACGCTGTACCTGGTGACCGCCGGTCGCCCGGATGGGGCATTTGTCGCCGAGCCGTCCGTGGTGCGCAAGGCCGTGAAAGCGGCGAAGAAGGGGGCGAACCATGGCTGATGTGAAATCCAATATGCTGCCGAAAGTGATCGTGGTCGGCGTGCTGGCGGCGGCGGTGCTTGTCGGTCTTAAGGCCTGCAGTGGTAACAAGGCTGCAGATAAGCCGGAGCAGGCGCATAACGTGCTGGCCAATATGTCGCCGGAAGAGCTTCGCGCGCTGGGCGTTGAAGGGGATACGCCGGAAGACACGCTGCGTACCCTGGTCGGTACCCTGCGCACCACGCGGGCGCAGCAGGCCGAACTGCAGAAAAACATTGATAACGTGCTGAAGGAAAACGATGCCTTGCGCAAGCGTAACAGCAACGTTTCCGGCCAGGTGAATGAAGCGGTGGCCGGTTACCAGAAACAGGCCCAGCAGAGCCAGCAGCAGCTGCGGGAGCAGCAACAGACGCTGATGAGTCGTATCCAGTCGCTGACGGAACAACTGGCCAGCAACAAGGACAAGGCCAAAAGTGACAGTGACATGCCACTGGGACTGGGACTGGACGGCATGGGTGCCGCCGGCGGCAGCGCCACGGTCGGCGACGATGGTCTGATGTGGGTTGGCCCGAAGGACCAGAAAGAAGTGGATCCGCGCAATCCGAACAGCGCCAAGGAGGGCCCGCAGTTCCCGACCTCCTTCCTGTCGGACAACGCGATCACGCGTCAAAAAGCCAAATATGAACAGCAGGTGAAGGGGCACACCAACGAAAAAGGCGAGGAAGAAGGCGCCGAGCCGGTGTTTACCCTGCCGGAGAACTCCACGCTGGTCGGCAGCCGCGCGATGACGGCGCTGCTTGGCCGCGTACCGATCAATGGCACGGTGACCGACCCGTACCCGTTCAAGCTGATGATCGGCAAGGACAACCTGACCGCCAACGGCATCGAGCTGCCGGACGTGGAAGGGGCGATTGTCTCCGGTACCGCCAGCGGCGACTGGACGCTGTCGTGCGTGCGTGGCCAGGTCAACAGCATCACGTTCGTCTTCGCCGACGGCACGGTACGTACCCTGCCGCACCCTGACACCAACATGAAGGCCAACAGCAATAACAACAGCGGCAACAACGGGCAGGATGTCAGCACGACAGCCGGTATCGGCTGGATCTCCGATGACAGCGGCATTCCTTGCATTGGCGGTGAGCGCAAGTCGAATGCCTCCACCTATCTGCCGACCATTGCCGCCTTGTCGGCTGCCAGCGCGGCCGGTGAGGGTATCAGCCAGGGACAGTACACCACGCAGAATAACGTCAATGGCATTACGTCGACCATGACCGGTAACGCCGGCCAGGCGGTGCTGGGCAAGGCGCTGTCAGGCGGGATGAAAGAGACGGCAGATTGGGTCCGTGAGCGTTACGGCATGATGTTCGATGCCATCTATGTACCACCGGGCCAGCCGCTGGCCGTGCATATCACCCGCCAGCTGGCGATCGACTTTGAAACCAAAGGGCGCAAGGTGCGTTATGACGACTTCAGCCTGCCGGGCGAAGGTGGCAGCGCCGGCGGTCTGGACTAAGAGAGGAAACCATGATGAAGACAATCCGATCAGCCCTGGTCATGTTGGTGATTGGCGCCGCCCTGTCCGGCTGCTCCACGTCAAAGGAAGAGATGCTGCCGCCGGGTGACAGTTCGATGCTTGAACTCTGGCAGGGGAAAGATGGCGGAGGCTCAGCACGCAACGCCGTGGCGGCCAGGGACAGCCTGCGCCGCCCGCTGACGGAAAGCGAGAGCCAGGCCAGCGTTGCTGACGATCGAAGCTACAGCCGCACGCAGGAGAGTGAGATCGGCCAGCAGTTCCCGCGACTGCCGAATCCCGATCTTGTGATGTACGTCTTCCCGCATCTGGCCGACGGTAACACACCGGTACCGGGGTACAGCACGGTGTTCCCGTTTTACAGCCAGGTGCAATACGCGATGCCAGGTGAACGGACGGAGGCTTACTGATGCGATTTTCCCTGTTTGATAAAAAGCGCCTGACGCGCAAAAAAGCGGTGGCGCCGGCGGAGGCTGAAGCACTGACCATCACGGAAGATGGTGCGCCACTGTCGGTGGCCGGCCGCGAAGCGCTGACCCGGCCGGGCAAGATGACGGTCCAGGACGAGAAAAAGATTTACGATGCGAATCCGTCCATCATTGATTATTTGCCCTGGGCAGAGTTTCTGGATCATGAGCAGTGCATCCTGCTTGATGATGGTGTGTCTGTCGGTGCGGTTTATGAAGTCACCCCGGTGGCGACGGAGGGGCGCACCACTGACCATCTGGAGAAGATGCGTGACACGGTGGAAGACGCCCTGCAGGACTCGTTTGATGAACATGATCAGAACCCCTGGGTGGTGCAGTTTTTCTGCCAGGATGAAGACAATGTTGATGCATACCTGAGTCGCTTGCGTGGCTATATCAAGCCGCATGCCCGGGCCTCACAATTGACCGAGTCCTGGTTGCAGGAAACCGAGCGGCACCTGCGCGGTATCGCGCGGCCGGAGGGGCTGTTCAAGGATACCCTCATCACCGACCAGCCCTGGCGTGGTCAGCAGCGTCGTACCCGCATGGTGGTGTATCGCTGGATTGGTAAAGGCAATACCGACCCGATGCCGCCGGTAGCCATGCTGAATCAGACTTGTGAACGGCTCACCGGCGCACTGAACGGGGCCGGCGTGGCTTGCGTACGGCAAAATGGTGGGCAGGTGCATGACTGGATGCTGCGCCACTTCAACCCGAACCCGGAGTGGGTGGATAAAAATACGCTGTACCGTGATGCGGCCTATTTTGACAGTCGCGATACGCCGGAAGGCACGATGCCGGTGCAAAACGATTTTGCCGAAACATTGTGGTTTACGCCGCCGGTGTCCGATCCGGACCACGGCGTGTGGTGGTTTGATAATCAGGCGCATTGCGCCATTCCCGTCGAGAAGCTGCGTCGCGCGCCGGAGCCCGGGACCATTACCGGGGAAATGAAGCGCGGTGAGAAGAAAATCAATGCACTGATGGATATGTTCCCGGAGGGGACGATGGTCTGCATGACCATCGTGGCGCAGCCGCAGGACACGCTGGAAAACGACTTTAACAAGCTGTCGAAAAATGCCGTCGGTGAGAATACCGAGTCCGGTCGCGTGCGTCAGGATGTGGCGCAGGTTAAGGAATACCTGGGCAACCGCCACAAGCTGTATCGCGCCGGCATTACCTTTTTGTTGCGCGCCGGCGACCTGACGGCGCTTAACCACAAACGTGTAGAGCTGACGAACGTGCTGCTCGGTGCCGGCCTGCAGCCGGTGCGCCCGGAGTTCGACGTGGCGCCACTCAATACCTACCTGCGCGCGCTGCCGATGTGTTTTAACCCGGAGACGGACAAAAAGCACTGGTACACCCGTCTGACCTTCGTCCAACACCTTGCCGGCCTGTTACCGGTTACCGGCCGGGAAACCGGCACCGGCAACCCCGGCCTGAGCTTTTTTAACCGCGGCGGTGATCTGCTGACGGTGGATCCGTTAAATAAGGATGATCGCAGCCAGAATGCCCATATGTTGTTTTTTGGCCCTACCGGCGCCGGCAAGTCAGCAACGCTCTGTGCGGCGACGACACAACTGATGGCCGTCCACCGGCCGCGCCTGTTCATCGCCGAGGCCGGCAACTCGTTTGGTCTGCAGGCGGACTATTTTGAAAGCCAGGGTCTGACGGTCAATAAAATCAGCATCAAGCCTGGCAGTGGCGTGTCGCTGCCGCCGTTCTCGTTTGCTCACAAGCTGATTGAGGAGCTCAGTTCACTGGAGCTGGACGAGAGCGAGCTGCGCGATATCGATGCCGATGATGAGGATGAGGATAAACGCGATTACCTGGGCGAGATGGAAATCTCGGCGCGCATGATGATAACCGGTGGCGATCCGAAGGAAGAAGCCGACCTCAAACGGGCCGACCGGGCGATGATCCGCGAAGCGCTGCTGATGGCCGCACAGACCGCCTACGATGAACAGCGTCAGATGTTGCCGTCCGACCTGCAGAGCGCGCTGTATGACATCTCCAATGATACGAGCAACGAAAAACGTAACCCGCAGCGCCGGGCAAAAGCGGCGGAAATGGCCGAGGCGCTGGGCATGTTCACCCAGCCTGGCTCCTTTGAGGCCGAGTTGTTCAACCGTGAAGGCTCGTTGTGGCCAGAAGCGGATGTAACGCTGATTGACCTGGGGCATCTGGCCCGTGAGGGGTATGAAGCACAGATGGCCCTGACCATGGTGAGCCTGACGAACACCATCAACAACATTGCCGAACGTGACCAATACTCGGAGCGGGATATCGTCTTTGTGGTCGATGAAGCGCACATTGTGACGGTCAACCCACTGCTGTCGCCATACATGACTAAAATCGTCAAGATGTGGCGTAAGCTCGGCGCCTGGCTGTGGCTGGCCACGCAGAACCTGAAAGACTTCCCCGACATCGCCGAAAAAATGTTGAACATGGCGGAGTGGTGGGTCTGTCTGACCATGCCGCCGGAGGAGGTCAGCGACATTGCCCGTTTCAAAGCCCTGACCGAGGAGCAAAAAGCGGTGCTGCTGTCGGCCAGTAAGCTGTCCAGGTGTTACACCGAAGGCGTCATTTTGTCGAAAAAGGTGGAAGCACTGTTCCGGGCCGTGCCGCCGAGCCTCTATCTGGCGCTGGGGATGACCGAGAAAGAAGAGAAGGCGGAGCGCCGTGCCCTGATGCAGGAATTTGGCTGCACCGAGCTGGAAGCCGCGTTCAAGGTGGCGCGCAAGCTTGACCGCCTGCGCGGTCTGGTTGCCAATGACGAGGAAGAGGGGAGCCAGGCTGCATGATGACCCTTAAATACCCCGAGCCGGCTGTTCGCCCTCAGGAAGTGCCGTCACAGGGTGCCAGACTGTTTACGCTGCCGCCTCAGGGGGTAGCGACCATCAGCAAGACGGATGCGCAGGCACTCAAGACGTTTTGTGATGCGCTCCGTGAGCGGTTGCTGGGGCGTGTCGTGCTGACGGCACACCCGCACCGTATCGGGAGCCGAACCAGCGTGGCGCTGCATCTGGAAGGACGTCTGGGCCAGTCTGTCGATGTCCTGGTGACAGTGACAGGTACCACATCCTGGCCACAACCTGAGGAGTACGATCACCCCCGCTGGTATATCTCTGTGCCGGACGCTGCGGACGTGGTGTATCTGCTGCTCCATCTGAGTGACCTGTGCGAGCGTTTTCAGGTTAACTGATAGGGATGGCGCGATGAGTATCGATCCGAAAATACGTGACCTGGTAGCGTGTATGAACAGCAAGGGATTCAAAACATACGCATCCTGCCAGGGGCATGGCCTTCCGGTCCGGGATCAGCTCCCTTATGTGGCATTTTTGTGCCAGTTATCTGCGGCGCAAAGTTTGGCAAGGGTTGTCAGGCATGATGCCGAAGCCACCGAACCTCGACTTTATTTCTGGTACCTGTGATCCTACCCACGTAATGTGGACACGGCCCTAAGCGAGGTTTTGGTTTTCAAACTGTTCCGGGCTAAGACCGCCACAGGCACTGTGACGACGCCAGCGATTGTAATCGCACTCGATATAATTAAA